>Ga0209611_10008342_pt1 | contig 16242 bp, 23 predicted proteins | sample S1TSphgellanicum_3_FD_187693 | JGI IMG/M metagenome (GOLD analysis project Ga0209611, IMG submission 187693) | Host-associated microbial communities from peat moss isolated from Minnesota, USA - S1T2_Fc - Sphagnum magellanicum MG (SPAdes) (version 2) | ecosystem: Host-associated > Plants > Peat...
TCCCATTTGTTCTCATCATCTTCCCATTATGTTTCTTAAAATGACCTTTGCACTTGTTTCCAATAGTAACATATATTCATCCCATACTCTCTCTCTCTCTCTCTCAAAAAAACACACACACACACAAAATAATTCATGTGTGCTTTGTATGTAAGTGTGGTGGTGAGGTAAACCTAAAATTTTGTCCCATGTTGCGGTGAACCCATGTTCAACAAAACCCATTGCAATAGACCTACTATCGAGCGTTGTAGGCACCCACCCAATAACTATTGCTTAAAACCTAAGCTTGTTGGGTGTTTGGGCTTGTGTCACACAAATGCTTTTAAAGATATATTTGTGGTCGGGTTTGCTCTTGTAAACTAAATGGAAATCTAAAATGTTATACAAATGAGAACCCTAATTTTAACACATTACATTACATGGTAGTTAGAGGCAAGCTCATATAAACTTCAACGAACGGAATGACCTTAGTGATTTTTCTCTTCCATTTTTCAAGGTACAAATTCCGGGGCATAATCTTCTGTTCCAGGAGTTGCAGGGCAATTTCACACAATAAATATGATCCCTCCCCTCCCCCAAGGAGGAAATATGGTGAAAATTATGTCCGTAAGCTCTCAAAGTGGGTCCAAAATTCACCATGACTTCCACATGTGTCAAACTTCTTCAAATGGTGGGTCCTCATTTGTTATGGCGGGGAAGGCCACCAATTAGTTATTTTTCAGAAATTATTTGCTAATTATTATCTAAATTATAAATTATTCAAATTTTAATAATTATAAGCTAATTATTTAATACTTAACTTATATACTTACTAAAATATAGGCTCCCTTTCATTTCCACATGGATTTGCTTTGTTTCCTTTGTCTAAGTGCCCATCTTTCTAACAAGTTTCAGCTTCTTAGTCTTTTGGCTTGTCTGTTCCCAACTAAACTATACTCCCCAGGCTTCATGTTTCATGTTTTCATTGCTCCAATAATTTTATATTTTCTTAATTGCATAGAAAATGGAAGACAAGACTTTCAAGGTAGTTCTTGAACCAAGTGCAAAATGAAAAGAAAAATGAGTGAAAACAAGGTTTTAGATTGCCTCTTATTGAAGCCAAAGTCTTTGAGCAAATCTAGAAAAGGGTTTATCACAAGTGCACTCTGTGCAATAATTAGGGCCCTGTTCACACTTGGAGCAGTTATATAGCCTGGTTCACACTTGGATTAGTGATATGGAAGCATGAGCAATCAAATGGAGTAAAAGGAATGGATACACAATAAAACTTATATGTAAAGTCAGACGATTAGGGGGGCGAGAACGGCCAGTTTCGGCATAATAGGCCATCAAATGCACAACTGGGAATGAAATTTTACAAAAGGAAATAACTGAGACCCAAACTAGTTTTCTGAAAAAATTCACCAAATTTTGAAAAAAACAAAAATTGGAACATTTGAGGATATTCCATAGGATAAATATGTGCAAAGAACACTTGACAGAAGTCATGAATATTTTCATCCATAACTCTATCCATTATTCATTTGTGATTTATTGAGATTTTCAAACAATGTGCACAATTCACCTCAACTAGATGAAATGCATCCATCTTTTTCCATTCATGAATTGGATGAATTTTCAACACATATTAGCCGATAGCCATAAGCATTTGCAATGAACTTAATTTCTTTTTAACTTGATGAAAACTAACTAAATTTATCATCTACCTCTTGCTTTACTCATTAATTTACTTACTACCATTGTAATTTAAATTTCATTATGTATACACTAGTAAAATCTTTGAATGTCTAGTCTTTTTTTTTTCTTTTTGGGGTGCATATTTCTTGTCTTCCTTTGTTGCTACTTTCTAATTAGCCTTTCACATTAAATTATCTTGTCTTAAGATTTGTGTCCTTGAAACAAAATGGGTACAACATCAAATAACAACAGGAAAATAAATAAATCAGACAGTTATTTATTTTATTTATTTTAAATACTTGGAAAATTGCCTAGAGTTGATGACATTATTATGCCTTGGATTTTCTTTTAATATAACACTCAATTTTTTTTAATTTTTTGAAAATCAACTCTTTTGATTTATCAAATCGATTAGTCACTAAATGCATATGTGTATGTGTGTGTTTTTTAATATGTTTTTTGGCTTGGATTTTTGGAGGAGTTCTTGACACCCTTTTTTTCTTGTAATTGGACAAAGTTATATAACCAAAATGTGTGCAACTTCAACATTTATTGTAATAATAACTTAATTTCAATTATGTGACCTTTGAGCTTTGATATTATATGTCCAATAGCAGTTATGTATATAAATAATATCATAACTTTATATCCCTTATATGTTATTCACATAAACTAACTTTATTGTGGCTATTATTGAAATATTCCCAGTGGTTTTTTTTTTATATAATTAAAATATGAATGGTGATATGGATGATGAAGCATTTTTCCATTTTCTTCTTGTCCCATAATTAACCATGGTAATTGGCTTATGTACTAAACCATACCTATCTAGTAGGCACCAAGTTAGGACATAGTAGAGACTTGGATATAGAAGCTCCACCCATGTCTCCCTCCTCATTTGGGCTTTCAAGAATATTTCTTGAATGCTTATTGTATTTTTTCAAGCCCAACTCATAAATGTGAAAACTAGAATAGTAAAAGGTCGAAGATTACATAAATAATATATCATCCAAATTAATCATTTTATTTAACCAATCAAGAAAAAGTTATTATACTATATAATGCTTGCAAATGCACATATATTTTGACCCAAAGCCAATTTATTGCCCCAACCCGGCATAAACTTGGCTATTATTCATTGAAAAAAAATATTGTGCAAGGCACCAATGGAGATGCTCCATGGATATTAGTACCATGTACATACTAACCACTTACAATCCTTACCTACTTAACTTTGATGTTTATCTAACTATACTTGCTACGTATTTCCTCCATTGCAATAGTGCTTGGTACTTGGTAACCAAATGTTCTTCATTCTCATAGTAGTAATTTTGCAATGCCCATAGCCTTGGTGCTATTCTTCCCTAGATCTTTATGGGCATTTTTCCCACCTAGATTTACACATGAACTTGTTGGATATTCCTAACCTTTGATACATATGCAAAGATTGGGGGGGGCGTTGGAGATTTGAGTTTGGACTCAAAATCCTCACAAAATTAGTTAACATGTTAGAATTTCTCTATAGCAAATCATTTCCTTGCAAGTTGCCTTAATGTAGGGTTATGTTTTAGCTTCTAACAAAATCCAAGTAAACCATATCCAAGATTTCGAAGTGTCTTTGTAAAAAGAAAAAACCATCATTCGAGAGGTTAGTTCAGAGAAACCTCCCAACTTCTCAAATCACCGAGCCATGATGAAATTCTTTGAAGAGTTGTTTGTTAACCGAGCTACAAACGTAGTACATTTCAACACCCATTTGTCAACTAATTGATTAATTTTAAGGATTCCATGTTGAAATAATATAATATTCCTGAAATTCTCAAAAAGATTCTTTATTTTCCTTCACACCCAAAAAAAAAAAAAAATCTTTGGAAAAAAAACTTTCTTGAAAAGTTCTTCATTTTTTAAAATGAATATAATTAGTGTTGAAGCTACCAAGGTACTATGGTATACCCCAACTCAATTACCCTTTTGTTTGTTCACACTTTAGAGACATATATGGCTCAAGTAACAATGTGCGAGGTCATGGAGCACCTTCTCTTACAATTAGGTGATGAAAATTCTCAAAATTCTCTCAATGAGAACTAACAACCACAAAGTTCATAAGAGGTGTTTAACATCCTCCATGAAAGTTTCATGGAAAGCTCTACCGATCACTCTAATGAGACTAAACCCAATGTGGAAAATTGGTGACATGAGAACATGAGAAACATGTGTGCCTATTACCAATGCAATTGGTTCCGGGATACATTAGTAAACCCTAAAGACCACCTACTCAAAAGGTAACCAATGTTTTTGAAAATGAGTCCAAAGTTAAGACTTGAAAAGCCCAAATTCGGGCAAGGGCATTCCCAAAATAATTCAGTCATAGGGTTATATAGTCTAGTATCCTTCTTTGAAAATGTGACCAAATTGGCACAATTTGTTAGCCTTACAAACATGGGAAATCCTTTTGAGACAATTTAAAAGCATCTACTACTCTTACTAGGGTGAATGAAAGAAGGGCACTTTCTAGCATGAGGTAGTCATATTGAGGTTTAGAAGAGTGTCTTTAGCCCATTAAGGATGTCCAACTTTCATGTTAAGTTGCATGTGAAAATTTGGGAAAAGAAAAGTAGAAGTGAAGGGGGGGGGGATCTTCAAGTTCCCATATTTGGTTTTAAGTGTGTAGTCATAAATATGTAAGATTGATTAAAAAATTTATGATTCATTTTTGGTTTATTATTAGATTTGGCTAAATCTTTTTAAGATGCTTGCCATGTTTTCCTATGGATGCTTATCACTTAGGCTACAATAGAAAATTATTTAAAAAACACTAATCCTCACCCATAAACATGAGAAATGGGATAGAATAAGGTGGTTTAAAGTAATGTTGTGTGTGTGTATGGTTTAGGACTTACACTCCATGTAAGTGTAAATGCCAAAATGAAATTTATTATGCCAAGGTCTGTCTGTATCCATGTAAATGTAGAACACAAAACACATGTAAATGTAAAATTGTTTAAATATATTTTAAGTTGTGTAAAACAATATTAAAAAATGTCACTTTTATTTGTGGGGAAAGGGAGTGGAAGAGGGAAAAATTTCAAAATGTTTTTGGTGATGGGCCAATCAAAGTGGCCCATTACCACCAAAAAAAAAAACATTAAAAACATTTGTGCTTGTGGATGCACCAAAATGTAGGCCGTTAGGCCAATCGTTATACCCAAACAATCACAAATATTGTAATATCTTTCAACACATGTATTTTTACACATTTAACGGATGGTCAAGAATTCTAATAAACCTTTTTGATATTTATGCAATTTTTCCAAAAGGACAATTATTTTCAAGGCTACAATACAAGTGGCAAAGAAAATATTCTAAAATATAGAGTAGAAATATAATTTCTTCAATTGAAAAATAATTAAATCAATAATGGACAATGGAGCAAATTGAAAAATTGATTAACTTGTGTTGCTCCTGGGTTAAATTCAAATGATGATAAAAAAAACATCGAGGAATTACAATGAGTTTTCATAATTGTGAGAAAAGGTAAAAGAGGTATTAGATTTATCATAAATCATCATAAGAATCAAGCAATTTTCCAAAAATTTCTAAAAGGATAACAAGTTTAAAATATTATTTTGCAAGAGACGTAGATTGGAACATATTTTATTGTGTTGGAAAGGCCCTCAAAATTGAAGCATATGTAGTGTAAATTATATTTAGTACTCAAGCGAAAAAAGTGGAGGAATTTCACAAAGAATTAGAAATATGGGGTGTTCTTCTTAAAGTAGGTCAATTTGAAAAGTTGTTGTAATGGTGGTTAAGTACAATGGAATGGGCCCAATATGGCTTGTTCCAAAGCATAACTACCCTAGTTAGTTGTTGTACTTTAGGTTAGACTAATCGAAGATAGTCTGGGCTTCAATATTCATAATTCAATTAGAAATGAAGTGCTTATTAAATTCAATTTGAATGATTTACACATTAAAGCATCTTATGGGTTCATAATTGACCTTCTATCTAGTAATTTTAAAGAACACAATATTTATTTATTTATTTATTTATACATGGTGTTGTTGGAAGTGGGAAAAGTCAAATTATCAAAGCTATAAGTGTAATTTTTTTTAAAAACATTTACATGACATGTTAAAATTTTTAGCTTTCACCGCAAGTGTAGCTTTGTTAATAGGTGGATCAACAATCCATTCTTTGATAGGTTTATCAATTGATGGAAATATTGATTCTCAAAAAAAAAGATTTTAAATGAAGATTGGTTAAAAATTAATTATTTGATTATCGATGAAGTATCAATGGTGGGGATGTACCATGTTGATCGAAATACATCTCAAATTACAAAAGTTAAGATTTTCACCACTTCAACCTTTTGGTGGATTAAATATTATGAATTAAATATTATGTTTTTAGGAGACTTCATGCAATTCCCACCTATGTGACACATCCTTTTATACGTCTAATATCAAACCTCCATTAACTTTGACAAAACAAACACCCAAAAAAAAAATCATTGAAAAAAGTTTATGGGAAACTTATGTAATGCCAAATAAAATCATTTTGAGACAACAAATGCAACAAAGTGAAAACATTCAATATTCTCAATTGCTCAATAATTTACAAGAAAATAAAATTACTAAACATGATTTTTTCATTATTCAAATCTCATTCTCTATCAAAATTACAAATTAATTACTTGAACACCCTTGGAATGAAGCTACATACATAATTAAAAGACATGATTAATCATCGCATGATTGAATATCATTCAAAAAAAGAGAATTCTATATGTTATACAATTGTTGCCAAGGATACCTATCAAAACAAACCTTTATGTGAAGACATACAATTCAACATAAGGCAATGGGTTTCAAGCTCTAATAACAATAATTTATATTCATTCTTAAAACTATATAAAGGCATGAGGGTCATGCTCATAGAGAATTTATATCCTAAATTTGGGCTCATCAATGGGACCATAAGCATAGGTCGTGAAATTGTGATGGATGATTTTATCAAAGAAAAAAAATCAACTTTCGTAGAACCTCCTATGTATGTAGCTATAGATTTCAATACATTCATTTTGATTTAAAAGACCCTAAATCTCAATGGTTTTGTTAAAAATGTCATTCCTATAATTCTTATATCTCGAAATTTCAAGAATCAATATGACATGGATGAACCTAAACATGTTTTATAAAATTTCTATTATGCAAGAACAAATTCCATTAAATCTAGCTTTTTGTTTAACAAATTATAAAGCACAAGGCCAAACTTTTGACAAACTTATTGTTAATTTGTATAACCCACTAGACCACATGGCACTCACAATGCACAACATATATGTGATTCTTTCACGTTTACAATCAATGGAAGGGCTTGTAATTCTACGAGATATTCAAATTGAAGATATTCAAAATATCAATTTCCGAAAAGGTGAAATGAAATACATGAATCCACAAAAAAAAAATTGAAAGTCCAAAAAAAAAATCTTCCATGACTCCACAACAAAATCCAATGCAATCAAACATATTCAAAATACATCATTCATGAATAGAAAACAATAATTCTCACATGAAAAAAAAAAAAAAAACAAAGAACATTGATTGCTCAACATTTGTTCAACCAAATAACAAAGATCAATATTGGCATGAAGACTTATTCTTATTTGAAATTGATGAAAAAACATTGATGGATAATACAACATGGTTAGAATCACAACATATCGATGCTGCTGCAATGAAAATGTTACTTGAAACAAAGTTACAACATCAAGGATGTGAATCTCATCAATACTCAATATATTACGAAAGTAAAAGGTTTGAAAACAAATGCCTCCAATATGAACATGAACATAAACATGAACCATTGAATTTTAGTAGCATTAAACCCTCCAAACACATATATGCCGTGTATTTTGCATGATTAAAAAACCCCACATGATAATAAGATACTTTGTGCAAATACAAAATTAAAAATAAGCGAATTGATGAATATTGATAACTTGAATTATACTTATACAAATGTAATGCAACAATTTGATCAATCGTCATGTCACTTATTTGTTATTGCGTATGCTACTAATATTACATTTAATATAAATGTAAAAAAAAATCAAAATATGCAATCTCTAAAATGAGGCAACATTAAAAAATTGCTTAAATGCAAAATATATCACTCCTTTTCCAAAAGTGAGAAATTTTTTTTGACCTTGGATTTTGGACATATTTTGTTTACATTTGTTGTTTCCTAAACCAACAACTAATTCTTGTGATTAATTGCAGGTGAGGATCACTTCAAAAGAAATGTGCCCAACCAAAAGAAATGTGCCCAACAAAGCTTTGGTTATAAGAAATGTCATTTGCTTCTTTAATGCGCCAAAAGAAAAGAAAAAATTGGATGAAAAAAATTTACTGATTCTACCATGGATGAAGTCCTCCACACGCACTCTCCATTTTCACCTGCCAAATGGCCAACACGTCAGCGACGCATGCCACGTCCTTACTTAAACTCCAAGAAATTAATTACGCGTGTCACAATTCGCCACGCGTCGATTGTCCAAAACGGCCATACTGTCATACTTCACACGTGTCGGCAGCTGGGGTCTCGATTCTTTTGGCCCCTCGAATGTGGCCTCTTGCGTGCACGCTCTTCCCCACCTTTTCGAGCGCGAGCGCGCGTCCTTCGTCTTCGTCCGTGCATGATCATCGTCGCCGCAAATCTTTCGCGCAAATTTTTGACATAAATTTGCAGAGATCATATGTATCAACAAGTATAGCAGCTATCAGAAAGCTCGAAAACTTTGGTAGCTAGTTTTTTCTTCTTTTTGGATTGAAGGTAGATTTTTACTCCATTGGTGCAAACGCAGCTGAATGGAAAGAGGTGCTGCTTCATGATCTTCCTTTTGTGTTGCTAGTGAAGCAGAGAGATTCGAGAAGTTCGAGAGATTCATAGTCTTGCAAAGAACATTTTTCGTGTGTGTGTGACCCACTTGGATTGGCCTATCATTTTTTCTTTCTGACAAGTGAAGATCAATTGATAAGACGCGATCTCTTTAGAGAAGGTGAGAATTTTCACACACAGAGAGAGGTCTTCTTGGTTACGAGGAGAGTGTAAGAATGGCGTCGGAGTCGGATAAGAGCGGGCAAACAAACGATGCAGCGCTGGAATCTATAGCGCAGGCAAGAGGTGCAGCGCAGGAGCAAGGTTTCTCGATCTTGAGAGCAGCGCAGGAACGGTACCAAGCTGCTAAGGACGCCACGGCGCGAAGGAGCCAGGGGACTGCGGATTCTGTGGGAGCTGCTAAAGATCAGACCGCGAAATCTGCGAGCCAAACCAAAGATGCAACTGCGGAGAGCACCAAAGAAGGCACACAGCACACGGGAGGAGACACATGGGAAGGTACCAAGCAAACTGTGTTTGATTACGGGAGCGCTGCGGCGGACAAGGCATCTGATACTTGGGATGCAACCAGGCAGAAAGCAAGCGATATAACTGGAGCTGCGAAGAAGCAGAATGATCAGGTGAAGGGAAGCAACACAGGAGAAACATTGGATTCCACAAATCAGACAGCAGCAGGAGCTGCTCAACAGGATAAGAAGACTGTTGAAGAAGATGCAGCAGCAGGAAATCTACCACAGCAGGGAGTTGGTGATAGCAGGGCGTAGCTTAGGGTGATGTGAAGCATATGTACAGAGATGCAGCATCACTTGCCAAGGGGCAAGCTGCTACTGCAACCTCAGCTGCACAGGAATAGACCCCTGCTCATGAGTAGCAGAAGACCCAGGATCTTGTTTTTGCCATGCAATCCCAGATCATACACTCATCATTACCTGATTGGAATTGCCCATTCCAGCAATTGCATCTATTGATGTTAATGTCATGTCATTGCAGATCATACTCTGATCATTAGTTGGAATATCAGCCATTCCAGCAAGTGCCTCTAACTAGGTTTTTGTCATGTTAGCAAATTTTAGTATGAGAAGAGCTCATTCCACAGATATAGCTGTTCTTGCAGCATCTGATAATATTTTTATCATGTATGCAAATTTTAGGATAGAGAAAAGCTCATTTGCATGCACATAGCTCTTCTTCTTGCAACAACAATGACTTGAGAAAAGCTTATTCTACTTGCATAGCTTTTCTTCTTGCAACAGCAATGACTGGTCATCAATTACCCCACCTTATTATCGTAGCTACTACTCCTGTGTCTGAAATTCATATTTGACAATTGAGCATCTAGTAGAAATGTTCCGATAAACTGCACAAACACAACACAGCCTATTGCATGATAATGTAAATAACAAACAATCACAAAGATGCTTGAAACAAAAGCCTTGCTATCAGACGAAGAGAAGACATATTATCAGAAGTACTGAGAACTTCCCCTTAAATCAACCTGTATTAGTCAGAGAATCAGACTCACAGAGAGATACCTTACTAATAAAATTATATAGATTTCAGATCTAACAAATCAGCAAGCAAGGAAAAGAAAAAATCCAACCCTAAAGAACAGAAGGTGAAAGCAAAAACTGAAAAGTGGATTCAACAACAATCGACTGTCACACTCGTTCAGAGACAATTCAACAGCAACATGGAGCAGTTGCATAATACACAATGAATTAATCATAACACCAGTTTCTTCAGCCAGGAGCAGATGCATAATACACAATTCATTAATCATAACACCAATTTCTTCAGCCATTTGTTTGCACATGGCAATACACAAAGTTATGTACATCACAGGAGAGAGAGAGAGAGAGAGAGAGAATGCATACTGAAAAATTGAACTAGGATATAGTGACACTCTTGGCTAGATTGCGAGGTTGATCCACATTGAACCCTCGTAGCACTGTAAGATGATATGCCAGTAGCTGCACAGCAATGAGAAAACAGAACCTCACTTTCAGATATTTTCGAAACAACATTTCCAAAATCTTGATGAAGTTGCAGAGAAATCTCCACAACAACAATTAAAGGTAACATGACAATGAGTGCAGTCATAACCTCATGAGAGTCGCTCACAAAGTGACAGACCATCACCTTCATCACGAACAGCAGTGCTAAGCTGCCCATGACTACCCACCGAGTTCATCAGCTCCCAACAGTGGGTGTAGATAAGCATATAATAATCTGCCCAAAAACTTGGGCAAACCATTATACACAATCTGCGTCCTGAGTTTTTGTTGCCTTTCCAGAAGCAATGGGAAGACTCAGACGTGATGTTGGCTAGCACTCGAGAGACATTGCTAATCAAAAATGTACATCACCCTCCCTCAAAAGACAAACCCAGAGATGAGTCATATGGAGACATGCCTGGAATGGAACAATGTTGATGATGGGTTGAAGGCAATCCTGGAGCTGAGGCACTTCAATAAAACGGTAGCCACCATTGGGACACATTAGGTTTGCATCTCCCTTAGTGCACATCACTATAAGACGGCCCTTCCGAGCTTGCAATTGCTGTATGACTGACTGCTGCTTGCTGCACCCACACATCCACTCAACAATCCATAAAGCTGCAATGCATTTCCAACATATGTTGATGCTAGAACTACTTAACACATACACAGAAATTTTGTGTGCAAGATAAAATGTGAAACTGCTTTCATTTCTCACCTGCAAGTTCCATCACGGGTGGCTATGACAATTATAGGGAGGTTCTCGTCAACCAGTGCCAGAGGACCATGCTTCATCTCCCCGGCTAAGATGCCTTCACTGTGCATAAGTGCCACTTCCTTCACCTTGAGTGCCCCTTCCAAAGCTGTTGCATAGTTATATCCTCGTCCAAACACCAGCAAAGATTGCTCCTCCATCAATTCCTTTGCAAGCTCTTTCATGTCATTGTCCAATTTCAAGACCTCCCTCACTTTGTCTGTACATTCAATTCCAACCAAACACATGCCAGAACACTTGTAAATCTCATGGAAGAATACAGAAACCTAACACCACAGTGATTGCACATTCATTCATTTGTGAGTCTTACGGGTCAAAGTTGAAATGAGCATTTACTTGGGAGGTTGATGAGATCATCAATGATTGCCTCTCGCCGGTTGCAACTAGATAAAGTATCATCCCCAAGTGCTAATGCCATCATTGTCATTGCTGCTATCTGGCTTGTATATGCCTGTGGTCCATGATGTCACTCAGTGGATCAGAATAAAACAAAGAAAATGTAACACGCACACTAACAATCTAATCTTGATCATCAGATCCACTATAACAGCAGCATTGGAATCCAGAGTCATCACTAAACTGGAGACTAGAACTACAAAGACCAAGATCACATGTCCATAAGATTGTAGAGAAAACTCCAAAATAACATTTCAAAAGTAACCATTGTATCAGTTCCAGTAAAACTGGAACAACCACAACAAAGTTGAATGCAGCCATAACTTACCAGTGACACCAAAAAATATTAGACCATCACCTTTATCATGAATAGCAGTGACTAGCTGCCATAACTCCCGAGTGACTTCATCAGTTCGCAAGGGTGGGTGTCGATAAGAGCAAAACATTTGGCACAAAATTTGCTTCCTGAGTCTTTGTTACATTTCCAGAAGCAATGCAAATGACATATACAATTGAAGTACCTTGGTGCTTGCAACGCCAATTTCACACCCAGCATTGATGTGCACTCCACAATGTGTGCCTCTGGCTATGGCACTGCCCACAGTGTTGGTCACACCCACACATAAAGCACCAAAAGACTTTGCATACTCCAACGCCTCAAGGGTATCAGCAGTTTCCCCTGATTGGCTAACAAAAATTGCAGTATCCTCCCGATAGACAGGACCTCGCCGGTCAAGCAAATCACTTGCCAACTCCATTGTCACAGGAACTCCTGAGTTCATGTAAACCACGGTAACCCTCTCTATCATGATACAAGATGCATTGAGGATAACAGAAAACACAATCTAGTAACCCACAGCAAAAGCTCCATCTGGTGCTCAAAAGGACCAACTAACAAAAAAATTGAAGATACACTGAATGGCCTCCATCCAAGAGAAATCAACATTCTCACCAGAAAGTTCTTCAACAAGTGCTCGGGTAGCTAGTCCCGCATAATAACTAGTGCCACATCCAATGAAAAGAATTCGTCGGCTTCGGCGGATTGTTTTCAAGTGGTCCTTGAGGCCACCCAAAAGTACGCCCTTCACTTTCGAACCTCCATGTATCAGTCGACCTCTCATCGTTGTTGTCAAAGACTCTGGCTGCTCATGGATCTCTTTCTGAAACAGCATCCAAGTCCTATCTTGAGGAACAATCAAACAATCTAGATACTTGATCAAGGAGAAAGTGAGGCTAAAATTGGTACATTGAATGCTCAGCAGTCGATACCTGCATGTAGTGTTCATAGTTCCCCTTCTGGATCTGCTCAACCTCCACTGCCAATGTAGAGAGAGCACGCTCAACAGATGGTGGTCTTGGCATACCTCGTGAGTTCTGGATTTTTTCACGTTCAAACTTGAATATGGAGGCTGACCCATTCTGATTTGACCAAATCCAAGATGCAAGATTGGGTCAAAAGCAGAACCCATGACAAGATTATCTTGCTTTGTTCTTATCTAAATTGGGTCAATTTTACTTCCTGCTGGATTTGTTTTGGAACTACAGACAGTCATTGACGGATCAATAATGTGTGGTCCTTCTACAAAAGCAGGGATGTCATCAATTTCAACAGGATCCTTGCATGGCAGGAGATACATACCCTGACATGCACAACTTCATTATCCTCGATAACCATGACCTTCTTGGTGTGCTCCACCATGGCACTAGCATCACTGGCAAGGAAGAACTCCTTGGGCTTTCCATCTTTGGCTAGTGTCACCTCACTTGATACAAAAGCCCCTCTCTTGTTCTCCTCCCCACACTCCTGCTCATCAATCCAATTTTCCTCAATGATGTTTGATAAAAACAAAAAACTGGGAAAAAAAGGGGGGGTTTACAGGAAATTGCAATGATGGGAAAAAAAAAACAGTTGTTCATGTGCTTATTTGCATGCATTACCTTCACACCAAGTAGCAAAGGACTGCCACACTTGCAGGCCACAAGTTCATTGGGATAGTGGGAGCTTTTGAAAATGAGAGCGTATGCACCCTCTATCTGCCGCATGACCTCCATCACAACCTGGCTGAATTTCACAGCCTCTCCACCTAGAGCCCACAAATCACCTTGATTAGCTCTTAGGGTTGAGGACAAGTTCTTGAATCAATGGAACCAAATCTCTTCACAAAAGATGAGGACAACAAGGAAGCCCTGCTAGCAATCCAGGATTTCAAGCATATCCTCATTCTATCAGAAGCTAACTACCTGCAACCAAATCAGTCGCTGCATGGCAGGTACCTGTTTGGTGCAGTCAATGCACACTTGATCAGACACAGTTTCACTATTTGCATCTTTGAAAACCATACTTACTTAATCTTCATCCTGACATTTGGTGGCACAAATACACAGCAGATGGGTTGCTGCACACACACAGGTGCCCCATCCACAGGACCAATGGCTGTGTGGTAATGTTTTTCAGGGTCTACCTCTTAAGAACAAGAAAAACCCACCTGCACTGGATTCAGTCTCAGCAGTTAAGGAGTCATATACAAATTTAGCGAGCTTAGGTATGACCTCCGTGTCAGTATCTGACTCGAACACAAAACCATGGCGTACAAGTGTTTCTTTCAGAACCTACATCAAAGATGGAAACACCAGATCTCAATGTAAGAACTTCAGCAATTTTCAAAATTGAATGGAGTGAGTGAGAAGAACCCTAATGACAAGAATTTACAAAACCTTCAGGAGGAGAGGTGTCTAAGTAAAAATTGGTTTTGCAGAGATCATTTTGACTTGCCATGAAATTGGTGATGATGCCATTGTGAACAACAAGGAACTCATGACCTTCACCAGAAGACTGCGGGTGTCCATTCCTTGGTGACGGCGGCCCATGTGTTGCCCATCTTGTATGTGCAATTCCAGCATGACTCATAAACAAGAACTCAAGGTTCAAGTCTGTGGCATCCACCTCTGTTTTGCTCAATTCCACACCACCATTATCACATCATCATAATCTCATTGACACACAACAAGCTGCCTTGTTTGTCTGCAAAACTAACTTCAGTCACCAGTAAAATAAGCAAATAAACATATCATCAAAGGCTGAGAGATGTCAAGCCTAATTTGCAATGCAGTGATCTTATGCCCTATGCAGACAAAGGGCTCAACAAATTCATTCCCTTCATCGGAATCAAGGACTGCAAGAAATCCTGGGCATGATGGGTGCAAGTCCTTATGGTGGCTATGCAGACAAAGGATCCAACACCTTGTTCTCTTCTTTGAAATTCAGGTTTTGTTCTCTTCTTTGAAATAGAGGCTGCAAGCAATCCTGGGAATACTCTATGGATGCAAGGAGGTAAAGGCATCTTTGCACTATAGTGAATGACAAGTATATATGTAGAAGGGCCAAAGGCACAAAAGTGCAAATATCCAAACAGAGTGAGGGAATCTCATTATGGAGACAAGTCCTTATGGTAGCTATACAGGCAAAGGATCTAACACTTTATTCTCTTGTTTGAAATCGAGGTCTGCAAGAAATCCTGGGAAAACTACGGGTGCAAGTGATTATGGCTGTGCAGGTAAAAGGATTCAGCAATTTGTACTCTTCTTTAAAATCAAGGTCTGCGAGCAATCCTGGGGCAAGAAGATGGGTGCAAGGTAAGCATGCAAAAGAAAAATCCGTGAGAGGAAGTTCTGACTATCAGATACCTTGGTAAACACTTGTGACAAGTTTCTCGATCTTGCCTTCCTCACGAAACACCAAGGGCGGAAGTCCTTCTCCTCCGCCCTTCTTCGCATCAACATGATGATGGTCATCATTGTCGGCGTCGATGGAAATCCCAGCTGAATCATACCCACGATACTCAAGCCTCCTCAACCCATTGAACAGAACTTCCAAAATATGCCGCCGCTCCCTGGGAACATTGCAGTTTATGTAGGCAAAAATCCCACACATACTTGCCGCCTCTTCTGTCCTTTGAAATCCTCAGCAACGAAAAAAATTTAGGGTTTGAGACACCAACGCAAATCTTCAAGAAGCCCAAAACCCACCCACCAAAAAAGATCTCTCCAAAGAGACGAAGATCTCCAACTCCCACACGCACACTAATCTCTCTCTCTCTCTCTCTCTCTCTCTCTCTCTCACACACACACACTCCCACCACCTGTATTTTTTTTCTTTTCTTGTGATTCAAAGAAAATCAACGCATCTGTGTATTGTTTCTAGCCGCGTCTAACTAAAGATCATGTGTCACAAGGATGGCATTAGTGGCAACTATGGGGTTGAGACACGTGCACTGAAGACTGACTTGCAAGTCGCAGATGAGAAGAGAAAAACAAACTAGCATTTGTCAAATGCACATGAGCAAACTAGGATCACGTGACGGTAGATCTGTTGCAGGACAGTTTGTTTGTACCAGCGACTTAAAGTACAACAAATGGAAATGTCGTTGTTGCTTCTTATGAATCACATACGCAAGTTGCAAACTAATTTGTCAATACCAATGATGGGCGGGGTGC
>Ga0209611_10008343_pt1 | contig 16241 bp, 12 predicted proteins | sample S1TSphgellanicum_3_FD_187693 | JGI IMG/M metagenome (GOLD analysis project Ga0209611, IMG submission 187693) | Host-associated microbial communities from peat moss isolated from Minnesota, USA - S1T2_Fc - Sphagnum magellanicum MG (SPAdes) (version 2) | ecosystem: Host-associated > Plants > Peat...
GGGGGGGGGGGGGGGGGGGGGGGGGGGGGGGGATTGATGGAGTTGTGATGATAAAAATCAATGCGATGATAACATTTGAACTTAGGTACCTTAGATGTTGGATGTGAACATCATCCATTATGATGAACATAATACTAATGATTTGGTCGAGTTGAGGTTGGCATTGGAAAATGAATTTGAATATCATGATAATGAAATATTTAGAAAAGGGTTCAAGGGGTCCAAAAATGCAATAAAAGGTTTTTGAAGGGAAAAAGAAATAGGAAAGTTTTTTTATTGCAAAAGGTAACTATGTGTCTTATGAACATTCAACTTGACCACTGGGAAATGTTGAAAGTGTAGTAGGCTACTCCTACTCCCAAAATGAAGGCAAGACAAATGTCTTAAAGTTGTTACAAGGTTATCAATGTGTCACATGTGGGTCAAACACATAAAAAAAACCCAACTAGTAATTAGTTCACTTTGATTGTTTCTTTGTTTCACTCTTGTTTTTAGTTTTTTTAGTTTTTGTTGTCTAGATGTACCTTAAGTTGTTATTCCAATTGTAAACAACTAAACCCTAAATCCTTTGACTAAATACTTGCATGAACTTTTTATTCATTTTTTTGCCATGACAAAAAAAAAATGCAACACCACTTCAGACTTACAAAGTTAACAATAAAACAAATTCTAAAGGTTAAAATAAAAAATGGATCCTCAAGAATATTCAAATTGATCCTTCTCCATATGTTTGGTAAATTTTACCTTTGTAATTCAATTTGTTTAAAATTATTTTGGGAACATTTTTTTTATGTACATGTTTTAAGAATACACTATTGATTTAAAGGTTTGAGAATTTTTTTTGAACCCCCTAATTGGCACCTAAGTAAGTTCCCTCGAAACCTTAGCACCTAAGTAAGTTCCTTCGAAACCTTAACACCATGTTTTGTAGCTTAACTATGTTCATTATGTTGTCACTAGTGGTCATGTTTACTAATGTGGCTTGTGTTGTTGGCCCAAGTGTTACCATGTCTTCAATTCATTTTTCCTTCCAAAACCTAGTTTTTTGGAATTTATTTGAATTTTAAGGGGTAGAAATCACTTTTAAATCAATTTTTCCCACATGTTGAATCAATGTTTCTTTTTTCAAATTCTTCAAGTAGGTGCATTGGTTAGGATCCTTAGCATTAATCAGTAGTAAATGGCAACTTTCTTGGTGGACTACTAGATTTTTTTTGGAATTTTGCCTAGTTTTGGCAACCTACATGAACACACAGTCTAAATCTGGCGACTTCTAAGATTTTTTTGTCAAGATATGGCAATTTTTTAAAAAATCTCAAAAATCCCTTTGTTGGATTCGCTAGCCCTTTTTATTTGTCACCAAGTTGCGAAAATTCACCAAAAAAAAAACATTGTTCTAAATCCAAATCTTACCAAATAAATTTCATTAAATCCTACTCATCAAGATCTTTCCAACAACATCAAAGGCACATTCCAATTCCTCTAAAATTTTCAACTACAATTTAATTTAATTTTCAATGAAAAAATCATTTAATATTCAAGAACTTTTGTTATGCAAGTCCAAATGCCATGAAACCAAGCCCATGCACCCCTCCTCTTTGAGAGCCTTCCAAAGAAATAAAGAACACAATCTGAGGCATTTCGACTCAATGGATTTCATTGGTACAAAACAAAACAAACTATTTTGTTTCATAGATAGATGTGTAATATATGTTCTATGCTGATCTAAAACAAAAATTTTAAGGCTCAAAGAAAAGGTGATCATTGAATACTTGGATTGCACTTTCAAGTTACCAAGTATACCATATTGACTTATGTAGTTTGAAGGAAAATTGGTATTTTAAATTCATTTATTATATGTTGTCATTGGTGATCACAATTTTTATGTGTATACGTTCTAAGTTGACCATGAAATCCGCTTCAACCACCTTCACAAATTATTTTGATTACCCATGGTGTTGTGTAATATATATTGAGCTTCAAAACATTTGGTGTGTGTTGGCAAGGGTGTCAAAAATCAACATGACCACCTAAAGCTAGAAAAACCTACAAGGAAGATTATTGCCCCAAAGGGAAACATTAATGAACATGTAACTATACGATTACATGTGGTAAACATGCCAAAAAAAATTCAAAGTTGAATTCCATTTCCTTCATTATTCAATTTACTATAATCATTTTCATTGTGGACATGAACAAGAAGGTAAGGAAAAAAGATGAAGATAGGAATCAAACCATTATCTACATGAATAATAAGATTGCACTCATCTTCAAACACATGGTTGCACACTTTTGACCTTAAAGGCATTTGCTCATAGTTAAAAGGATAAGATCTTGATCAAGTTTTTGCTAGTTCATTTCTCCACTTTCACCCCACTTTGAAAACAACCCTAAGATTGTTTGAAGAAAAAAATATAAAATATAATCTCATATGCCATATTTGTATGCATTTTTTGTCCTTATAGTTTCACATGCAACATGGTGTTGCCCTATTCAATCCAAAGAATGTATGGCAAAAAGTTGCAACTAGAAGAATTAATGGCCTTTAGGGTAGAGATAAGTTCCATTGTATGCCAACAAAGGAATTATTATTTAAAGTAAACATACAAGATGTTTATATTTATAATCATCCCCTTGTGTTCCCTGATGATGTCACTAAATAAATGACATTGGGAGATGTGATTGGAATCTATGCATTATGGCATTAGAAACATTTGATAACATAATAGGATGTTATTAAATATGTGGTGGACACAAATGACATGTATATATAACTAAACTTTCAAGATGGAATTTTTGGTTATGAGTTATTGTATTCAAGATTTGTTGTGGAATTAATGGTGTGCAAATTACATTTGTATTTGGATGGTTTTGTCTTATTCTTGTTTTGAGTGTATAGAATTCAAAATGTGCAATTTGGTCCATGTCTTGAATTGTGTGATTATATTTGAAACATTCGATAAGTAGTTAATACTAAAAACATCTACACAGAAATCAGATTTTTCCAAATGTCCATTACACACATGGAAGATGTTTGAACAACTAAATTAAATTAAACAACTACATGTACAACTAAAAAAATGACCATAGGAAAATAATAAGTACAACTAACAACACGTCGCTAGTTTAGTTACATCAACAATTATGATTATTGTGAATAGTCTAAGCCATGTCACCAATGTAGTTGTATGAATGACTTTGCCACATCACTAATTTAATCTTATGAACAAATATGCCACATCACTAGAGTAGTCGTATGACCAATTACAATAACAATTACAAAACTACTAATGTGACAAATTCAATAGTCATATATGTATCTCCTAAACCTAGTTAAATTAAAGCCACATCAAATTCCAATTCATCTTTTTAATTGCCACATCAACATGCCTTTCCTACTAATAAGTTGAATCACTTCCTATTATGCCAACTAAATTCCACATGGACATAAATTTTCCAAAACAATTTAGTTTTATTAAATTCCACATAATGTCCATAATAACAAGGTATCCATTTCAACTTGTTTGACACAACTAGAATAATCATTTAAATCTTAAATGACTAAATATTTAGTTGTAAGCCTAATTTTTTTTTTCAATATTCTATTAGTGTATGCTCATATCTTAGAAGGTGAGAACACACTAAGGGGGGGGGCCACTTTGGGCAATGTTTTGGTTTTTTTGGGGGGTACATTTTGTATTATTTTGGGGGTAGTTTTTCTTTAATTTCATCTAGTGTTTTAATAAACATATAAAATGGATTTTGATACAAAGGCCTTCAACATAAGTTTTGTCATCTTTCAAATGAAAATTAGTTTTCAATAAATTTTTTTTTCAACACATTTATGCTTGTTTGAATGAAAAACTTGTCCATATGTTTTTTGTGAAATCACATGAGTCAAAATTTTCAACTATAATTGAAATGGTACAATCAAATCGTATACAATATATAACTAAGTATCTCATCAAGTTTTGCAACTATTTGAATCATTTTTAGAATATTTAAATGTTGTAGTATATTGTTACATGTTTTATTTTTTTCACAAATATATTTCTTAATCATTTAATAATATTTGAAAATCTTAGTTTCCTTTGACAATTGCATGATTTAACAATTCATGAACTACTTTATTTTGAGTATAATTTATGAAAATCTTTTTGAATTATGACTTGGTGAAAGTTGAACATTGCATAGTTTTGAAAAATCATATTTGTTACGACATTTTTTGGCCATTGTGGTGTGTTTTCAACTTTGATGAAATCAATGATAGCTCTAATGTAGTAATTGATGACACTAACCAATGGGGTGAAAATGGGTATGTCACATAGTTGTTGAACATAGTAACTATAGTTGAATTTGTTGGAATATGGAATGATTTCAATGTCCAAGCTAAACAACCAATCTTAAAATACTATGTGTAAATGCCCAATAATCCTACTACTTCACAAGAAACAAGGCAAACAAAAGATTATTAGTGATCCAATAGATGATTTAGTTGATGGACCTATAGGTGAAGTGAAGTGCTACCATAATTGTGTCCCATATTGTTTTATTTCTTACAAATCTTTTGTCACTACCACATTTACATGTAACAAAAACAAAGGATGGAGAACCATTAGTAAACTATAGTCAATCACAATATGTAATCACATTTAATGAATATGGCTATATATTTTACAATAGAATGCCATGGAAAAAGAGGTTACCAAAGAAATTAAAAAAAAAGAAAAAGGGGGAAAATATGAAAGTTAAACGTGTCATTAATTCCCTCACCACAATTAAGAAAACAACTCAAAGATAAATGTGCAAGAACAAATTTCAATTTAACATAATGTGCAACTGTAATTTGAAAATCAAAGAATAAATTCCAAGCCAATACTTCATTGCAAGTTTTCAAGTCCATCTTCTATTGTGTAAAGGTGTGAACTTTGGCTTTACATTAGAAAGTCGAAAATAGGGAGATGATGAAAGCGAGGGCAAGAACAAAGGTGAGAATGCTATCAAAGAAAAATGTTGTAACAAACTTATAACTACTAACTACTAGTAGAAATCTTCAAATATATGATTGATAATTAGTATTCTAATCATAAAGGACAAAAATGACTAATAACCCTAAAGTTATCATGGACAAGTTGTTTAGGACATGATGTGGTACAATGATGTGGCAAATATCATCCATTAGTCATAAAGGACAGATGTGAAGTCATTAATGATAGTTTAATTACTAATTACTATTATAATATATATTTTATTTTAGCTATTTTTAATTTCATTAATTTTCATCCTATTGCTTACACATGTCACCACTTAACCTAGGTAGTTTAGGTAGGTACGAAATATTCGGTCAATATTCCAATGTTGACCATAATGCATGTCATTTGTGAAGTTTGATCTTTAGACCTCAAGGATGGAATTCAACTCTTTTACCACCAAGCTACCCCATTTGTTGTGCAAATAATCTAATGTTTATTCTATTTAAACCATACTTCATTCAAACATTACATAAAACTTCAAATTTAATGATTCATATTTTATTGATAATTTGTCCAAATGAAAATTTTAAAATTTATTCATAAATTTTCTTCAACAATGTACACAGTTATATAATTTAGTTTTAATAATGTAAAATCAGTTTGAAAGAAACTTATTTGAATTTTGTTATTAAATAACATTTCAATGACCATACTTTGGAAAATTTAAATTCAAACACATGATTTGTAAATGAAAAAACCTTTATGGCTAATACATGAATAAATAAATATATCTTTCATATCTTGAACCTTCATTTGGTTTGGGAATTTAAATTATGCAATTTTTCTTCCAATATATCATAATTTTACAAATAACTTCTAATTTAGATGTATGAATAAATATAATTTATCCACATAAAATATTTATTAATGGATCATAAATCACACACACACACACACACACACATACATTTTATATTAATCATATGAAATATGAGGTATAAATTTAATCTAAATATTTTAATTTAATTTGAAGATTAATTAATTAATATTAGAATATTAAATAATTTTCTGAATTGTAATTTTAATTAATTTTTACACATATGATCTAATATAATTGTTTAATAATATAATTTTATTTTTTATATAGTTTTAAAATTTTAAATATATGATAAAAGTTTAATGTACAAATAAATAATATATTTTCCACATCTTACACTTCTATGACTACAACTTTTTTGACATAGGATTTTAAGTAATATCTTATGACTACAATCAATTACATAGTTGTTTAAAACATTTAGTCTTAGAATTTCTTGGTTGCAAAAGACATAATTCCTTCTAGTAAAGAATAACCAACTATAGAAAGAGGGGGTGGGGGGGTTAGAGAATAACATCATTAGGGACAAAGGTTCAAGGGTTCTCAAGGAGACGAGTAAGATAATAAATGAATTGTTGGTTTTTACAAAACAAGAGGACAATAAGTATTGAAATAGATCACAAGGGGGCTTGGGGTTTTGCAAAGAAGAGGACAAAGGTCAAGATGAGGAACGGGGGGATGATGTCAAAGCTAGAAGGAAAAGGACAAAGGTTAGGATGAACAAGTGGGGATGACATCAAAGTTGGAAGGAAGAGAACAAAGGTCAAGATGAACAAAGGGGGTGATATCAAAGTTAAAAGGAAAAGGATGAGGGTTAAGATGATGAAGGGTGGTGTGACATTAAAGGTACAAGGAAGAGGGCACACATTAAAATGAACAAGGAAAAGCATGAACGTCAAAAGCTTCATAAAAGGAATTGGGTTCTCATGACAAATATTTAAAACAAACAAGGGGGTGTGACATCGAAGTTATAAATTCCAATGCAAAGAAAATAAGGACTAAGACCTTCATTAAATGAAATAGTTGGTTACACATGACGATGACTAGGACCTTCACCATCATAATCAACTACTTGTAAAGAAAACGACAATGATTAGAACTTTCACAATTATAATCGACTAACTACTTGCAAAGAAACCAACAACAATCAAGACATTCACTAGAGGAGCTGATTGGCTATAAGGAAGATGATAGTAATTAAGACCTTCACCATAGGAGCTAGCTAGTTACTTGGAAGAAGATGATGATCAAGACTTTCATTGAAAGAGCTAGCTAGTTACTTGGAAGACAAAGATAATCACCATGAACATTGGAAGGAGGATCGAGTTCTTGCAAGGAAAAGGATGAAAATATGATGAGCATTAGAGGAGTTGGGTTCTAATAGGAGGATAACTAAAACTACACACAAAACAACTAGACTCCCCGAACTCCTATAAGGAAGAAGATGATGAATGAGGAAGAAACCACACAAAAAATTAAGTTCCCAACTCTTGCAAGGAAAAGGATGAAAGAACAAGATGAACACCAAAACACCAATAAGCATGCTTACAAAACAATGATGGAACATTCAAACCATGAAATTCAAGAAAATGTTGTTTGTGCAAGGGTGAAAGTACCAAACCCAAAACCTTTGGATTTTTGTGGCATTGTTTAGAATTTAGGTTCACACAAATAGGGGTTTATGTATGACCATATATTTTCTTGTTTCTTTTGAAATTTCATCTTGGTTGCTAATGTTTAATGAACATTTTTGCAAAAATTTTGTGACATAATTAATATTCATTCAATTCAAACAAGGGTCAAATCTTGTCCAATTTTCAAATTGTCATAGTTTTGTCATAGGGCTCAAAGTGTTTGGTGATTAGGAAGGCACATGTTTGTTTGAGGTTTATTTGTAACTACTGGACCCCCCTTCCTTTGGGAAGCCATAACTTTGTTGTTTTAGCACCAACTAACCTAATTTTAATAGCTATGGGTTCACCCATAGATAGGGAATAACTTTTCTTTAAACCCCATGACAAAAAAAGACCCCTTATGCAACATTCTATTTTAATGTCTTTGTGTTTAGTCATTAACCTCATTACCTTAAATAACTACAATCAACATCAAGGAAAACATTTACATCTACTATTGATTAATAATAAACTTTACTCGAGTTCATAGGAGAGCTACTTAATTCAAATTGTATTAAATAACTAATGATTTGCATAGGTGAGCATATAGAAATTAAGACCCTATTATTTACTACCTACACCTAAGAATTAGAATTGACCATGTGGGCATAAGAACTATTAAACCAAATTTGTGGCTATTTTTCATTCCCCCAAAAATTGTTAAATTGGTTTTTGTAACATTCTTCATTGCCCCAAAAATCACTAGTTTGATTCTTGAAATGGTTCTTGAATTCCCAAGAATTATCAGTTCCAGTTTTAAGAATTGGAATTGAAATTAAAATCAAAACCAATCATAGAACTAAAATTGAGCAACATTGGTTGGGATGTATTCTTTTTTATAAAAAGTCATTATATCTCTATCTTCATTGCAAGTTTTGAATGCATACATGTGTTGATTCCTTTTGCATTTGTATGTATAACAAAATTCAAAAAGTATAATTTGAACAAATTTTGATATCAAAGAAAATTTGAAATTGAATTTCAACACTAAAACAATGGAAGACTTGGAGACTTACTTTGTTAATACTTGTTTCCATCATCAAATTCAAAAAATATGGTGTCAAATAGTTCCATCAATTGCCGAATTTTATAGCCCTACAACAAACATTTTCGTTTCAAGGCAATTGTCCTTCTATAATATATATCTCAAAAGATTTTTTCAAAACAAACTACTTGTGATTATGTTCCACAATCTTCCTTCACATGATAAATTTTCTACGTGCAACTTTGGTGCGTGTAAACTTTGTGTTGCAACACCAATTTATTGTAGAATTAACATTAGGTGTGAATGAACCCTTATAAATGTAAGATCCCTTCCACTTTTAATAGTATGTGTAAAAAATAAGACCTTCCCCGACATATGCCTTGTGATTTCTATATGTTTAGGTTTGACATTATAACCTTGGTTTTGTGATTTACTATGGGTAAAGTCCTAGGGTTACCTAGACATTCTCAAAATGGGGAATAGACTTGATTATTACCTCATCCTTGACCCTTTTATTTTGAGGAATGTTCACACTCTAAGGTTTTACCCTACATTAATCAATATATGCATGAGGCTTGAGTGTCATTAAGGTGAATATGTTAGCTAAAAATTAGGCATGAAATATGATGAATATATTTATTAATAGGTTGCAACATGATAATTAATTTCTTAACTAAGGACTAGTATGAATTAATATTGTCACCCAACTAACCCATTACTACTCTTTGTAATGTTTAAAATCTTTTGTAATGTTTAAAATCTTGTGCTAAGGTAATGTGTAAAAAACTTGTCAAATCTTCGACTTATTTTTAAAAAAACTCATTGTTTACTTTTCAATTTTGGCATGAGTCATGTCAAATATAGGTACACATCATGCCCATATAAGTAAAAAATAATTGCTTAATTTTGGCACATGTGACCTATATATAGGTTAAGAACACTTCCTAACCAGATTAGGAATTGGCCATGAAGACTTAAAAGTTGTTGAGCCATGCATTATGGATTAACCTAGTGATAGATTTGGGTTATTTTATTGAAAAATTATTAAAAAATTTAATTAATTCTAAATATGTAAAAAAATGTACGATTCCAATTGGATCTGAGTTTGACATATTTTATCTTTTAGGAAAAAAAAAAGTGCATGAAAAAAAAGAAAGTCTATTCGAATCAAAATGGTTATTGTGATGGTTTGTGGTACCTTATAGGAATAGAAAGGAAAAAATAGCAAAATTTTAAAAAAAAATTTAAGAAAAAATCATGTTGACAAAGGTTATGAAAATTGCATGCATAAAAAATGCCCAAAGGAGAAAGTTAGAATAGTACCTATTAAAACTTAACTCCAATTTTTTCTAGTTCCCTTCTTTGAACATGTTTTCCATAACTCTATTGCCATCTCCAAAAGTTTTCAAGTTCTCTAGGCATGTTTTACTCATGTAGTGACTTCACCTTTGGAAATGGAGCCTTAGAAAATAGTTTCCATAGTGACTACAATAACTTATAAGTAATTATTTCTTCTACCTTCACTTAGGTGGGAACCCTAGAATATTTAGAAAGGTTTTGTGACGAATGTGATGCATTGGGTTGTATCCACATGTAAATTAGAAGGGATTTAACAATGTCTTCCACACTCAAGACAAGCTTTCCATAGTTTATGGTAGCACATTGTGGCCCATATTAATTAGTTATTGGGGCCCCCAAAGTTCAACCTCTTTTTTTTCCTTTTGTGACCGGCATCTTTGTTTGGCCCATTACAAAAACAACAAGCATTGAGCCTTGGAGGGAAGGAGGCAGGACCAGGCTGGGTATTAAAGTTCTTAAAGAGGTACCTACCCAAGGCCAGTACCTGGACCAAGCTGGTATGTTAAAAAATTGATACCAGACCAACACTGGTATATACTAGAGTTATCTGTAAAGTAAGAAAAACTCAGCACCAGAACCCTGAGTTTGGTCATAGACGAGGTGAGATTTAAAAAAAAGACCTGCAAAAAAGTACATTCGCATTCAATTGGGCGGGGGATGAAAGTCAGAAAACCATCCATTTTGGTGGTAAACTGAGTTTCATCCGGTCTTTCCTTTTTCCTGAGCACCTCCACTGCTGCTAGCTTACATATATTTTCACGGCTCCTACCTGTACGACTGCTATAATCATTCTCGAACCTTGTGTATTAAATACTGAGTTTCAGCATTTCGTACTGAGATTTTAATAAAATTTCATTACTTTGCGCGTACCAATGAAAGAAGGGATAAGGGTGAATGTTAATAGGGGGTCAAATGAGACCCAAAAACAGGGTGAAGACAGGTTGACTTCATGGAAAACTCTATTAAACTGGAAACATGAAAATGGATGAAACCACAATGTTTGCCTCACACATGTAGTTAAGTATGAGGGCTTAGTGTTGTAAGAAAACCCATGTTTTGTTGTAGTGTTAAGATGTTGCATTTTCAGCAAAGGATAAAATCAATGTAACAATAATCTATAGTACAATTTATGAATTCTTTCATTTTCAGCCAAGGCAATTTTTTTTTAATCAAAATAAAAACTCAATGTAATAACTAATAACAATTTCTAGTTGACTCTTAGTACGTTTCATTCATTTTGCCACAAACTGAACTCAATGTAATTTTGATGACAACAATCAAAACACCCAAAGTACAAATTACAAGTGACAAGGTGTGTGGTGGTTTACACAGATTCTGGCTACCAAATTGTGAATGATTTCTTCTCGGTTTGGAGAAAATTTCATAACCACAAATTTGCTCTATTTCTTCATGTTTGTTTGCATATTATTCCTGTGATGAGTGAGCCACTGCGCTGGTTCTACATTACAATTTTGTTTTTTAACACGATCGGTGTGGCATAATAAGCAAATGCCAGACTGAAATTAAAGATGTATGTATAAGTGGTGTATAGAATCTGCATGCAGGGATTTCTTTTTCAATGTCCATTTTCAGCTAACTATCAATGGCTCCTTGAGATTGAGTAATGTTGGACTCATAATTGTTACAACATCATCATCATCATCTTGAGTTGCGAGGAGCAATTCTGCCGCAAGTATTGCAGCTCTTTGACCCCATGCAACAAGGTACAATCCCATCACAATAAGAATGGCACCGATGAAACTGCACACATGAAATGAAAAGCCAAAAAACACACCCACCCACCCACCCAAACAAATCATATACGGATTTTTTCAGCCAACATCATCAAAATCCAGCAAAGTTCAAGAATTTTTTTCTATAAAATTTTCTGCTGAGAACCTTCTTCATTCACCAAAACCAGAAGACTCATTTCTGAAACAAAAAAGATGATCATCAACTATGTGTATATGGGTGAAGAAGGAATCAATTTGCTAGTTTGTTAAGAGCATAAGAGTCTTGTAAATAGATTGAAGATGGGAGATTTCAACAAAAGGAAGGAATTTTTTGTGTTGTGGTGGTGGTGGTGGTGGTGATGGCAGATAGAGAAGACTTTGTTGTTATGGGCAATTTGTTTCTTTCATTTACCTGCCTACATATAAAGTCTCCTTGAGGAGTATGTAGCTCAAGATGACAGTTGCAATGGGTTGAAGTGGGGCATAACTCGATGCTAACACAGGACCTGTTTTTGAGATTGACCATGCAATTGCTCCAATTGCTAATGCTGAAAGTGCTGCCCCCTGTAGCACCCATGAGAGAGAAAAAAGAGACACAAAAAAGAAAAAGATCAAGCACAAACGAAGAGCTCTTTAGATGTTCTTTTCCCTTTCTTCTTCAATTTAGGGTTTATTTAGGGCAGTAGAATTTTTTCACTCAATTTTGACATATGAACAATGGACTTTGAATTTGGATTTTCCTGACATTCATATGAGTCATCTAGCACAACTTGCCATGAATACCATGATTTTCCAAATGACAAAACGTAAATAAATCTCATTGTGAATTGAGAGAGAGAGAGAGAGATGAGTACACATACCGAGTAGAGAATGCACACAATCTCACCCCTGTTGCTTACAAACCAATCCAATGTGTCAACCATAAAGTATGCAGTTGTTGTGAGCATCAAGAGCCCAATGGTGAAAACTGAAGCTGCCAGTGATACTGGAGCAGTGTGCTTTGCCAAAGTCACAGCCTGGAAGAAGGAAGAAGAAGAAGAAGGGGGAAAAAAAAAGGTTCACTCATCATCAACTTCACATTTGTGCAATCTTGAAACACAATTTGTATCTTTCTGAATACAAACAATTTGTTCTAAATAATTGGAGAAATCTTTGGAAATTGTGAGGAATTCACCTGTGTGCCTGTTTCTTATGATCTGCTTCTGCATTAAATTCACATGCCCTAAAGTTCAACTGGACTCCTTTTAAGATTTAGATGATCTACCCATCTGGCTGTTGTGTGGGTGTTTTTGCTTTTGATATATGTACTCAGATGGGAATGGACTTCCATCATCAACTGTTGTTTTTTGGTTCATCTTGGTGTGTTTTTCTTACCCTTAACTGACAATCATAGAAAATTTTTTGGTACCTGAATGTTGATGAAGGATGCAAGGCACAAGGAGCTTCCAACAAGGGAAATTGTACCAAGCTTCCATGGATCCATTTGGAAGCCAACCACAGCAGACAAGGAATCCAGAAAGGATCTCAAACCAGCAGGCAGAAATTCAACTGGCACTGGCAGTAAATTTGCGGTGAATCTGTTTTCCAGAAATGGTGGACCTTTGTAGGAGATCGTCACCACAGCTCCAGTCATGGATGCAAGAATCCCTAAGATCTTTGCTCGTCCCCATCTCTGTTTCCACTGAATCGATTCTAACCTGCAAAGTTTTTTGGTGTTTTACTCATGCAAAAAAAAAAAGTTCTCTTAGAATTTGCACCAGCGGAGTGATCTGTGGTTTCCTTATGAGATAACAAACTACATTGCCAACTACAGACTTGGAGCTTGAAAAAAACCTGAACTTGGTGGCAGCAGCAGAAGAAGAAAAGGTCCAGGAGCTTACTGGAAAATTGTAGCAATGACGAGAGTGAAGACAGGGACCAGCATTTGCATGGCAGCTGCAAAGGTTGCACTGGTGAGGATGAGGCCGGTGTACAAAAGAATCTGGTTCAAGTACATCCTGCATCCACCAACTTCATGGGTGGTGAACTAGAGATACCCAAAGTTCCACGTCAAACATAGGAGGCACAAGCCACGAGATCACAAAGAAAATTCGTTTTGCTTCAAACCAGACTTGATTGATTTTGGGGATGGATTTTTATTTGATCGATGATGGCCTAGTGCATAGTACTAGATAGATTTTCTAGTGCACGATTTGGAAAATGGTAACTGTTTGTTTACCCAACAAACCCAACGCAAGTGTACCGAGGGAGCACCTCAAGAGTCAGCCATTTCCGAGTCTTTCTGCAAGCAAGCACCACCAAAAAAAAAGAAGCAAAAAAAAAAAGACCCATCATGAGCACCAAGTGTTGATACATTTGCACAGTCATGTGGGTTTCTCTAGATTGCAATCTATTGCTTCAGCTGAGATCTAGTCTAGTGCTTCAGGGAAAGATATTGTTGGCATACAATTCATAGAAGTAAGCGAAAGGGATGAGGAGGCAGATCCCAAAAGCATCTCGGTATACTGCAAGCACCAGTTGTTGTACTCCTCCACTCAATGCTATCTTTGCCACCACCAGGTAGCTCCCAACTGCTACTTGTGTGAGCAACATGAGCAAGTGCACCCCTGGTCTCACATTTGATCCTGGTGCCAAAAACCTGCATCATCAATATGAAGAGCAGATTTTTTTCACATTATTCACTCTCATGACAGAATGAGCTCTGCTGCATCATGATCATGATCATGATCATCACCATCACCTACATAGATTCTTCAAGCTTTTGGAAAGTTCCCAAGCGTTTTTGCAAATTACAAATCAAAGAGCTACTAGCTGCTGCATGTGGAAAAACAATTGTGAGAACTGATTTCAGCATACCCATCATGAGCTTCCTCCATTTTCTTCAGCACTTGTTTTCCCCTTTTTTTTCCTTCTTTCTGCTTACTGAAAATTTTGGGATTGAGGCCTTAAGAGTCTAGAGATTCTTGGTTGGGAGCTCTGGACAAACTGTCACTCAAGAAGAAGAAGAAGCAGAAGAAGAAGAGGAGGAGGAATTCCACGTTTTTTTGGCTAGATCTATATAGCCAGAAAAGAGAAATTGAGAACAAAAAGGGCTAAAATCAAGTGGCTAATTTACTGATTTCTGAGATTTTCAATGCCATAATTGAACCGAATTTTAAGAATAATCGCCAGATTTCTATCAATTGAATGTGCTAAAAAAAACAAGTGCTTTTCTCATGTTTTCAATAGCCATAATTGAACCGAATTTTAAGAGAAATCGCCAGATTTCTATCAATTGAATGTGCTAAAAATCATCAAGTGCTTTTCCATATTTTCAATAGCCATATTTTGACCACTGTTTTTTTATTAAAAAAAAGCCAGAATTCGATATCTTCAAAGTGGTAAACTCAAGTGTTTTTTTGGTATTTTAATAGCCATAATTCGACCAAATTTAAAGAAGAATCGTCAGATTTCTATACGTGGTTCAAGTAGGTAGCCAAAAATATAGAACAATGTTTTAGAAAAAAATTCTTTCATATTTTTCTTGTAGCCAATTCTGGCTAAATCTTCCTGTTGATCATCTCCACTTTTGGCTACATGACAAAACCGACCAAAAAAAATCACTGTCAATATGGCCCTTTTTAGGCTGGCTATATATAGCCAAAAAAAGGTATATTGGCAATTAAAAGCGCTAAAATTAATCAAGTGCTTTTTGATATTTTCAATAGTCAGAAATTCGACCAAATAATTTAAAAGAAATTGTCACATTTCTACACATGGTTCAAGTAGAGTAGCCAAAAATATAGAAATTATAAATTAAAAAAAACTTTCATATTTTGCTTGTAGCCAAATTAGGCAAAATCTTCCTGTGAATGATCTCCACTTTGGCTACATCACAAAATTGCCCCCCCCCCGGAAAAAAAAAAACTGGCGATGATGACGACAGTAAATAGTAAATAGTAAATTTCCCGGAGTGAGAAAAATCAAAGAAAGTGACAAAAAGTAAAGCCAGTTCCAAGAATATTCGCAGATGCTTTTTTTCCCCGATTTAGTAAAAGTTTATGGGGTAAATAGTAAATAGTAAATACCTAGTGCCAGTCAAAAGAGGTAAACCTGGGAAAAAGTTCAGTACAGTCAGCGTGAAAAAGCGAGGTAACTTTAGCTTCGCCACGTCGCTGCAACAAGCGGAAGCGGTGGGTCCGCCACGTCACAGAAAACGAGTTACACGAACTATAGCGTGGCAAATGACAACGTTCACTTGGCGCTTGTTTGGCGTCTCCCTGGGGAGGTTCTCGCCTTTTATTCTTATTTCTTTTTTTAACCCTTTTATTTATTTATTTATTTCGGGCAGCTGTCTTGGAGGGAGTGATTTATTATTTTTGGGGGCGAAAATTAATTCGCTATTTTGATGATTTTTTAAAAAAATTCCCAAGGAACATGGTCAAGGGAACTTGTTTTTTTTGAAAATTTCCAAAAACATTTGCCACATTTCACTGAAAAAAGTTTTGAAATCACCAAGATTTTTGGAGGATTTGGGCAGATTTTTCTAACCTTTTTTTTTTGGGGCCTTTTGAAATCGCCATATTTAGCTAATAGGTTCTAGTGGGTCATTAACATGCAATAAGATTCCTAGATTTTTTTTACCTCTTTATTTGTCTTGTA
>Ga0209611_10008344_pt1 | contig 16240 bp, 12 predicted proteins | sample S1TSphgellanicum_3_FD_187693 | JGI IMG/M metagenome (GOLD analysis project Ga0209611, IMG submission 187693) | Host-associated microbial communities from peat moss isolated from Minnesota, USA - S1T2_Fc - Sphagnum magellanicum MG (SPAdes) (version 2) | ecosystem: Host-associated > Plants > Peat...
GGGAAAATATCAACCAGGTGGGAGCCACTGGTGGGTCACAAAAAAATAACAAAGGAATTTCGTCTGGTAGGTAGGTGGTTGAAAACCGTACCCCCCAATATTAAGATTCCATCCAACACTTTGATCAATAGAAAATCGCCACGTGGATTTTTCTGGACATTTTGGAGCCTCCTTTTTAAGGTAGCACAAAAGTCTAAGTGTGTCGTTTTTCACAAACCCCCAAAATGCGACAGCTCAGCATTGACATCTCAATTAGACTCTGGCCTTACAGATTGACATCTCATTTAGGCTCTGGGTGGTCGTAAGGGTCTTTCTGTAGGGTACAGCCCTTAGACAAGGACCCTCTTGGCCCACCCCCCACCTGTTTAGTACCCAGGATAATACTACCCTTACCACTCCAACCCTTAACAAATACCCACATCTGAGTACCTTACAAAACCATAAGGCATGCTAAACCCCTGCTGCCACCTGACAACCCACATTAGGGACTTTGCACATAAGGTACCATAGTTGAAAAGCCAGCCCTGTTTGTTCAATGTGTGTCGGGTACCTGTATTCCATGGTCCTTATGAAATTTTGAGTAGGTCCTTAATTTTCACATGAAGATGTCTTTTGTATAGGGTAAGGCCCCAGCAAGGGCAGAGGGGCATATCCCCAAAATAAGTGGGCCTAAAACAAGGCACCTTAAGGTGCTCATTGTTGTTAGGAAATTTGAAGCAAGTCCTTAATTTTCACATCAAGATGCCTTTTGTGCAGGGTAGCACCCATGGGGGTGTCATGGGGGGGGGAGGCATATTCCCAAACTAAGGGGTCTAAGACAAGGCACATTCTCAAATTTGAAGTAGATCCTTTATTTATATCTGGGGATGCCTTTTGCGTAGGGTTAGGCCAATGGGTGGCGGGGGGGCCTACAAAGTTGGCCAAGATACTTAGTTAGTAGGTCTCAAATAAGATCAGATAGGTCCACAAGCAGTATTATAATGGCTTGTAAACAATAATTTGGACCATGATACTATATAGCCATGACCATTGAGGCCCCTTGGACATGGCCCCATGGAAAGCTCAAGTCCAACCATTGTGTAAGTTAAGAGTTGTGTCAATTGCTCATGAAGACATGTAAATAGCAAGGTCAAATTGGAAACTTGTTCCACACCAGAATTCCTATGAAGTCATTCCTAGTTCGTACCTAATGAAGAAGCAACATCCACATGAGTTGAATTGAGTTGAAGCATCTTAAAACACGAGAGTTGACAATTTTCAGTTGAGGGCTTCTTTTTTCCCATGGTTATGGCACAAGCAAAACCCACCCAGTAAAAACATGAGGGTTGTGAGAAGAAGGAAGAAAACCCATACTTCGTGGGGGGGCCCCAAAAAACAAATCCTCAAATCGCACCATCACATGCCCCTCTAGAATCTCCACCACCACCATACTACCAGTTGAAGAAGGAACCACGTGCTATCCCTCAACAATACAATTGTGCATTCAACTGAACAAGGGAAGTCGAGATGTGAGAAAGGAGAAGTCATACACCTAGTCCATCCCCAAACATACACCAACCCAAATGGGGACCCAAGTGACAAAGAAAACAAAAGATATATATACTAAAAGTGGGAATGAAGTGGTGTGACGTGACGGCCAAGTGCCAACTTCTTCTTCTTCCCATAGGCTCCATTGCACAGCGATATCATGTCAAAGCACATGACTTTGTTGTACATAGCCAAGTATGCACATGAATTTTCTTAAGTTATGTGAAACCATTGTTTTTTCTTCCCCTCCCTTTGCTTCCTTAAGACTTGCTTACATATAACAAGATCTTCCTCCTTTTGGGTCATCCCCATAGTCCAAGTTCACAAACGTGGTGTGCATGAGGATAGTAGTATATGGAGAAAATATGAACTTGTTTTTAAGGATAGAGCACAACTTGTAAAGTAGGGATGACCCAAATTGTTGGTTTGACACTAACAAGGGAAGCACAACCTTAATTAAAAGCATGACCTTAATTAATTTATAGAAGAGTGCCCAGTTTTTCTCCCTTTTCAGGATGGGGAAAGGGGGCACTTGGAGTTCTTTTGTGTTTTAAGGCGTTTTTAGATCTGCCTACATGTTTTCAATAATTTTCCCAATTTGGAGGGTGCAAAGTTTTTGAAACATTTGTCAATGACATGCCGATTCACAAGAGCCAGCACCATCCATAAAAATAAATAAATAAATAGAGTTTCAAACTTTGGATGCACCATAGTATCACTCACACAAAAAAAATTTAAAAAAAAAAAAAAAAAAACCCGGGTTTTGGACTTTGGATCCACCCACAACCAATTGGTAGTTGAAACCACATATACTACTCTTATATTCTCTTTTCTCTTGCCACTCCAACAAGCTTATGTCATGGCATAAAAGTAAGCACCTAGCGGCCCCCCCTCACACCCAAATCCCATGTAGAAATGACTAGGAATAATGACTAGGAATCTTATGCAACAAAAAATTCTAAGTTCATACCTACATACTTGAGTTCCAAAGGGAAACAAAATGTTCCCAATATCGAGAAAATAAAATAAAAATACAGCCAAATATTGATGCAATTGTGCATCCAAATTCCATGTTGAAAAATATCACCCCTTTCATTACTACACATATGTTGGCTTTACACAAATGGGTATCCCCAAAAAAAACCCCATTTGTCATTGAAACCGAGTGTTAACCTTCAAAGTTTTCTAAAAAAAACCGAAAAGTGACTAATGTACAGATAGCAATTTGCAAATTTTCATCATTGTTGTGGAATGTGATACCATTGGGCAACTTTGGATCTTGGTATGATCTATAATGGTAGTAGTTTCCGGTATGTCCACTTTTTTTTTCCTTTAGGCTATCATATCTCCCAATGCCTACTACATTAAGGATAAGGGGGATACCTAAAACACATGGCAATAGTTAAGCTTCAATTGGATAAGGAGAGGGGGCGAGCGAGGGAGGGGGGGGGGGAAGGGGAAGAAATTTGAAGTCGTTACAAAGCTATACCCCACCCCACCCCCACTTCCTTAATCCCGCAATCAAGAGCAACGCCATTTAAGCAGCCGTTCGCCCTTTTTTGGCAATTTATTGAAGAGGCTTGAATTGCATGAGGATAACATCACTCATGACCATTTACTGATTTTAAGCTGGCTTTTTTTGGCTCGAGCTAACTCGAACACAAACAAACCAAAGGGAGGCGGGAGGGGGAAAAAAAAGAAGAAAAAAAAAGAGACAAAAAAAAAGTTATAAAGATCAAAAGTAGCTAAATGTATCACGAGTGACAAAGTTTTTATAGTCCCTTTTTCTATCCTATTCTTTTCCGCCGAGGATATTGTCGCTACGTATGAAAGCACTTCAATGGACAAAAGAAACAAAGGAAAAGACAAATTAAGTACACAAAGAAAAAAACCGTCTTCACATTTATTGAAACAACGAGGTAGTAATAGTTTGACTCCCTTCCCGCCCCACCACCCCACCCCACCCCACCCCACCCATTTCCCCCACTCGGGGCCAAAATTTACAACCGAACTATGTAGAAAAAGCTGAGATTCATGACTTCCTTGTGACTCTATGGATTAAATTGCACGTGCAAGAAGTTTGGGGAGTGCGTCCAATCGGATGTTTTTTTTAACAAAGGAGATAAGGCAATTAAAACAAGTTCCGAACTCTTTTCACCCAACTCATGCATGAAAAAAAAAAATTGTTAAAGAAGCCTCATTTTCCAGGACAATGCCCCCCCCCCCAAAAAAAAGCAAAGGGAAACGAACTACTTACATAAGGCATTGATAATATTTACACCCTAATCCACAAATTAAGGGGCCATTTATTATTATGACTACCTACTTCTGTTTTTCACTTCCTTCATTCCCGACCACTTTTTGCTTCAACTTGACAAAGGAAGGCGGCTTATTATTATTATTATTATTATTATTGGGAAACTCAACTCCCGAGTCCCTACTACAGCCTTTTAATTTTCTTCATTCCCGACCAATTTTGCTTGCTCCTGTTTGTGCTCAGAAGGCGGATCGGAACTCCACTCCACTCTGGGTTCACATGACAATTCCATCCAGGCAAAATTCTGAACCGTCTTTTGTGTCTGGCATGTGAAAAAGCCCCTTCAGGCTCGTTACGGCCACCACCACAACCGTCCCCAGCTTTTAGTTTTGTTTGGCTTTTGTGTTATAAATTCTTATAATGAATTTACGACACAATCCCCTTTCCCTCCCCACCCCATTCACCTTAAATTGGGTTATTGAATGAAAACTCAATTCAAATTTCAATCTACGTCCGGGAAAGATCGGGTACCTATTAAGGACTTCTACTTGAACCGAACCAGCACCCCACCAATTCACCATGTGGGATGGATCGTATTCATGAAAAAACCTTGGTGAAAGGTTCATTATTTGTGTTCAAAATTTTTCTTTCCTTTTGAATTCATTGTATTATAAGTTTTGGGAGCATTATAGTAGCTACTACACAAAAGTGAAACTTCAATGTAAAACCATTTTTAAGGTTAAAAAAATTCAAATATATAGTTCTTTGAATTATAAAGTATGGGACATTGTAATTTTGATTCTAAGAAAAATAAAACCCTTAATTGCAATGATTTGTGATGGAATCCACTCACCCCTTTTTGTGATGATTCAAGTAATGAGCTCAAACTTTTTTAGATCTACCATTGCTTATGAAATCTCACACAATTTTGAATTATGATACCAATGAAGTCGACTTAGAAATGAGGACCAAAATGAATCACATCATAGTTTCACCCAAAATGTGGTAACTAAGTGAATTGTTTGCAATTTGGAAAAATATACCAAATTTTATGTAGTTTCCAATTGTTCCTAGACCTAAATTCTCCATGCTTAGAATTGAAGTTGAAAATTTTAATGACATATTGGGGAAATACTATTCACATGTTGGGAAATTTTGAGATACGAGTAGATATGGTGGAAGGGCAATGCATGCCATCCATTGAAAGCAAAATTAGGATTCAATTGGTGGATGAAGCACAATTGAGAACATCCCGTAAACCCTAGTACTTCCCACCTCACACGATGTAGGTAACTAATTTACCTACGGAAGTGGATAGGTAGGTATCAGATGTAAGTAGGTAAGGAATGTAAGAGGTTACTATATAGGTAGGTAGATAAGTAAGGAAGGCACTTGGTGGCTACTAGGTAGCTAGATGCTTGTGAAATGGTTAACACATAGGTAACCACCGTGGTTAAGTTATGTATGGGGCAAGAATGGGATGAAAAAGTGTTTTTCTGTCCAGGGTTCTTGCATGGTGAACTGGTAAGGTGCTGGTTCACTTTGGATGTAGATCTTTGCTTAAAGAGACATGAATGGAGTCCTAATATGTGGGCTTTTAGTGTGCATGCCAACCTACCTAATCTCTTCCAAAAATTTGGGTACTTCCTTCCTTCCTTCTCCAGATTTTGGGGATCCTTCACAAAAGGAAATCTGTTTACAAAGTGCCTTTTTTGTTCTGAAACCTTGTCCTTTAAAATCATGAAAATTCCCAATTGGCAATGTTACATTTGTTGTTGGGGAAGAATTTTTTTGCACATTACCTACTTTTGTGTGCACTCTAAAGGCAAAACACAAAAGAGAACAAACTTCAAGTACATGAATGAAGTCTTAGAAGGAAAATGGCATCTCTAGATTGGTCCATGAAATACATTGGGAAGCTCAAAGATTTAAAGGCAAAAAGATTAAAGCAGAATCCCAAAAGACAGTTATGCTCCATATACATACTAGTTTTTACAATACCATATGGGTCACCTCATACTTCTCTCATCATCCCCAAGCTACAAGTTGCTTCTAGGGTTTGGCTGATTCATAGCCCAACCCTGGCTGCTTCTCGCACAACAATTAGGTCACACTACAAGAGAATGTGGTTGGTTTTTATCACACCGTGGCCTTGCCATTTACATTATTAAAATGTATCTTAAGGCAAAAGAAGAATTATGGAAACTCAAATATTTCACCATGCAAAAATATAATCTTCAAAACAATCCTTTAAACGAAACACAAATCCTTGAAAATATTATAACTCTATAACTAATCTCCAGTTTCAACACAAGCCAAAATATCATCTTTTGAAAATCCTCATATAAAAATAGACCTATTACCTTGGGGCCAAAATCCCTTAAGCTACTATACTCTATTTTGGATCTAAACACAATATCCTTGCCTACCAAGGCAAGGCCAATAAGCGTGGTGGGTTCATTCATTACAATGTGCAAGATGTGGTGTTTATTGATGAATAAATCAAACAATTGAAAACGAAGTAAAGCAAGCACTAAATTATGAGCATGTAGGATAAAGTACGAAAGGATTACATGGCCATGTTTTACACCTATGAGACATGCAATATATTCTAATGAAAGAAAAGAAGATGTTTATTTTCCAATTGGGTTATTATGCACCAATCTCCAAACCTTAAAACCCTTTAGTGACATCAACATTGAACCTCCTTAAGCAATCCATCAAACAAAGTTCATGATTAAATCCACATATCAATTTAGTTACTTAAATTTTAAAAACCTGATGGTTTCGGCCATCGGGTTTTTAATTTATTTGTTGTTTTTCATTTAGGTACTTTGATGCGTTTTTTCATTTATCATTGAACAACCCTAAACACAACAACTAAGTCCAATCCTATCCTTCAACTAATCCAATTCCTTGTGAGACTTTAAAAGTGAACTCTAGGTCATTATACATTTATGCCATTTCACCTCGAGTGAAATCATGCTTAATTCTAGTGGAAAGAAGAGTGGAAGCAATTCACTAGTGTAATTTAATGTGTGCAATAAATTGTTTATGGAATTTACATTTTTGTTTTCACTTTTTAGTAGGGAGGTTTCTAGAGTTATGATTTGACCTTGGTTCCATTCTTGGTGAAAAGTCATATGTTAAAGCTTCATGAATGTGAATATTTGGAAGAAATATCATATTAACATGTTACAAATTCACTAAGGTTTAACCTCATGAATCAATCTTATAGAGGTGCATCTAATGGGTTAAAATATATTTTTAACACATTCAAATTATTCTTAAAAATAACCCTATATTTGGGCTATCTTTCTTGAGGATGTCAATTTCATTTTATTTCAAAGGGTGGGCAAAAAAATATAGAGTTGCAACTTATTGGAAAAAATATAATTTATAATTTATTTCAATGTAAGTAAGGTGTCCATAATTCATTAGGAAAATATGTTAAAAATATATTTAAAGTATACCCAAATATGTATCATTACTTGATAATAAACTAATATATATCCTTTTATTTCATGTGCTTTTAAAAATATACAAAAAGTGACCTCCTTAGGCTATTTCTTCACTTTGAAACTTTTTTTCACTTGTAATTGTTAGTTATTCACAAAGTGAGCGAATTTCATTCCAACTAGGTCTCAAATACTAAATTTGAGAAATTATTGCATAAGATTTGAAATGTTTGGTGGATAGTTATAATATAAGTGACAATTTCCATAAAAATAATTTCAAACTCAACTTAAAGATCATTTTATCACCAACATTGGGGGTTTTGGAACATAAGAGTTTTTATGTTTTAGGCATTGTTTAATGCCAATGTACACTTTTAGATCACCAAGTGCTACCATGAAGTACTTGGTTGACAAATGTACCAAAATTTGCCAAAAACGAGAAAGACAATGACCATCGTGTCATGAAATTTACTTCCACATTTGTCCAATGTCAAAATTTCCTAGTTATTTAGACCCATTAAGGAATTCAAGTATTTTTCTCGAAAAGGAACCAAATGAGTTGTTGGATGGCAAGGATGATGGACATCACAAACCAAATAATTTTTTAAAAAATCCAAAAATATATTGAAAAATATAAAAGAAGACTCCTTTGTCTCAAATTGAGCATTGAAAAAATGGGATATCAAAATTGGGGAAGATGGATGATAAATGCTCAAAGCAATCATCCAAAAATCAAAATATTGACAAGAAAAGCCTGAGATCTTCTAGAACATCAATAGATGCTAAACTGCTACTAGGGGTGGTTGGTAGGTATTGTTGTTGTGCTTGTGAATTAACTTAGTGGTGTCCATTGGGAACACTCTCAAATGATCAAGAAATTTGGCTTTGCAGAGGACAAATGAGGAAGTCAAGGGGAGGGGAGGGGAGTGTGTTCTGAGAATCCCTGATAGTCAGGAGTTCCCTCTTGGAAGAAAAGCTCACATGGAGAGGACATGATACCCAAGTCTCTGTTGCAAGTGATATTAGACAATTTAATTAATGTACCCACTTACATTGCAGCAGGAGGTCCACTCCACACACACTCCCTCCCCCAACCCCACTAGGCTACCTCAGTTAGTTTTCAGTTTTCAACAGAGCTGCCAGTGCAAGCAAGCAGAGACAGACTAGACAGACACACACACACACACACACATCCCATGGAATAAATACACACATTACACACACCCAATGTGTCTGTTCATGGCAGAGAACCATTTATTATTATTATTGTTATTATTATTATTTTGCAATGCAACTGGGGATGATATCTGATGCCTATTGTAGTAGTGGGAGAAATAAAAAATAAAAATTATTCAGCACTACTTACACACATGAATGGTATCATTACATTCATTACAAATTTTCAACCATCATGATTCCTTTGGAGGGAGGAGTTGTGTGAGGCACACTCCAACATGCTCCTCACACTCTCAAATCCCCGCAACATTCAGAACCATAATTATGGAATTACGAGCCTGTTTATCAAGACACACACTGGATGGCAGGCATGCAGGCAGGCAGGCAGGCAAGCAAGCACTGGGGCAGGCAAACAAAGGAAAGCAAGACAAGGCAAGTCAGGGGGTCATCCAGGCTACCACTCTCACAATCATAAGTGTGAATGATGGTGGCAGCACTTAAGCTACTTCCCTTATGGCAACAAGTGCTGTTTGTTGTACACAAGTAGTGACAGTCCAAAGTAGTGTTTTTTATTACTTAATTTTTTTTGGTGGTAAATTTTTGCCATTTTGTGAAAATTAATAGCTTGTCACAAAATTCATGAGTTTTTGAAAAAAATTGTCAATTTATTATTATTATTATTATTATTCTGTTAAAACATCGCCACAGTTTTTACTTATGGATGATTTGCCACTTTAGCAACTTCACAAAATTGAAAAGGAACACACTTGTCCAAAAGGTCGAGAATTTTTTTTTTTCCCCCAACTGTATAACATAAGTCAAACCGATCCACAAGTTGATTTAGCCAAATTTGGCTATACAAAAAACGTGAAAATAAAACACTTTTAAGGATCCTTCTATATTTTAGCTACCAGCTGGAACCTGCTGTTACAGAAATTTGGCAATTTTTATTTTTATTTCAAGTTTGGCATATTTGTGCAATTCATTTCACAAAAATCCTTTATATGTATGGAAATTATATATTTTTCAGGTCAAAAAAATGTAAAAAAATTCCTTTGAAAGGAAAGGGAAAAAAAAAAGAAAAAAAAGCTTGTGCAAACATTCAAACTCAGGGTCATGTTATTTAAAGCCTGAAGAACTTCAATCAAATTCAAATTACTGGTTTTAAACAGGCCATGATACAATGGCTGGTAGACCTGCTCTCTCTCTAATAGATAACACATAATAAACATGAGGATGTTATTAAGTAACACATATTAAGTATTTGGACATGGTTGGGAGTGCATGTAGTAGTAGGTGTGCCTTCAAAAACAAATGTTGGTTTTCTGAGTTTCAGCTGGAAACTTCAACACTGCCTCCAAATTGTCATTATTGTGGCACCTGTTGAGTTTGGTCTAGCTCATTATTACAGCTTAGTACTTTTGACCCCCAAACACTCCTCACTTATTCATTACTACCCCTCCTTTTTTTTGCATGTACTTCAAAAATCATTTCAAGGCCCAGTACTACTACTACTACTACTACTTGTAAGTCTGCAACTGACTGGGTAGCCAACTAAGGACTGACTGGGTGCATCTTTCTGCCCTCTTTACTAGAGGTTGTAGTAGTCAATCACTTTTAGACTGATAATGGCAATAGTCCATAAGAAGATGTAGAAATAGTGGCTATAATCTTTGTGAAAATTTAGCCAAATATGGCTATAATATCCAGATATGAAGCACAAATTTTTAGTCATCCTTTTATATTTCTTTCTAATTAATAGAACCACATATAGCAATCTGGTCATCTTAATGAGTCAATAAATCATTGGAACTGTGAGAGCCCAATGTGATACCTTGTGCTAACAAGTAGGTCACTAATGAAACAAAGGTTGAAGGTTAGCAGCTGTAACTTACAACCTTGTTAGCCAATCAGAGTATCAAGATTCTCATGAAGGATGTTTATGAGTATGGTGAGGCTCTTGTGTGGATGGCGATATGGTTGTAAGCTCCTATACCCAAGGGGGGTTGTAGCCATGAGTTAAGAGGGAGTTTATCACCAGAATATCCCAAATGGGAAGCTTGTAATAATAAGGTTCATGGTGGTTTTTGGGCTTCTTTGGTTTATAAGGAAGACACAATTGTACAGAATAAATCTGATGTTCAACTTTAGAGTATTCTAAACCCATGTGAAAGATGGTTGTTTTTTAAAGGTAATTTTTCACTCCATGAAGACATGTTGGTCGATCTATGTGTTCAAGGTTTCTCCATGATTTGTAGTGCCCACCCATGAGAGGTTTACTAACCTTCTCATGAGCCACCCATCATCTTTGATTAGTTTTTGAAGAATCAAGAGGGCCTTATGGTCATACCCAGTCATTTAATATGTTGTCCTTGATGAATTTCCTCCCTCTTTGACCATGGATCTCTTGGCCCAAAACAAAAAGCAAGCAAATGTGTCTGGGATATATGACCTAGAGGCTAGCACCCACCAGTAGTAAGTACACCACCCCCCCACCCCATTGGAAACCTGGTATGAAACAATTGCCAATGAACAACATCACCTGAGTTTAATGGGGGTAACCTATGCTCTAAAACCCTCCAATTGTGAACCATTAAGCTCATTCTACAAGGCAAAAAATATGGCCACAAGCACTTTGTAAATTGTAACCCATTCAACAAACCTTATGTGTGGAGAAATTTAGATGAGGTATAATCAATTAGTGACTTTTGAAAGTGAGACATATGTTTGTGAAATTTTATGATTGCCTGCCATTGTTTGCACCAGGTTTGTCTTTGTCTCCAAATTTTTACTTGTTAGATGTATATTTTCTCTTTAAAAAAAGGTCTTTTGGGATTGCAAGGGCATGACTATTAAACCTCCTTGTAATAAATTAAGTTATTTCATTACATCCATATTTATTGTCAACCCTCCAACCTTTCAGCCACCAGCCAAGTTCTGAACAAACTTAGTTGTTGATTACCATAGTACCTAGGTTGGTTTGGCAGCAAGTTGCATAATAATTTTTAATTTTTATCAGTTAATATGTTTGGAATTAAAAATTATAAAAATGAAAATTAGGCATTATACCAAATAATGAAGATATTATTGTGCATGAGAGAGCTTCATTAGGAATTTTGGCATGGCAGGCATGTAATTTTCAAAACATTTGGAAATTCAAAAAAAGTAATTATATTGAGTGCCTAACTAGCCTAGGTACTAGGGTACTAGCTAGCCTGAATCTTACAAGGAGGTTAAATAGAGTTTACAATAATGCATTATAAAATTAATGACACGTACATTTTACATGCATGAAACTAGTTTTATGTCATTATAATTTACCATTAATCGGTATGGGAATTATTGACATTTATTATATATATATATATATATATATATTTAAAAATCCTGGTTCCCTGTGACCAAACTCATTTCACCACATGTTCCCTGTGACGAGACTCATGATAACATGTTCCCTGTGACGAGACTCATGATAGCCTGTTCCCTGTGACGAGACTCATCCATAACCTGTTCCCTGGGGTGTCCTGTGGATCAAGAGGGGAGGGAGGGAGGGAGGGAGGGTGCGAGGGGGGGGGGGACGGGACAAATCTGTCGTCAAATCTGGCGACAATGGAAACGGCTGTCGGCTACTGTCTAGATGTCTCGCTCGCGCGCGCTAAATGTAGCGTTGACCCACATTTGACTGGAGTATTGTCCCAGTTCCGGCAGACACAATCCATTTCCGTTCCCCATACCGCCGACCTTTTATTTTCACTACTGTCTCTGACTGGGAGTAATAGCTTTGCTCCCCATTCCCCAACCCCCTCGCCCCCCCCAATCCCCACTATCCCACTTCCTCTGTTGTGTGTGGTAACTGGTTGTGCAGATTTTAAATTATTTTTTAAAGATCATGACAGAATTGAGAAGATAAATAAATAAATAAATAAATAATATATAAAAGCAGTTTTTCTCTTTTTTCATCATAGGCGAAATCATAACTGTCATATAAAGGACACTCTGGAATGTGGGGTTTTCTCAGGTCAAATTCTGGCTCTTTTAGTGGATACGAAAATGGATGCCTAGGTTGAACCAGCAACTACACTGGTACCATGGTGAAAATCCAAACTATGGCTAAAAAACCTTATCATGGTAAAATCCCAACCATGGTAAAATTCCCCGGAAGAAATAAAACTTGGGTTGTTTTGAAACCATTATATATATATAGATACTGTCCTAAAGCTACCTTCACACCTAGGGCTAGGCTATCAGTATGAAGAACAAAAGAGCTAGGGTTAGTTCGCTTTTGGTTAGTGGCTACTTTTTTTTGAGCTGTTACTTTTAATTAGCTATCACCAAAAGTTTATGGCCATTTACAACAACATTTCTTTTCTTCTCTCAGCGTCCTTAATTTCATGTGTCCCAGGTCACAAACCCATTGATCACAAACTTTTCATAGTGTTAGTGATGAAAGCTCTCAAGCTCTGCATGTTTGCTTTCGATGAGAGCCATGACCTCGTTATCATCCCAATTTTCCTGCCTTTGACAACTTGAAAGAGTCATTCCTGCTCTAGATGAACCTCTGCATCCACTGTTGGCGGCTACTGCTTTTGAATTGTTCCCTATAGACTGCATTGAATTGCTCATATTTAAATTGCTACACTTTGTGTTTTTGCAAAATGGATTTGTACTATGCTAAAAGATCAGTGCTCACAATCTCTCTTCAAATTGTTGCAGATGGCTCTCAGAATCCCTCTTCAAATAGTTTGCCAAGGTCGTTCAAGTTCACCGATGTGGGTCAAATGATGGCTGCATTATGCCAGTGCTGCTATGATGCTCTAGCAAACTTTTGAAGATGTGAGCAATGGTGTTGTAGAGATTGACCTCTAGCTTCATGCAAGGACGCAAGAACAGAAGGACATCCAAACTTTTTGAAAATTAGTAAGTTTAAGTGCCTAGTTTTCAAGTTGATAACTTACCGCCAACAATAGAGCCTAAAATCTTCATTTTCTGAAGATCTATAACTAGCCCTATCACAAAGTTAAACCCTATTTATAAACTGCCACATAGGCATGCCACATAAGCATGCCATGTCTGCTACTTATTTTCACCATGTGGACATGTATGAACTGAGTTTGTTAATCATCGCACTACCACTGCTGCTATCAGCAAGTGTGAATGTAATATAAGAATATTAAATCAGGACCTCTCATCCAAACTGCACATTTGGCCTTACTAAAGTCAGATTAATAGAGCAAGCCACTATGAGGCCTCACTCAACGGAGGTCAAGGTTCAAGTGGAGGTGCTGGTTCTCCATGGTGCCAAAAGGATCTCTCTTTCAGGTCACAAAATAAGGTTGTAACAAATTGTCACAAGCTTTTGCAACTCTCTCTCTCTATATATAATATATTCTTTCTTTTGGGAAAAAAGTTGGCCAGCTGCTGTAAAAGTGAGAACCTTTAAAAGTACTATTTTTTTTGACCTAAATACTATTTTTGATTGACAAGGCAATTCACATGCATACAGTGAGAAGAACAATACATCCTTCAATGTATCCTTGCATACTTGCATCAACTTGCTGTTGGCTCATTGAGGTTGAGATTTATCTTATTCTAGGATTAATAATTTCACTATGAAAGACGGATGTATTGTAAGTTAAGATCATCATGTGGATAGTTGAAGGTTGTTGGGGAGGGGGGCTGAGTGGGTGGGTGGGTGCAATTGACCAAAGAATGCAACAAACCCTTTGGACTGGTTGGTAACATATATGTGTCCATCAAAACACTACTTTTCTAGAAGGCCGGTGTGATGAACAGCAATAGAAGTGACCAGAGGCACAAACAATTATCTTACACAACTGAGGACAACTGACTGCAAAAAGATGACTAATTGGTGAATTCTTGTTTCATGTTAGAGAGGACTTGTGAGCACACTATGACCCCAGTTGTAACCACAGTCTGTTCTATAGCAATCATACATGACATCCACTCCTATAACTATGAGCTTGGAGAACTGATGTAGAACCATAAACTGCGAGTAATGGATGACATATGTGTGAGGTACATGATATTATTCAATGGCACTAAATGTAAATTGACTCGTCATTTCTAGATGAATAATGACCCATGAAAACCTAAAAACCAGATACCGTAGATGTCTAAAATCTGGATGGGATGCAACCATTGCCGGAGGCATTTAGTAGCTGGTGATTAAGTGTGACAATTAAGTCAATTGATTACAAATCAACCCTGGCAGTTCAAAGTATTCAAATAGAAATAGATAACTTGAGATAGATTTCTTCATTCTCCATTCCTAATGCTAATCTTCCTCTTTAACTTTACCTTCTCTTGTTTTTATTTTTATTTTCCTCTTTTCCAATTATCATTAGAAGGGACCATGTTCCACCATCAATTAGTCCTGGCATAATGATAAATATCTAGAATCCTAAGAAGTAATTATTTTGGGAATTGGATTTAGGGTTACTTCTACTTCTACAAAGGACTTTTGAAACGCTGAAAGTTGGCAAGCAACCATTCTCACCTCCTGGCCCAACAATTCTGTTTTAAATAAGCTTGTTTGAAATTTCAGGCTTGTTTAATGCACTTTAAAAAGAAGTTTGGCCTATAAATTCTGTTTTAAATAAGCTGGTTAAAAACATTTATAGTTAAAGTTTGAAATAATTCATAGTGGACTATAAGTTTCCAACACACTGTTCAAATGCACACATGAATTCCTTCCTTTGCATGCAACAACTAACTGATGATAGGAAGCAATAAATCTTTTGCATCTGAACATATAATAAAATCCTACAAGTGATGCAAAATAGAGTCATATCTGATTTAGGTCCTATGGTTTGCATTCATCACCATGACAATTGATTTGACAAAAATCTTGTTTTGGTGAACCACCCTTTGAAGAAGTTTCAAAGGGAAAACCCCAACTTCGTCCCCACTAAGTTACTTCAAAACCATGGTTTGGTGATCACTCATCGAAGAAGTTTGAAAAGGGGAGGCGGGGGAAGGAGGGGGAAACCAAAGTTCTTCCCCTTGAGTTTAAAACCAGGTTGTGGTGACCACCCACTAAAGAAGTTTGAAATGGCAAACCCAAGTTTCTTCACAACTAGATAAAAATAAGGTGTTGGTGACCACCAATAGAAGAAGTTTGTAAGGGAAAACCCTAATTTCTTCACTTCTAGATCAAAATCATATTTTCAACACCCACCCATCAAAGAAGTTTGTAAGGGGAAAACCCAATTTCTTCCCTTCTAGATCAAAATCATATTTTTGACACCCAGCCATCGAAGAAGTTCGAAACGAAGAGGGTTACAAAATGTAGTGGATGACTTCGATCATGTGAAGAAAGGAACGCCAACTAGCTACACTTGGAAGGGGTGGGGAGTGGGGGATAAGTTTAATTTTCAACCGCAGTTTTGACTCTGAACAAAGTAATAAGTGTACCGGTTTTACTTTACTTTTGGGTGCCACTGGGCCCTAGAATTTTGGCGTTTTCTAATTTGGACGGGAGTGCCATAATAATGAAATAATAAAGAGCAAACAAACAAAAAAACAACGACGTCATCCATCCCATCCAATTAATCCATCCATACCTAGTGCTTCCCAAATTTTCCATCATGTCCACAACTCAATCAAAAGCCAAAAGTGGTAATAAAAGCAAGCCAAGTAATAAGTACTAACATAGTAATAAGTAAGTACCTAGTAAAGAAAGACCCCGCCTTTCCTCCCCCGGGGGAAAATCATTTCCATCAAAAGGAAGTGAGGACCGTTGAAAAGATGCGCGGGTGCACTGCGTGGCTGCATCGTGGCTTCCACCCCCCCACCCCCCCCA
>Ga0209611_10008345_pt1 | contig 16240 bp, 9 predicted proteins | sample S1TSphgellanicum_3_FD_187693 | JGI IMG/M metagenome (GOLD analysis project Ga0209611, IMG submission 187693) | Host-associated microbial communities from peat moss isolated from Minnesota, USA - S1T2_Fc - Sphagnum magellanicum MG (SPAdes) (version 2) | ecosystem: Host-associated > Plants > Peat...
GTGCAGAATGTGGATGTGAATACAACTTTGGTGTTCTACTCCTAAATTGAATGGATTGACAAATATGTCAACTTTGTAATCCCAATTGACCTCCCAACTCCATGCCTCTCAATCTATTCTGGACTACAAAAATTCCTGGTTCCCAGTCTTGTGATTGATCCACTAATGTTCTTGCCACATTCTATAACTCCACATGTTTAGCAATACCTACTCTAATGTGAAAAGGCACAAAAGGACAATCCATGATTGCATGTCTTTTTTCCTCACATAATGCATAAACCTTTGAAAGTAATTTAATTACCTTCAAATCCATAGATTCATGATCCTGTGTTTTGGCTGTGTACATTGTTTGATCCAATTTTGGATTCCCTTGATGTGAGTATGATTATGGTACTTCATCCAACACATTCACATGTGCTTCTACATATTCAAATTGTTATAGGTAATTTTCCTTGATCTTTTCAACCACATAGATATTGGTGTTTTCTTCCACCGCCTAGTCTTCCATTAGTTCATAGTAATTTGGAGATGCAAACTGATACACAAACATGGGTTGTATACCTCCTATAACATCCCTTCCTTGGCTATTCACCGACTTTGATTTGAGATTTCCTACAATTGATCAGGTACTACAAAAGTCCCTGCTTTGTCTTGATCTCTTCAAATCTGAACCACAAATTGTGGCTAAGAAGTATATTGCACCCATTCATTTGGGTGAGTAGTTGACTACATCTCTTTCCATGGAGATCGTCATCCGTAACTGTGTCTTTTCTAAAAACCCCCAGTCCATACTTCACACCATACCACTTTTTATGGTAGAAATGACTTGTGCCATACAAGTCTTTCCTCTATTCTCAAAACTCATCTATCCAACATTAAATTCCAATATGGGGTTTTTGTAAGCCTTGCATACTCCTTTCCATTTTCAAAATTTTCTCTTATTCGTCTTTCAATGACTTGACGATCTGCCTCCAAGTCTAATTGTCATTGTAAACTTTGGGTTAACATTCAATTCATTTTATTTCACAATCCTTCGTCTTGAAAGTTTGTAGTTCATTCTGCAATCCTTACAAAATCAACCACTTATACCTTTTAATACTTTCTGTCGTACCCCTTTAAATTTTAATTTTTTTTAAAAATCACTCATTTGAACCCTCTCATCTATAGTTAACAACAAAAATTGTAGAAAAACTTATTCATTATTGTAATAAAAACAGAAAAAAAAATTCCCACAAGATGGTTGCCAAATGGTAAAAGTGATATTTAATCCTTGCAAATTTATTTCACACTATTGTAATAACAAATTTGCATTACAATATGCACACATTCATAATTTTTGCCTTGATTCTAAACACACTTTGATTTTGTAGTTCATTAAAACATTAAATTCATGGTTATTTCATATAACCAAAATTTGCACTTCATAATACAATGCTAAAAAATCCAAAGACAAAACTACAATTCATTTCATCAAATTTTGATACTACAACAAATTCACATAACAATCTGAACATAAAAATCCATGTAGAAGTTTGTACTTCCATGTTTTATTGAAAATTGCATCAAAATTATAATAAAATTTCATGTTTTGTTGAAATGAAATCAAAACAATAATTAAATCTATGGTATATCCAAAACAAAATATGTGGTTTTCTACTACAAATTATCTATGCTCCTCTTACTCTTCCCAAAACTATGTGTCTAATCCTCCCCTCCTTCATCCTATAACTCCTTCTTTAGGGCAGTCCCAAGTCACATCATCATGGTTCCAAAAACAATAAGAATTCCAAATTCAAACTAACAATGTTTCATGATTAGTCCCTATCCAAATGCCTTGTTCATCCAAACCACGTACTCATCCTACCCCCTTAACAAAATTTTAAGCCATTTTGGGTTGATTTTCCCACCAATAATAAAATTTTCAACAATCTTGGCACATGCAAATACGTCTCATACTTCCGTCTTCAATCTTGAATTTAATTGGATTAGTACATTTCCAATGCCAATTGCTTCTTGTGTACTATCATCCCCTAGATACACCATTTGTTGGATTGGTAAATTTAGTGTAAGATGTGAACCACTCTCTCTTGGGGGTCATGTGTTATGTTGCTTTAAAATCTAAATACCACACTTCAAATGACAATTGACTACTTGTTAGACGTAATGTAATCAATTGTGGGTTCTCATTTATAACAATATTTGGGTTCTTACATATGACACAACATGACATATTAAACCCCACTATTTGCTTGGGTTTTAGAGATACCCTTTGCTCAATCCACTATGCAAAACCAACATTCCTTTGCATGGTGGTTGGGTTTTTGACAATAAAAACATGGCCCTTTTTTTTAACCCTGATTATTTTGGTTTTGAGAATTCAAATTGGACTTTAAATTATCACTTTGAGTGTTTTTTCCTCGTTGTGTTTTGTATGGCATCTTTGTGAAATTCTTTTTATAATTTCCATCAAATGAAATAGTTGAATTTGAAGAAGTACCCCCTAATATAATTTCTTCCTTTTTTAATGCTTGATATAATTGATCAAAAGTCAAACTAGGTTGATTACCCATTGAACTTACAAAGCTTCTATAAAACTTTGGTAAAACACATAGCAATTGAAGGGTTAATTCCTCATTAGAGTATGGAACTCTGGCTCCTATTAATTGATTTCTCAATCTTAAAAATTTCTCCAAAAAAAATGTGACTTGTTCATCATCTTTCATTTCCAACAATTTGGAATTTTTTATTTAAGACATCAATTGTTGTTTTGTCTTTGAATGTTCATACATTAATTTAAGGACATCCCACACTACCTCTGTAATTTTATGTGATGTGATTACCTCTATTTGGGCATCTTTTAAATTAAGAACAATGTTAGACTTGGCCTTTTTGTCTCAAAATTTCCATGTCTTTTGTGCATCAAGAATTGCAATACCTAGATCAAGTTTCATACCATCAATTAAAGGTATTAAATCACTCTTCATTCAAATCATCTTTATTTAATATTCCAATTTGAGTAATTTGTCCCATTCAATTTTTGAATTTTGAAATCACTTTGATTATTTTGTGTTATTATTGACATTATTGCTCTCAATTTGAACAACAATTTGTCTTTCCTTTTTCTTTTATGTCATAAAATATTTATCAACAATATATTTCATATGACCACAAATTGATTCCTTCAACTTTGTTGTCACTTTTTCTATTATGTCATATTGATCTTTAATTTTGATTTTTGACATCAAATCATACATGAATTCAAACTCAAAGAACACACCATGTTGAAATATTATTAAAAAAAATTCTTTTTCTACATACTCCATTTTGAAGTTCTGACACATGATTAACCTTGCTCTAATACCATATTAGGATTTTTCAAAGATCAAAATAATTGTCATTATTTTAACAATCTTATTTTACAAACTCATGTGTTCACAAAGTGAAGATCTAAAAAAATCCATAAAAACAAAGTACCAAATGTCACAGCTAGTCATAACAAGCAAATAATAATAGGGATGAAGTAATGAAATGAAGCTTCATCCATCTAATTTTCCTACATATGTTCATTCAATTTCTATAACATATTTTTGGTGGCAAGTTTTAATGGTGGACAATGGTGGGCTACTCAAAATTCAAAGTACATTGTAGTTGAATTACAACTTTTGAAGCTTAAGCTTTATGTTCATTGTGTTCCTTTTGTGATTTCTTCTTAATGGTGATTATGTTGTAAAAGCTACCACCATAAAATTTTGATTCTTGAATTGTCAATAGTTAGTAGGCCATTAATTATATTTCAATCTAGCTATTGGAAGCATCAAGGTGTTCAAGTACCACAATGCAAATGGCAAGCACAATATAAGGTAAAGTTTTGTCAAATTGCATGCTACAATTCTTTAAAGCTCACAAAGTTGGTGGGCATGTTATATTTTATTCTTTTTTCTTGTTTTTAAAGTCAAATGTGCATTGTGTGTTGTTTTTGCATTTTTCAAGTTGTTTCTACATTCAAATTATTTTTCTTTTTAGTTTTGATTTCTTGAGGTTATTTAGTCAATGTTTGTTACTCACAATCTTGAAAGTCAACTTTAAGGTGAAACACACTTTGGGGGGGGGGGCCAACATGGGCAGTTTCATGACATGTGTGTACACCTACAAAATATGTTGCATTTAATTTTGGGTTTCATTTTTGGTGTTTGGGCTTGATATTTTGATTTTCACAAAATTAATGTTATCTAATATTATTTGAAATAATAATATTTAGAATATTAAATTCAAAGAATAATGGGTATATTTATGGTATATGCAATATAATAGAACCCGTTATTTTTTTGGACTGCACTAAGTTTGGGTTTGAGTTAATCAACCAAAAAATGTTTGAAATGAAAATTTAAAAAATGGTCTACCTCACATATGTTGTCATGTTCCATTTTTAAATGATTATTTGTCAAAATGTTAATTTACCACATATTTATGGTCATCGCCTTGAAAAACACCAATTTATTATATGATAATTATTAAAGTTTTCACATGGTTCATAAACTTATTCCAATCATATGGAATCACAATGTTTAGTATATACTACAATTTAGTAGATGCTACAAATTTCATAAAACCTAAAATCATTTCAATCCTTTCTTGAATATATTTGCATTTTTAATATGATGTTCAATGTATATTTTTTGGCACAAATATACTCTAACATCACATCATATGAAATTTTAAAATGTAGTTTCTTTGGCATTTGACTTTTTTGGGTTTTGACCTACCATAATATGCAAAACATGTTGTGAAAATCCTTAACAATAATGACATGGCTAAAGTTCAAACATGGGACCCCTATAAAACAATACAATGTGACAACAATCTTAGCGCCCCTTGTAGTGTGCTTTCACCCTTTAGTCAAATTAATTCCCTTTCATTTATAATATATATGGTTCCATTAGAACTACCCAATTTCAAGTTTAGACTCTTTTTCATGGGGTTGGGTTTAAGTATTCCCCTTCTTGCTCCAAATCAAATTGTGTGTTCTTCAACTCCAAGTTCTTCCCTTTTTCCAAGCACTAATCAATTCCAACCAAATAGCTCCCAAGATAATGAACCAACTTTCAAAAAGCTTAATCAGCCTTATGATAAATTGAAGGTTTTCCAAAACACTTGGGCTACACAATTTCCTTGGGTTCAATTTATTTTGGGACCATATGGTTTAATTTCTCAAGTTAAGTGCGTCAAGTGCAACCACGTTAAGGGAATCTTGTTAGTGATCCTTTTTTTTGAGTGAAAGTAACCATAAAATAAATCTCAATATAGAAAAACTTTGAAATATTCTTTAGTTTAATGATCAATATGAGGATGTTCTTTGATTTTAGTATAATAATAATATTTTTTATGTTTTTAATATGCATGTAAATAGATTTTTGAAAATGCATGTAGATGTAAACATGTGTCGCAAATTGGTTTCAAGTAGATGAAAATAGGACTTTAATTGAATTTTTGGTAACTTTAAGTTGATGACACACTAAAATGTATTAATTACTTTAGACTTTTGCATAGTGAAGGTCATATTTTGCCAAATCTCTAACTTAAAAAAATAATTTAAAAGTAAGTTCTAACACATTTTACCTAGCTACTTTAAAACCTACTTATTGCATATTTTTCTTACACTAAAGTTTTTGAAACTTGATATGCAACTTACTATAAACTTAATGAAGTATGTGATGGTTTCATAATGATACTTGAAGAGGTTTTGAATTTACTTTTTTACATTTATATAAAAAAAAAAGGATTATGGTCTACTTTTATGGATTATGGTTTTTTTTTGGGCTTACTTTTTTATGTTTTCTCCTTATTATTTGTTTTACCATTGAGAGAAAAAAAAGCTCCTATCACCTAAGTTGGATACCCTCCAAGAACATTTTGGTTGACACAAATCAATTTTTGCCGCAATTGATTACAACAAGGATGCAACTCACAACAAAAATGAAAGGATTTATATTGGTAGAGGTCAATTTGCCTTCAACATTGTTCAATTTGGAAATCATGCAAGTTCTAAAAAGAAATTAGTTCAGTTTGCAAGTATATTTCATTCATTAAATCATGGTCAACCAATGACAAAGTTTGAAAACCTTAGGGACTTATATGTCTTGTGGAATGTGAAGAATAATAAGAAGAAACATTGGATTAATAGTACCGAATGGGGAATGGTAAAATGCATGCACGAGATTGTCTTGAAAAAGACAATTTCTATTTGCAAGAATCTATTTTCTTTACTTTGAGTGCAAATGAAATGATGACCATCGATAATCAACAATGGATCAATGTGCATGTTTATGTGATGAAGAATTAGCTTCACATATCAATCTTATGTACCTTTGAGCATGTCAAGATAGATGCAATAGTTGAAAACATCATTGGCAATAATATTTTGCAGATAATGATCAAGTTCAGTGGTCTAATTGGGGAGCAACTTGCATCTTGGTGGGTTTGTTTCAATTGTCATAAAGATTCCATGTTTCAAGGCCTTTGCACATGCATCATTACTCAAATAAAGGATAACACAATTCTTTATTTCATCAACATTGCATGACACATTGAAGGAAGTTGATAGTTGGTTTTTTGTTGAAGTTGCTTTTGGTGTCTTCATTAAAGTGATGTTATAAACCCAATATTCCTTCTTTATTCACAACCCCCAAAAATACATTGAGTTTTTTAAGCTTGTAAAAACCTTGACTACTAAAGGTTAAAAGTTTCCTAAGAACATGAAAACATGTTGGATCAACATATCAAACCTTCTAAAATGGGTAATATTAGAGTACATGGCATATTCACAATCAGGGTACCATTTTTTGACCACAAGACTCAAGGGCTTTGTTTTTGCTATCTTCCAAATATAAAATCTAAATGAAATATATTTAAGTGAGAGATATTGGATAATTTAAATTATAACAATTTTCATGGTGGTGGTGATTTTTCACATGTGTATGTAATTATGCATAAATATTTTGTTAAAAATCCAAAAATGTAAAAAATGAGTACATAAGCTTTTATATATAACTTAATATGTTTTCTTGCATGAAAATTTCTTGCACATTTTGTCGATGCTTGGGGCCACAAATTCTAAGCTTAGTGAATACAAAAAACCAACCAAATAGAAAAAAAGGGAATCATTTTCCTTGTTGCCCTTTTAGAATGAATTTTGTAGCTTTTAAGATTTTTATATTATATATTATTTAAATCAAATGCATTATATGAACATTGCCAAACATAGATGTATGCATTACTTAGCCATGAAATGTTTTTCAAGTCAATTGAATTTTTTAATACATTCATTTTGATTTCTTTAAAATGAAAATTGCAATTAAGACAAAGATTCAAATTACTCAAAAGGACTCAAAAGGACATTTATATTATATCCAATTTATTTATATATATTTTAATATATTAACATGATATCATTTCTACTTATAACCATATACCAATCCCCTATAATCATGAAATAATAAATGTAATAAAAGTTCAAAATAATCCTTTGCAGTCCCTTTTTCATTAGACTATCTTTTTTGGTACCATGATTATGAATATGCCTTGCAAGTCCTTCATTTTGAAGATGCATTTGGATTTAGCAAAAAAAAGGTTTTCCAAAACAACTTGATTTTGCTTAATGATCTTAAGCTCATTCTTGTTTTGCCTTGCCTTTTGCCAATGTTAAATGTCATGCACACATTGATCAAGTTTGCACAATGTTGAAATGTGTTCATTATTGAATTCATGGATGTTGTCAAGCTTGCGAAGGCTGAGTTTTTTTATTTGTACACTAATCCATATTCTTCTTTTGAAGAACTTGTGTTCGATGCCTTCAATTCTTTGATCAACCACTCAAGTGAGTAGTTGCCTCTAGCATGGTGGTCTAAGTATGCACATCCACAAATAGGTTCTTGGCTTGGTGGTCAAACATTTGTTGTGCATATTTGGTTTGATGATGGATTCTACCATGCAATTCACCAAGTTAATGCAATCACAATGGTAATCAGGGTTTGACGAACTTACACAAATGCAACCCAAACTTTCATTTCAAAACTACAATAGATATTCCCAATGCATGAGATTATGAGTGCAATTTGAATGGTTTATCCCTAATAATCATTGAACAAAAAGATATTTATTGTGACATTTTAAGTTGATTTGGTAATGATCAACATTTCATTTTATGTTACAAAGAAAACCAAAGTTGGAGTCTTTGTTTTTCCACTTTTTGACTCCTTGTTGCTTGACACACAATCTTCATTTTCTTGTGTAACCATGTTTCACAATCCAAAGCTAGTAATGGTAGAAAAATTTAAAAGAACCATGTTTATAATTTGTGGATGAAGGTCAATGACTCCCCCATTTTGTCACAATAGTTGAGTGAATACATCAAACTTGTTGAAATAATTATATTTCATGTCTTGGGTTTAGTGGAGGATGAGAGAACATTTAGCAATTTGACCTTCATGAAAAGTAGGTTGCAAAATTGTCTAACTACACATCTTGATATTTGTGTTTGGATATTCAACCCAAAACATTCAACCTCTCTACATTTCCATATGAGGATGTTGTTATAGGTCAAAAAGATCATATGGTGAGGTACCAAGTAGATTGGTAGAGCTCTAGTGTTACAAGGCAAATTTATTTAACATTTCTTTTGTTTTTGAGGCATCAAGTTTTATTAGTTTCAAATTGCAACACATTTAATGTGTCTTGAAATGCAATAAAGTTGCTCATTTGAAGCATCTTATTTTGATTTTGTTTTGTTTTTGTTGCATTGTTTATAGTTGCAAGCATATGTGTTGATTTTTTTTTCATTTGGTAGTCATGCACATGTAATTGGTTGTACATTATATGCTAGGAAAGCAAGTTGTGTGTGTTCTTTTAGGTGTTGGGGTTGGACGTTTAAAAGTTGGGTTGTTTGTTGGGTTTTTTTCTAATGTGTTGCAGGTGCAAAACTTTCTTGTTGCATGGGAAAGACCTTTATGGTCAATGTTCAATTCCCTTGGGAAAGATTTTCTTTAAATTAAGTTTTGAAACATTTGGCATGAGCAATTTAAATCTATAATATGTATGGGTAATGAGTATTAGGTAGGCATTGAGAATTTGGGTATGCTAAGTGCTCTTAACTACTTGTGTGTCACCAAAATATAGATGTTAAAAGCATGGTCATCACCAAAATACAAATGGTCACAATAACAAGATTGCCAGAATACAAATGGTCATAATACCAAGATTGCCAAAAATGCCTATGTTCAAAATTCAATGATTGCCAAAAGACATATACATCAATCATTCACAATGGCCAAACTGTATCATACCTTGTGAAAACCATACCTAAACATTGACCCCAAAAAAAGAAGTAAATGCATGTAATTTTGCACTAGAGGAGATTTTTGTATCCTAAACTTTACTCTATAATTTACATGCAAGTAGACTTCTGGCCTCAACACTTTCTGGAAGAAAAAAACCCTGCCTAGTGCCCTAGGAAAAACCAGATTCTGTTATAGCGTACCCATGGTCACAATCTGGACCTAACCTTCCAAACTATATATTGAGACCTAATCTGGATTCAGGACAACAAGAATGCCCATTTTGTTTGGTTTGAATCTCATTTCAATCTTGGCCATTGGAACAAAGGATAGATGTTTTTTCTTTAACCAGATTGACAAGATCCATCATAATCTGTTCAAATAAAGGGTAAAGCCAAAGTCTAACCAAGGATTTTGTCCTTACTTAATCAAGGATTGGGTTAGTGGGCAGTTAGTTTGAATGCCAATCTATTTGTGTTCGTTTATGTTAAGTAACCTGGCTTGAGGTCAAGTATTTGGACGTGTGAATACCCAATGTTGATGGGTTATGGCTACATATTTGACATGCCAAGGATCCTTTTCTTTAAAATAGTGTACATTCTATAATTGTGTGTAGTATTTCACAAATATTGCACCTGGTCAACTTCACTCTTTTCATATTGTTTTTTCTTAAACATCATTGATTTTTCGATTTTTTGTATGTTGTCTTAAAAAAAATTTGGTCTTTCAAACTCATTTTGGACACTGTAGTTGTTTTCTTAATTCAATCCATAGGTTTAATTGTTTTGCACTATTGTTAAGTTCACTTAGTGGAAACAATTTAAGATTGAACAATGACATGAATTTTGTGTGCAATGCAATGGTTTGGAATGGTGTAGAGCATATATGTCATGACAATGATATAAAGCCCACTTCTAAAATGATGTAATACTTCCAATATAGGGAAGAGGTTCTTTGTCAATTTGGTTGGTGTCCAAAAACATTTTTTTTCATTACATTTTATGTTTGATGATGGATTCAATTGCTTCACATAATAAAGGTCAATATTGACGACCAAAACTTTGGATGGGAAAATGTAAAAAGATGACAACAATTAATTATGTTTTTAAAGGGGGGCCAAATGTTGACATAAATCCATATGTTCTATTATATTTTCAATCTTGGTTGCACATGGAATATGCATAAAGAAAATTTCCAAAAAAAAATGTAGGTGAAGTTTGTGGGCCGATTGACAAACAATATCCCCAATAGAGATGAAAACATGTTACACTAGTCTATATACATACACCAAGATGTATGGTGGGGCTCCAAAAATCAATGTGAAAGTGAAAACGGTACTTGTGGGCAATATTGACAATTGAAAATTTTATGAGCATGCCTTCAAGAGGATGCTCTAAAATTATTCACAAATTTTGATAATGTGTTTTGGCCATATCAACATCAATGTACATGGACAAAATGTTGAAGTGTGCATGACCAGCCACATGCCATGTATGGGCTCATCTGACACTAAAACTACAAGTTTCTACATTTCATGGAACAACTCAATCACCATGATTTTTTTGTGTGTCAAAGGGCATGTATAATAGAATGACTATCCTAGCACTTGACCTAATATTTTTTTGAGTATTTTTGTTTGGAACCATGACAAGTACCAGATGGGTATGGGTACACTAAGGCCCACTTTACACTGGGAGTTAGGGCCAAAAAATCTTGGGGCCAACTTTGAGCATTTTTGGTTTGTAAATTGGCTCCAAGTTATTAATAAATGCTAGAACATTGACGTCAGGATATTAATATAAATGCTGGAGCATTGGCCCCAAGGGTTGTAAATTGGCCTCCCAAATTTGACGGTATCCTTTTTTCAGCCTTGGGGCCAATACCAGGCCATAAAGTTCCGCATTTATCAGTACTTGGGGCAGATTGAAAAGTTTTTTTCTACTTCAGCCTTGACTCCTAGTGTAAAGCTCTTGGTGCTGATTTCAACTTTTGCACCAATAGGAATGCTGGATTTGGGTTGAACATTAGCCCTGACTCCTAGTGTAAAGGAGGCCCTAAATAGTGACTGGGAATGTCGTTGGAATGCACCAAAGGACTACGTCAAATGAAAGGCTGCCAATAAATCCATAAACTCTAAACCCTAAACCATTTGGCTGTGGTGTCTATCTATCCATTTGCATTGTTACTTAACATTTTGAACATGTTAAACAGACAATCTATTGATACACTTAATTCTGAAGTCATGATCTTCCTCTCTTGTACAAAATAAATGAAAATTGTAATGAGCAAAGGTTCTGCAAAACATGCAAGTCGCCAATGTAATAAGTTGTGAAGGCTTTTAGTAAATGCTTAGATGAAGCTTGCAAGTTGCAAATTGCCATAGTTGACTAGGAAAAAAATAAAAATAAAAATAAAAAAAAGAAAAGAAATTGTGAGTCCTCTCCAAACTGTCATAATAATAACTACCTTCCTGCCACAGCTGCCCTCTTTCCAACCTCCATTCTGAATGTACATGTATGTCACTTTTATTCTGACACCTTATGAATTACAGTTTACTCCCCCTGGACTGGGTGGTGGCTGAGTTGATGAGTTGAGTGTAGAAAATAATAATGTCCTTGACTATTTTGTCCCCAATAGTAATTGTGGGTTGAATTTGTATGCCTGTGTCAACAATAGCTTAATGGGTGGTTCTGAAACTGTGCCAGACAAGAAACTGTACCACAATAACAAAAACAAGCAACAGATTCAAAACAGAAAAGACCTCCTCTGATTTCTCTACTCTATCTAGAGAGTACCTTGCAGAGAGTAAAATCTCAATGGGCTTTTCAAAAAACATGGAGCTTCAATACTTTGGGCATTCCATTTTCATAAAGCTCCATGTCATTTTCTAAAAATTTCCATTGATACCTGGCAGGTACCACAGGGAAACAAATAAAAAACAAAATGTGAGGTTGCTCTTTCCTCTCAGTAAAGAACAAAGGTGAGGGCATTACCAAAATCGGGCAGCACTCTACTGCCATCTAACACAGGCCTTTATTTTGATAATGCCCTTGCCGTTGCGCTTTACCTTACACCAAAAGAAAGCAACCCTACTAGGGTAGACCGGCCAGTGACCAAACACTTAAGCACTCAGAGCAGACCAGATCCAAGGGGAGGGCTCTGTTGTTTGTGGTGTCCAAACAAAACTTCAACCCTCCTCTTGGTGCATCTCACACTAACAATCATCGAAAATGGATTAGAAATGAGAAAGTTATGGCCCCCCAAAGTAAAAGGGGGTCAAGAACTAAAAAAACAGACCACCAAACACTACAAAGGCTGGTTCTTGAACACTCAAAAAAATTCCTTGTATGTTGCTCTATTGCTATTAAAGTTCAAAGATGATTTGTAAAACTTCAAGTGGTGCTCCTATAGCACTTCAAATCATTTAAGATGAATAATAAAAAAGAAAGTTATGAGGTTTGAAAGCGGGAGGGGTCCAAAGAGAAACAAAATGAAAAAAAACATGTTTTGTAAGTTGAAAAGCTTTTTTTTTTCCTTGTTATTTTTCATTAATCCCTTTGCAATTCGAAGATGATTTGTAGAGCTTGAGGTAGTGCTCCCATAACATTTTAAATCATTCAAAATGAAGCACATATGATGAAGATACAAATAAATGTTCAATCATAGGCAAGCGATTAATGATGAGTTGGTTTACCCTAATGGTGAATAGTCAAGCCATGCTTATTCAAAACACTTAATTGGCAAATTTTGTGTTTTCTTTGGTATAATGTGTTTATTTCCCCTGATTTTTATAGGATATGATCTATTTAGATTCCACGTTAAATTAGTTACATACTTAATAATTTATAAAAAATAGGACACAAAAAAACACCTATTTATTCATGGATTTTAGTGAATTAGTAGTGTTTAATTAAGGTGAACATATGAAATGCAAAGTTTACTTTTAAGATGGGTGACCTTCCAAAACAATAACATGGTCCTTATGGTATAATGAAAGGCTTTGGATCACTTCAATTCTTTCAAATTATATATTCATCGAACACCCAACTATTCCAATGAAAGAAATGAACTCGTGGATATGGCATGGGCTAATATTTGGTAAATGTACACCTTAGGGTTTGATGTTTGGCCAAGGTTATTCTTTCCTTCAAAAAGCCTACACTAAATTCCCATTTCTTATTGGGATTGGGATCTAATTCAATTTTGCAAATTTTTAGTCTTTATTTACTTGGGGGTCTATTAATATGCGACACAGTGAAATAGGAGGAGACATGAATATTGTTATATGGATGAGTTCATGAACTAAGAAAAATGTTTTGGACCAAAAACTAAGTAAGCTTGTAAACCACAAGCAGGAGGACCAAAACTATGTTTGTTTATTATATAATTATGGAAATTTATGTTTTTGTTTGCACAAATATCCTTTCACCTTTTTATTTTCTATGTATGACTATTATGTCACATTATTTTCCTATCATGGATCCACACATTCATAAACTATGTCAAAACTTTTGAAAACTAAACTTTCAATACTTTTGACAATTCTATTTCATAAAACTTTGCACTCATATAACAACTTGTTTTATTTAATCGAAGGTGTTTCCAAAGTCCCAAACACGCACTTATATACTAACTAAAATGAAAATAAACAAACAAATTTTTTGAAGTCGTACACATCACATTGCGCACCATGTGATTCAACATGCATATTAATTTGTAACATGACTTATTTTGTGAGTCACCATTTTTGAGTCATGCACATTAATTTATGCAAAGACTCTCTCAATAAGTCACATCGTTGATTCGTGTAGATTCATTATGCAAAGACTTTTTTACTAGGTCATCATTGAATCATGCACATTAATTTATGCAAAGATTTTTTTAATAGGTCATCATAATTTAATCATGCATATTAATTTGTGCAAAGACTTCTCTTATGAATTATCATGTGTGAGTTATGCACATTAGTTGAAAGTATGACTAATTGATGACGATTCACCAAGTCATTATTAAATTATAAAATTCAACCACCAAATAAATTACCAAACTTAACCCCTAGGTACTTCCATATAAGTAATAAACTATTTACATCAAATTATAAACCCTACACTAAAAGAAATATCATACAAACTCTTATTTTACTTCCAAAATGCATAAAGACATGTTTACAAGATTACCCAATTTCTTTTATTCTTCACGTCCGGTATTAGTTTCTATACATTGACCTATCCCTAACAAATGAACTTCATGCTTCAATAGACAATGCCAAAAAATAACAATAATGGCATTTCTTGTGTGCACACACACATGCTTATACACATATATTTTGTGCTAAAAGGTTCAAATAAAGATAGATGAACCTTCTTTCATTCCCTTTTAAGATAACCTATACTAAGGTCTCAAAGGTTAATCCTAAATTAATTCATCCCAAACATGTGACTTGGTTACATAAACCTTGACCATTGAAAATCACAAAATAACATTAACTATGCAACTAGGTGCCTATCCCTATACATTTGATAGCTTTGCAAAATATATATTAACATGCCACCTTGTATAAATAACACATGAATGATTGGGATTTTGCCACCATGCACAATGTAACAATTTAAGGTTTAAATGAATGGATAAAGGCATACAAGAATTGCATTGAATCAAGTACAAAATCACATAGACAATTGTCAATATATATGCACAAACATTTCAAATTGCAATGCACTCAATTGAAAACTTGAGATATATAATGTAACTAAATCATGATTCAATCAATACTTCACATCATTTTTAAAAGATGAATTGAACATCAATGATATTCGAACTCCAACTCAAATTTCGTTTCGTGAAAAACCCACAATCATCTATGAGCTTTCATTCTCTTCCATCAAAACATCGTCCTATGTGGTGATAACTCACGTATGAATGAATTAGATTTTGAATCCACATCATACTTGCTTGAGAGCAACAAATTTATTCATATACATTACAATAACTATCAAAACCAATATCTTACCATTCCCTTGAGTATCATAAAATCAACAAAGCTAATAACATTCATTCGATATAAAATGTAACAATTATATTTATACACCAAAGAATGATGAAAATTTGTTCACCAAGCTCCATCACCAAATGACTACTTGAGTTAACATTGTGATTATGAACATGTATTAACATCCAAGGTTGAAGTGATTACAATCATCTTTTTTCTTTTAAGGTATACACTATATAATTGATTCAAAAATTCAATCTCCCAAAAATAATAATTGAGGATGTTGTTTGATAGAGTTTACAAGAATGTCCATATGAAGAACTTTGTCCACACCATGCATATTAATGTAGTAGACCCACCATAATTCTATAATCAAGGTTCAAGGTAGAAGCTTGACAAGATTTTTAAAAATAAACACTTGGTAACCAACTTGACTAAACGCATAAAATAACATGTGTTAAGGCTCATAATGAGTAAAAGGCAAAACATAGTTTCCCTAGTGATTTTTTTTCCAATTCTATCAAGTTCCATAGATGGTTTTTTACAACTACATTGCCATGGTAGCCATGCATACTTTTAGTGCGATTCAAGTTTTTTGTTGCTTAATTGCAAACTATCCAATACAAAATTGGGGTACAAATATGTTTTCTTTTTAAAAGAATTTCAATTCGAAAGGCAATAACATTCATTTAAGAGTTGAAAATATGGCTACTAACATTGGCATCAAAGTAAAAATACAAGCCACAACATTCATGAGAGTTGAATGAATGGAATTCCATGGCATTACATCAAAGGAAAAAAAAAAAAAAACAAGTTCAATAGTACAAATCCCTTTGGGGAACTGAACCTTATTCAATAAAGACCATACCCTTTATAGCAATGGATGGACATGGCAACACAAAACATAAACAAACAATTGAAT
>Ga0209611_10008346_pt1 | contig 16239 bp, 4 predicted proteins | sample S1TSphgellanicum_3_FD_187693 | JGI IMG/M metagenome (GOLD analysis project Ga0209611, IMG submission 187693) | Host-associated microbial communities from peat moss isolated from Minnesota, USA - S1T2_Fc - Sphagnum magellanicum MG (SPAdes) (version 2) | ecosystem: Host-associated > Plants > Peat...
AAAAAAAAAAATTAAAAAAAAAAAAAAAAAAAAAAAAAAAAAAAAACCCCTATTCATAATAAAATCCTGAGAATTATGTTAGGGCTTTGTATTTTATTTTATTGGGGGCGTGGGGGGCACTTAAGAGGCAAAATTTGTGGGCTACCAAGAACTACTTCATACCGAGTATAATAATAAGGCCCCACTCAGGAGAGTTCGGGGATCTTATATGACTAAAATGGTCGAAAGGGGGATCCAATTGATTTTGTCAGCTGTTAATCCGGAGATATCTGAACTCTCGATTCTGGGGGTGTTTAAGTATTCGGGGAAGGAAGACATTTGCCCACCTGACCCGAGCACTTCCGGATAATAAATTATTACTAAAACTTAGACTCGACTCTCCAGGTTCTTTATAGGATCGAACGGACAGCCGGATACTGGAAGTCCCTCCCTCGGCCAAATGCCACCTTCTTGGGCAATTTAGGGTATATAAACTTCAAATTTTTCGCAAAGGAAAGCTATTTTTTCGTCCAAAAAAAAATTTGCAAGAATTCTTCACCAAAAAGCTGAAGCTAGCAGATTGTGGTTTTTTTCTTTTTTTCCCAAAAAATTGTTGTTGCATTTTAGCCAAAAAAATTGGGAAATTTTTGGAAAATGTCTTTTTTATTCTAGTGTTAATTCGAGTAATTTTGCTATTTTTTTAAATGTTGTATATATTCGTGGAAAAAAATTGTGATAATTGATTTTGGGTTTGCTTACCAGAACTTAAATTATTTTTCTCCTTCATGGGATGGGGGTCAAATTCAAGGAACCTACACAAGATAGGAAAAATCTATAGGGTGTGTTATGAACCGCCCGTCTGTCCGTCCATCCGTCCGTCACATGCGTATACACATCTTGCATTCGGACTTCTTGACGGCTGCTACAACAAAACATACACACACACACACACACACACAATAATCAAAAGATTTGGTCACTTGTCTTCGATGGCCGGGCCGGCCACCGCCGGCCGGCCGGCCAGCCAGCCAGCCATCATATAAAATAAACGTATGTATAATCATGTGTTGTTTGTAAGAGCGAAACATTTCGGTTGTTCGTTTGATTCATTCGTTCGTTCGTTCGATTGCTCACATTTGAGATCATTACAAAGGAAGGTTGACCAATGTCCATATGTGTGTAAGTGAGTACGGAATTTGCGCCCAATGAAGTCTAAAGGTTTGGAGGGGGGGGGGGGTTTGCATTACACACTCCGGTTGAAAACAATTATTCGTCTCTTCGGCCGGATGAAATTATTTTGATCGGATAGTGAACAATGTCAGCTTTTTTTTGCGGTCGTTGTTGTTCACATGATTTCTTTTTTGTGCTCGGCACATGGTAAATAAGACTTTGCTGAGTATTGGCCCTTTTGTCAGATTGCAGCCGCAAATGACAAATCCAGGCCACTTGATTGGCTGTAATGTTGCAGAAAAAGGGCCTGAGACGAAGACCCCCCCTAAATATTACTATTATTATTATAATCAGTGATTTCCTTGGCCCCCAAATTTTGTTGTTTTTTACCCAAATTTTGGTCAAAATTATCGCAAATTTGAAAATTTCAAAAATTTCCCAATTTAAAATCATTTTTTCTCTTTTTTTGAAAATAAAAAATCAGTTGTAAACTGATTTTCTGGACTTTTTTTGGAATTTTAAACAAAAATCCTAGTGTAAACTCTCTTTTTTTCCGGAGAATTAAAAATTAAATAAAAAATACTAGTGTAAACTTAGTTTCTTTATCTTTTTTGAAAATTTTTTAAAAATAAATCCTAGTGTGAACTCAAATTTTTTCTGTTTTCTGGAAAAATAAAAAATCCTAGTATGAACTCAAATGTTGTCTCTTTTTTGGAAATTTTTTTTTAAGATTTAAAAAAAATCTTAGTGTTCACTCAATTTTTTTCCTCTCTTTTTGGAAATTTTAAATAAATAATTAAATAAAACCCTAGTGTAAACTCAAGTTTTTTTTTCTTATTTTGGAAAACTAAAAAAAAATCCTAGTGGAAACTCAATTTTTTTATCTTTTTTTTTGGAAAATTTTTCCAATTTTTTTTTAATATCACAAATTTGAGTGAGAAAAAAAAAACCCCCTAATTATGATATGAGGAAGATGGGGGCCACGGCAAATCCACCAAGTAGGGCAGGGGCAGTGGGAAAAAAAATCCTGAGGATGATGGGGGGCCACAGCAATCCATCAAGTAGGGCAGGGGGCAGTTTGTTAGGGATCACAGTAGAGTTCCCATTGGTTCAAAAAGTGTGTATCCTAATCCCCTTCCCCCATCCCCTCATGATGGCTTCTTCCATCCATCCATCTATCCATCCATTCATCCATAGCAATATAATAGTCCGTCGGGAAACACTAAATTTGGATGAAGTTCAAGCTTTTTAAATACTATCGGGAAAAAAAAATACTGATTTACCAAATTACAAATTATGTAATTACATAAAATCTGGAAACATTTTCTGAATTTTTTTTCTACTTTAAATTTTGCTAATTTTGCAAAAAATTTGAAATTTTTCACAAATTGGAAATAAACCCTAATAGTGGGCTCGTACGAACTTGGTTTGGATGAAACCACAACCCCAGTTACCAAGCTTCCCATCCTATCCTATAGACCCTCCTATTTGTCCCGGTCCCTTGCATTACTTGGCTAAGTAACTACCTAAATAAGAGAGTAGGTAGGTAGGTAGGTAGGTAGGTAATGTAAGTGAGTCTATGCAGGTAGGTAGGTAGGTAGGTAGGTAGATAGATGCATGTGGATGGTTAGTATGTAGCTAACCAACCACCATGGTTAGCTTATGAGACAAGAATACAATGAAAATGTGATTCCTGTCTGCAAATCATCCATCCTGTGTGGTGGGTTGGTAGGTGCTGGTTCACTAAAATGCAAATTAGGGCATTATTAGGCCATTAGGCCAAACAATTAGTGCATTAGGGCATATTAGTGGAAACAATTAGTGGCAATTGTTTGCCCTAATTGCATTCCTGAGAAAGCAAGCACTATTATAATGGCACAAATTTTTCAGTTACCCTTTATAAGCTCCATTTACAAGGTCAAACCCTAACTATACTTCACCTAATGTAACCAACCCAAGGTCAAACTCTAACTTAATCACTTACCTTAGTGTGCCCCACCCAATTTGGGCCAAAAAAAAAAACACAAAAAAACACCAAATCAACTTATCACCCAACATTAAACTAGGTGGGTAATTTAAATTAAATTAAATAATTTATTTTAATTAGGTAGGTACCTATGTCAAACCCTAAAGACAAGTGTGTGACAAACATGTTGCCTATTTAGCAATGTTGTTGTTATGGTACTTATAAGACCTAATTTCTCAAATTAATTTTGATTTTTTTTCTCACAAAGCTATTAGAAAAAGGCATTGTGCAAATAATTAATATCACAATGTAGATATCATTTTACCAATACCTTTTTTCCATGTGTAAATATTGTGAGTGTAAGATTTTATATATATTTTTAAATGATTATGATTTTTGTCAAAAATTATAGTAACATTTTCAGTCTCCCCAAATTTAGATTAAATTTAGCTTTGAAATTTTCACACCACACCAACCCCCCCAAAAAAAAGCTCAAAGGTTTTGTCATAGGTGCTTGGTTTTTTGCACAACATTTGCCAAAAAACAAAGGAATTTTTGGTTTTAGTTTGGCACAACTATATTGTTGTTTGTTTGGAGAAAACTCTCAATGGCTTTCTACTAAAAGTTTCATCAATAAATGTTTAAAAAATCTACCTTGGAAATGCTCATCACCTACTCTTACATTTTAAAAATTATTTTTAAAAATCAAACATAAATATCAACTCATGAAAAAAACCATGATTTTAATATGCTTTATTTCCTTCGTTGCCTTGCTTAAGATCAATTTATTTTGTGAGGTAGAAATTAGGACCTATAAGAGTATGGTTTCATCAAAGATTGAAAGGGGGCAAAAAAAAAAAGTATTAATATGTATGAAATTTTGTTTTTCATGCAATGATGATCATGTCATAGGATCTATTTCATTCTCTAGATGGTGGTGAGTGGCATCTTGTTCTTTGCTTTTTGATCACTTGTCGAAAAATATCAACCAATGTTGGTCTAGTAGATAGGGTTTAGGGTTTAGGGTTAAGATCAAATTGGTCCAAACAATATGTTGGATGATAAAACGTTGTGTCTCAAACTATGTTGGATGTCAACATTCATTTGTTTCTTTCTCTCTCTTTTTTTTTTTTTTTGACAATTGTCGTATTCCCTTCTTAATTCTAATGCAAATTACAATACATTCCCACCATAATTCTTGTATTAAAAAATAACAATTTTGTTCATATGCACAGATGAATACCATAGTGGTAGGTTCTTAATTCGAATACTAATATAATACATTTGCACTATAATTCTTGAATTTAAAAAATAACAACTATGTTCACGTCCAAAGACAAATACCGTGGGTGGTATGTAGTTATACCATATGTGATAGGTAGGTGAGTTATGTTGACTACCAAATGGTTGAGTTGGAAACCCCACATGTTTAGATGATTGGGATATACAACCCAAAACTTTTGCTTTTAGGTTACTTGTTTTGAGGGGCGGGGTTTTGATGCATAGGAAACCAACCACCCAACTAACCATTAAAAAGAAAAAAAGGTAAAATTGTAGGTGACTTCTTGTCTTGAGATTTGAACACACGAGTTTCCTTTTCTAGCATCAAGGGATGGATGGGACTTGACTTGGATACAAGGAAGGAAGAAAGAGGAAGATAACTCGATATGACTTTATTGACACAAAAAAGGAGAGAAGGAAGGACAAAAGAAAGAAGACAAACACCACACACACAAAAAAACATGAAAAAGGTTTAAAGTCCATCAAGTAGAACATGAAAAAGCTTTAAAGTTGAACAAGTGTTTTCAAGGTTTAAAGTTGAACAAGTGTTTTCCGAGTTAGAAAGTGAGTGAGTGGGTGGGGAATGGAGGTAGTAGTAGACATGGGTTCCCTCAACTTTCTCAAAGTTCACAAATGCTTTGTTAACACACAACCCAAGACAACAAGATTGGCAAATCTCTTTGTTCCTCTAAATTAAAAAGGAGAAAAGAGAATAATACTTTGGCTTAACTAAGTAAGTGCCAACTTAAGTCAAGTTTGAACTATGAAAAGCCCATTCAAAACCCAAAAGTCCTAATAAGTGTGGTTTTGTTGTTATTAGGACCCCCTCCTCCCTAAACCCAAAGTCCTCTCACGAGGTTTGTTGGCCTTGGCCTACCCAAGGCCAAGGATATTGTGTTTAGATTCCTCATTAGAGTATAGTAGCTTAATGGAATTTTGGCCCCCTAGGTAATAATAATAATAATAATAATAATAATAGGTCTATTTTTATATGAGGATTATTTTTGAAAGATGATATTTTGGGCTTGTGTTAAAACTTGAGATTAGTTATTATAGAGTTATGATATCTTGAAGGATTTTTGGTTTCTTTCAGACGATTTTTTGAAGATTATATATATTTTTGTGTGGGTGAAATATTTTAGTTTTCGTAATTCTTCTTTTGCCTTTAAGATACCTTTTAATGTTAATAATGGCAAGGCCACGGTGTGACAATCCCCTTGTTTTATTTGGTTTTGCTCATATGGAAAAGATTGCACACTTTTGGCTGTATATTTTTGTCTCAAATTTGATCCAATTTGTGAGTGATGTTTGAAATATTACTATGTGTGCATATGATGAATGGGCATGTTCCATAGAAGTGCATGTGGTTTAGAACTAGAAGAGAAGTTCTAGATTTCATAGTGCTAGATTCACACCCAAATAGTATAAGGGATAAACTAAAAGAATAAATTAACCCTAACCCTAATGTTATCTCATTTATACAAAAGGGGGGAAATTTTTGACTTGGCAAATGACATGGCATTAGGGTTAAGAGGTGGGATAAATGTGTTGGGATATTTTAACCTCAAGGATAAATATCTTAATTTTTTCTAGATTTGGGATCAAGTTAGGGTGAAATCGGGAGGTTAATTTAACCCCCTTGATTTCAAAAGGTTAAAATACCCCCCTTATGTGCAAAAGGGTTTCTAATGTTGTTTTGGCCAACATACTCTCTTTCATGTGAGAAAGCATTCGGAAGGGTGGGCAGTAACAAAAAAAATTAACCTTTACAATTTGCCCGAAACTAAAGGGCAGAAAAATAAAACTTCTCAAACTGCCCAATTTTTTTTATCAGGCATCAAGATTTTTCCAGAGTGCCCAAAAAGTTTGGGCATAAATCAAAAATTTCTTCAGCCTTTATCAGGTGCCCGAAATTATCAGGCCCCATCAAAAAAGTTCCCAAAATGTCCAAAACTTTTGAGCATGAGCAGTCTTCAAGAGTGCCCAAATGTTTTGGGCAGAAATTTTTAAATTTTCAACCTTCATAATCTTCCCAGGCAGACTTAAAATTCCAAAACTGCCCGGAATTTTTCAAGCATCCTGGAAAGAAATTCTACCCAATCTTTCCAAGTTTCAGGATTTTTCAAGCTCCCAAATTTTTGAGCATCCTGGAAAATATTTTCTCAGGAATACTCCACAATGCCCAAATCTTTTGGGCAGCATAAAAAAAACTCCCAAGTTGCCCCAAGTAGCCCAAACTTTGTATGTAGTTTGGAAACCCCACTCAATGTGAATGGTACAAGGTCAGGTTAAATTAACCCATGGGTTCATTTACTCCATATATTTTAGTCATTTTAACCCTCAGATCAATCAAGAGAGGGTTGAATGGAATACAAATAACCCCACTAGGTAACCCTTGGTGTGAATCCAACTTCTCATATACCTTTATAGAGGATAAAAATTCTATGGGCATTATTCTAATTTTGGAAATGCCCGTAATGGTTTAAATTTTTTTCCCATGATACCAAGTATCACGGGAAAAAAATTAAAAATTAAAAAAAATTGAGTGGCAAGCTTTATGCAATACAATGCCCTAACTCGAGGGTGTTACCCTATACATAAAAGTCCTTGTGACTTTATCAACAAGAATAAGTAAGGATTTAGGGTTCATGGTTTTTTTATACATACATAGGGTTCATGGTTTTTTCCATATATATATTTATTTATTTATTTATTTGTTTATTTTTATTTTTTATTTTTAAAAAAATCTAGCCCAAAAATGTGGAATCATCCAAACAAGATGGAGCCAAAAATGGCTTCATGAATAACAAAATAGGGAAAATATGGTTTTCATCCATAATAATTCACAAATTCTTTTGACTACCTAATGATGATGAAAATGGAAAAAATGTCGAATTTAAAAATTGAAAAAAAAATCCGTGCTAAAAAGCCACAAAATCTTTGACTTTCAATCATTTTTTGTTTTTAAAATTGCAAAAGTAAAAACTTTCACAAATGGACAAAATCACTAGGTAGGGTTGGGGTGAGAGGGCGGGCCTCCCAACAAGTGGAACCAAACACAACTAGTACGATTCAACTTAGAATGGAGGATCCTTGAAGATCTTGTAGTTTAGGAAAAACCCATTGCTTGAAAGGAAGTTAAAATGGGTAAAAGAAAGAACACCATGGTTGAGCTTTGGAGTTTTGGACTTTGTTAGTGAGTAGGTTAACAAAAATATATATATATTATGTAAATAGCCATTTATTACCCTCCAAAAGAGGAAATTGATCTCCAAGTTGTTAATTCTTGTAGTGTATTTTTCTTGACATGGGCTAATAATCTCAAAGATGGATGCTACTCCATATGTAGACTTCAAAGAAAGAAGAATAGTATGTGTTATAATCAACAATGAAAGGAGTATCAAAATGTGCATCTCATCTTTCATCCTTGGAAAGGAAAATGGGAATGTGTTCAAATAATGATACGAGCTTTAAAAGGACAACAATATGACAATATGTGTGTTCACACGGTTACATGAAAACCAACTTTTTAAACAACATAACTAACCTTCTAAACAATAGATGTAAAAATGTCACACACAATATCATACCCTTAATCCCATAGATACAATGACATGTAACAATAACCATATTATTAGCACATGTTGGTTGCAAGCAAATTGAAGCAAAGCATCTAATCAAAATGATGAAGAAGAAGTTGGATATGAAAAAAATTGAAAATAATATTAACTATGGCAATCCAAACACAAAACTAATGAATTGCATTGTTAACAACATTTTAATGTCAAGTCTATTGTGGGAAGTGATTCAAGATTGATGGAGATTGATAAAACAACAAATCTAAAATGAACTATCAACTTTGTGCAAGGGCTCAAATAAAAGTCATGAATCATTCCATCCTTCTACAAATGAATTACTCAAATAGAACAAAGATGAAAGATGGTAACCATAAAAACTTATAAATAAACAAGCCCAAAATTAACGCATAAATAGATTTTTTTTGAATTTTTGAACTTAAAATACACTATTTTGTCCTATTATATTAGATAGTTTATATAGCCCATACATAGGCCTATGTAAACCATAGGTAACAATTAAAAGGCATGTCTAGACCTTAACTAGCCTAAGTAGATGTAGATACTAAAGGTAACCCTTACGTAACCTAAATACCTTAGGTAGCCCCTTGGCCTATGACCTTGGTAATTTATGTAGGTAAGTAGCATGTATGTAGTCCTCTAGTAGTTTAGGTAATCCACGGGTAGCTTATGTAACCCCTATGGAAACCTATGTGACCTCTTAAATGGCCCTTTTGTAAACCTATGTTGACCCTTGATAGCCCCTAAATAACCTACATAACATAGGCAACCCCTAGGTAGACCCCTAGGTAACCCATATGTAACCCCCATGTAATCTAGGCAGGCCCTAGGGGTGGCCTCCATAACTTAAGCAACCCCCAAGTTATATGCCTTTAAATAGTTTAAGTAGCATCAATAGCCCCTAGACAACCCTTAGGTAAGCCTATAAGTAGCCTAGGTAGCTTAAATAACCTATTAAGTAATCTTTAGGTTGGCCTCTAGGCAAACTTAATCTCAAGTTTTGACATGTGGCACCATGTCACCTGGACAAATGTCATGTGGTGAATGGCTAGATCAAATTTATATACATATATGTAATATGTTGATCCAACAAGTAGGGATGAATGATCATAATGAAATCATACGACTTATATGACTACCATCATGGTCATGGATGAAATTTATACTTGAAGATAAAACTATGACTAATGAATAAACATCATGCCCATATTGTCTAACTCGTCATGTAATCATTTGTGTCACTTACAATTACAAACCCAATCATGAATGTAAATCATATATGTTTTGGCATGACACATGTATAATACCTTTGAATAAAATGGCAACATCACCTAGGTGGACACCTTTTGCAACAATATGCATCCCATTTCTCTTTAAATGAATTCTTATGTTCAATTTTTTTTCAAGATTTCAATTCTAGGTATAAGCATGCTTGGGTGGACCCATTAGGGAACCACCTCAAGGAATGGTAAAACTAAGAAAATTGTTATAATATATTTTTAAACCTTTTTAAAGAATTTTTTTCATAATCATAAATTGGTTTTTTCTTATGTTTATCCACTGCATGCTAAAATATATGGTCTTAAGTGTTTCCTATGATTTTTATAGTTTGATAGATCTAGTAAAATGAAAGTATGATGTTCCTAGTGGGTCCATACAAAAATGTTTATGCCTTTTTGGTTCTAACAAATGGTTAGTTCCATGGTTTAGATCTTGTCCTAGTTCCACCAAAACGATGTTGGTTTAGGTTTAAGTTACAAGAACTTGAACCTAAACCATCTCATGTGTGACATTCGGAAATTAGGGCATACCAATATTAGTGGTTGGGTCTCAAAATTGTTTGCCTTGATTTGATTATCTCTCCATTGTTTTCTCCTTTCACACCATTTTTTTTATAGTTTTGGTTGTTTCACCTACATCAATGGAGTGGGGTGGGACGGCACTTGGCAAGTCAACTATTACCAAGTTACTTAACTACCACAATTACCCTATTATCTTTTTTTCCCCTTTAACACTTTTCAATAATAATGACAAAAGACCACATCAAAAAGTTTTAAGAAAAACAAATAATGCAACATAATGGATCCTTTTTGTTAAATGCATTTTTATTGTGTCAATTTACCTTTTTACTAAGTTTTTTGTTCATTATTTAGAAAGCATATGAGGTGTTAGTGTTGCTAATGTCCTATGCACTATCTTTACCTACTGACCTTTTTCTATCAAGTTTAGGTGACAACATTGACCTTTGGTTCTTTTACCCCACCTCCTAGCATCCAATTGTTTTAGCTAAACTTATTTATGACAATATGCTCAATTTCCCAAATGCAACAATAACAAAAGTCTTCCTACATCATTATTTATATTATGGATGAACTAAGATGTCTTTGTATCTCAAATGCACTTAATCAACATTATTCCACACTGATTTGAATCCAAAGCAAGACTTGAAAACTAATGTGTAAAGTTTGAATGGGGGGTTTCCAAGCTATAACTATGGCCAAATTCCCCTAACTTTGTGTTTCGTACCTTTTATTGTATTCCTATCATAGGTTCCGTCCCCTTTAATGTCCACGTGTATATTTTAAAACTTATTTATAGGTCCATTCATTTTGCAATTTGTTTTCACCTTTTGTTCAACCCAAAAAACTATGATAACAAATAGTTCCCAATGCACAAGAGGTAGGACAAATCACCACCAAAAAACAAAACAAAACATAAATCCAATAACACAAAGAAGATAAATGTTAACCATATCTTTCACTTCATGCTCAACTTTAGGGATCCTTTTTTTAACCCTCTTGGATTAGATGCCCAGATATTGCCATTATTTATCACTTTTAACCACTATTTGTTGTCTATTATATTCAATTGCCAAAATGAGTAAAAAATTTGCACATTTTTAACAACTCAACAATCACATGAAACTTGGCCAAATCAACTCCACCATAATATTTGCAAGTCTTACTTACTTTGCATACCCACAACCTCCCTCCCCATTGCTTCATTTTAACCAACAAAAGTACATTAAAGCTTATTTCCACTTTTTTCTACATTTTTCAATTTTTTTTTATAAAAACATGTTAACCTTGAAAATTCCAACAACCCTAAACTATAAATGCTTCAATAAGTTTCCAATTCAAGCTAACTCCTCATTCAACTTCATAGTTTTTCAACTTTAAACAATTAAGGGTTGAAACTTTCACTTGCTCAACATGCATCCTAAAATAATTTCTTAAATGTGCATGTTCCAAGCATTTTCAACACAAAAGAACAACCCTTTGAGAAGTTCATAATCAAAATGCCTCCCATGGCTCTCACAACCATGCCCCATTCTCTCTTCTTGTCTTTTCTCCTTCTTGCTTACATCCATGTTCATTTTCTCCATCTTCAAAAAGTGCTTTTATCATTGCTCCACACTACCCCAAGCCTCTAGCCATCGCCATCCACAACTAGCTACTTTGAACCTTGAAAAGTGGAAGATGGGTTCCAATCCTTCCACTCATGTTTCACAAGTGAAGATTCCACAAACCCTAAAGTGTGGAGTGTTTCCATCAACCCACTCTCTCTACTTTAGGTTCTTGGTGAAGCTTCCTTTCACCCCAATAAAGGAAAACTTGACACTTGTTAACCCCTAGGTCCATATTTTATTGAATGTTGGGGATAAGATAGTTAATCTAGCCATATGCATTTAGATTAATGACACCCCATTGCTTATGCTAGCAATGTTATACAAATAGCCGATGTGTTATACACATTATTTGACAATGCACTATACAATGGCCAAAAGTGCCATATGTTGGTTAACAATATTCTAAATTCACCCAAAAGTGGTATTTCTTTTAAAAAGAAGGATGAACTATTCTAAAACTTTAAATACAACTAATAACATGAATCACATAGATATCTAATGTTATGATACCCATGAATGGTATGCATAATTAACAATAAACTAAAACATGCAAAAAAGTTTCAAATAAAATTTTATTCATAACAAGAAAAGGTTGGAGATGTGAAATAAAAAGGAACAAGCTTAAAACATAAGTCATACTTAAAATGTGAGCAATTGAACATATTCAAAGTAACTGGGGGGGGGAGGGATAACATTTTGTTATATCCATTTGTGGACTTAACTTAATGTAATTTTTATATAAACTTCTACATGGCCCACCTTCTAAAGAACCTTTTTTTAAACACCTTTTTAGAACCTACTATGGATGAAAAAAAATCAATAATGGTGCATGACATTAGTTCATTGTAGATGAAAAAAAATAATGTTTGATCAATTTCATTAAACGAGTTTTGGAAAATTCCACAAACTTATGGACTTCCAAAACATAATGTATAAAAACATATTGTTGTTTGAATGTATATAATCATTGAATAGTGATATACTAAACATAGTTTTTAGGTGAAACACTCCCACACCAATCAATATATATTGCTAAATTATGAATTGTTTTGCTTCATTATTTTGTCATGTCAAAAACTAGTTGGGAAATTTGTAAGTTAGAATGTCCATCCACGGATTTCATTTTTTTACACCCTTGTGGATTGGAAAGTGCCCCTAGTCAAATAGGTTTCTAAATTTATGGGAAAAGACTTGTACACATGATTCTTACATGATTTAATGGGATGCAATCTTGAAATTATTTGAGATCTAACATTTTACATTAAATGGGGGACCTTTTAACATACACAATTTGTAGTGTGACAATACATATACAAATTGTAAATGAAATCATTATAATCATAATTTGCAATGAAATGGTGGCATCTCCTCTCCAAAATGTGGTTAATAATCTAAATTATGGGTTTATTATCAATTTTAACATGCATGCATGAAAATTTTATGGACTTCAAAAATACACCAAAATTAGGGAAAACTATAAAATCTTTTATGATGTGAATGTTGTAGAACTTTTATTAAATTTTCCATAAACATTTATCTTATAATTTATTGATGGGTTTCCAATAGTTATTGTTTGGAAAAGACAAATATTTGTACAAATCCACAATGTTACATTTTTGGCTTGTAAAATATACAAGTTGTGAAAAGTATTATTGGGTAATCAAAAATTCGCTGAAATTTGTCCATCCTACCTTGCAAACAATAGCAAGCACCATCTTCTTATGAATTTCTAGAACTTTACTTTTGGATGTGTGATGTTTTGGGTTCTTCAAAATTCCTTAAGATGATATGATTCTATCACCAAGCAAATTTAATATAAAATGGGTGAGTCCAAAATATTTAAAGCTTAACTATTCAAATCTCTTAAGAAGGATAATATTTTAAAATTATATATTGAAATGACAAGGTTCAACTTTTATGTATATTAAACACTTATTAAATTGCAATAACTAAGTTGGAAACATGTGATAGTTTTAGTCATAGATCTTTCAAGTTTGAAAGATTTTGGATGGATAATATTTAAATTCTAAACATCATTTCCTTAGTAGTTTGTTTTGCCATTGTACTTAACTCAACTTATCTTACCCTTGTATGCCAACAACTAAGAACTGATGTTTAGGTTGACATTGGGTACCATTAAGTTATGATAAATTGTGTAAAATAAGTTGGTTCTTCCTTCTAAAGAAAAACATGAGACCATTTTTTTGGATAGGTTTTTTTGTTTGTAAGTTTGAGCTTGGTTTTGCATATTTCTAAATCTTGTGAGTCTAATTTTGACACAAATTTTCAAATTCAAGAATCTTCAAGCTTGATTTGAAAATTAACTCTAATTTCATGTACACATTACACACTCCTCAAAACTTTATATTATATATGTTTTTTTTAAAAAACCAAATACAAATTCAGGATGCCTAGATACAAAGTTTTACAATTAAATAAAACCAATTGGTTATCTATAAAATTTCACCTACTTGTCAACTTTCCAAAAAAGTTCAACTTGTTGCTTAAACCTAAAGAATTTAAACTTATGTTTAATTTTATTTTTTCCAAAATTTTAACTTCAATTGTAGTTTTAGCAAAAAGTTAGTTCCACAATTTGATTCTCAATTCAAGTCCAAGTCACAAGAAATTGAACCCCCTTTATTGGCCTTGCCTATCAAGGCAAGAATATTGTGTTTAAATTCATTATAAAAATAGCAGCTTAAGGGATTTTAGCCTGGGTAGTAGGTCTATTTTTATATGAAAAAAACACAAAATTTTCATGGTTTGCAAAGAAAAGAAAGCACAAAACATTTGTATGATGAGACAATTATTAATTCACAAACAACCCATAGAATATATTGGATTTTCTGATTTAAAAGAATCTGATATTTTGGCTTGTGTTGAAACTTGAGATTAGTTATAGAGTTATGATATCTTCAAGGATTTTGCTTTCTTTGAGAGGATGTTTTTGAAGAGTATATTTTTGCATGGTGAAATATTTGAATTTTCATCATTCTTCTTTTGCCTTGAGATACTTTTTATTGTAAATGGCAAGGCCACAGTGTGACACATCCCTTGTTATGATGGCTGGAATGATCTCTACTATGATGGGTCAAGAAAGCATTGGAGAAAGAAAATTTGCACACTCTGACCAATTGTACTATTAAGAGAAGGTAGGTGCCAACAAGTGTGTTCTGCTGGTGGTTATGGAAGCCAAGTTTTGCTGCTGCTGCTTATTAAGACTACAATAGAAAGCATGGCCTAAATAGACTCTATAGAGTCTGTGGATGGACTGATTATTATTATTATTATTATTATTATTGTATATTCATTATTAACAATAAAACAATTGTGCAGGAAATCTTACTAATAAGTTGTGGGAATGTTTTGCACTGGACAGACAAGAACCAGTGTCTCTCTGCAAACCAATAGAATTCTGAATCTCAATTTGGATGTTATTTGTTTACCTCCAAGTGTTTTGCAGTAGTTGTTGGTAGACAGACTATAAAAAGAGTTAATGGTACATTCATCCATAAACACCTCCTTTAAGTAAGATTCAAGGTGCATTCACACCTAGTGTTAAGTCAGTGTTAAGTGAAAATCTAGGTGGCATCTTAGGTGGCACCCTATGTTAAATGGGTGATTGTTTAACATCATGTGAATCGTTAACTTAACATAAAATCTTCATGGTAAATAGGTTTAGTTCCTAAATGACTAGCTTAGTGTTAAGGGACTTAATATAATACTAGAGTCCTTAACACCAAGTGTGAATGCACCTTTGAAAGTGTTGTTAGAAAATGCTACTCAAAATTACACTCGAAATTCAGTGCAGGTTTTTTTTTCTTGCCGTTGCATTGTGCATTTTGTGTATTTGGCTTTTTGAGTTTTGGGGTGTTTAGGGTTTACACAAACACCAGTAAAATGGGTGGAGATGGGCTAAGAACATCCCCACCACCGGTGCTCCATATGTGACCCTGAACACTGAAATAATCAGATGAAAAAAAAGTCAAAACATGCCGGTTTAGCTCAGGAAAATGGTTTCGCTCCTGTGCTTGGTTTGCTGAGCTGTTAAAAGGCGCAAGCAAACCTGTGCACCTGCTAGAGAAGAGTGTAATAAATATGAACTGACTACTTCTCCCAGTCTTTGATTGGCCAAACATAATGATTGGTCCAGGTGGTTTGCTACTGGTAGTTCCCACCAATTTGCAGTCCTAGTTTCAGTTTTATGGGTGGGGTTGCAAAAAGGTCAATAACTGAAGTGTTTTTTGGCCTTGCCTTGGTAGGCAAGGATATTGTGTTTAGATTCATTATAGAGTATAGTAACTTAAGGGATTTTTTTATAGGCCCTTAGGTAATAATATTAGGTCTATTTTTATATGAGGATTTCTGAAAGATGATATATTTTGGCTTGTGTTGAAACTTGAGATTAGTTACTATAGAGTTATAATATCTTGAAGGATTTTGGTTTCTTTTAGAGGGGATTTTTTGAAGATTATATTTTTGCCATGGTGAAATATTTGAGTTTCCATAATTCTTCTTCTTTTGCCTTAAAATTACCTTTACCCAGCAGATATATATATATATATATATATATATCCTCCATATATCAAGATTTAGCCAAAAAGTATGACAGTTTTAAAAAAAGGGTATGAAAGTAAATTAATCAAAAAATTAATTAAAATTTTAAAAATATTTTTGGGTACCTTCAAATAAAATAAAAATAATTCAACTCTTTCTAGCACATTGAAATTTTAGCATTAATTTGGTGAAATTTTCTCCAATCTAAATTTTTTTTAAATAAATTTATTTCCTTATGCGACAAAAAATTCTCCAACAAAATATAATTTACTAACCTT
>Ga0209611_10008348_pt1 | contig 16235 bp, 5 predicted proteins | sample S1TSphgellanicum_3_FD_187693 | JGI IMG/M metagenome (GOLD analysis project Ga0209611, IMG submission 187693) | Host-associated microbial communities from peat moss isolated from Minnesota, USA - S1T2_Fc - Sphagnum magellanicum MG (SPAdes) (version 2) | ecosystem: Host-associated > Plants > Peat...
TAGAACTTTATTTGAAGCTTATCATATTGCATTATGTAAACAAGACAACAACAATATGACCTTCACAAAGAGTTTAAGTTTATCCACAAGGACATCAAACTGAGCGGCATGGAATGATGTGTGCATGGTGCATCTACCTCTTCAAGTGCTCATAAACTAGGGCATGTAGTTCAAATAAAAGTTATCCAAATGGCAGGCCATGACTTGCATTTCATTAACGACCATCATGTGAACTCTTTAACATTACAGGTTCCACAAGACCGAAAAAAGGTAGATTCCAAACAGGAATGTGCTCACATCTTAAAGCAAAAATACTAATCACAATAAACTTGATGCAACTAAATTAGTAATATGCGGCAATGACATCATGAAGACATCCTTGAGTTGCACTAGAGCAATCCAGGGGTGCTCGCTATGTGACCCTGAAATTTAAAATTGGATGAAGAAAAGTTAAAACATGCCAGTTTGGTTCAGTAAAATGGTTTTGGCTCAGCATTTGTGCATAGTTTGCTAAGGCTGGTAAATGGCATAGGAAAGGCTAACACTTGCCCGAGAAAAGTGTAATAAATATGATTTGAGTGTTGTTCCCTGTTTTTCTCATTGGTCAATCATAATGATTCGTGGAGATGGTTTGCTATTACCGTAATACCTTTTCAGGTTCAGCACTGAGGTGCCGAATAATTAATTTAATTTTCAATTTTTAATTCAGTGGTTAAAATTTGAATTCTGAAAATTTTGGCACTCTGTATTAAATGTGTTATAACCAAAAATCTATAAAAAAACGCTTTGTGCTATTGTGCTTAGGTGGACAATAAGCTACATGGAGAGATTCAGGGATCAAAATTGGTTGGTTTCATGATTTTTTAAAATTTTCGTCACAATTAATATCCAAAAAATTCCACAAATTAAAAAATAATATATTTTATGCTGAACCTGAAAAGGCAATAGGGTAATATAAATTTTAAAATAATTTAATTTATGCCAAACCTGAAAAGGTAATAGGGTAATAGCAAATTTTTAAATAAGTTAATTTATCCCGAACCTGAAAAGGTAATAGGGTAGTAGTCTCCCACTTATTTGCAGTTCCAATTTTATAGGTGTGGTTAGAAAAAATTAGAAAATAATTTAAATTATGCCAAACCTGAAAATTGTACTGCGGTAGTAGTCTCCCACTTATTTGCAGTCCCAATTTTATAGGTGGGGTTGGAAATAAGTGAATAACTAAACTTGCCTTGGAGATGTTCTTAGAAACCACTGTTCAATTCACACCATAATATCTAGGCTTTGATAAAGTTTGCTAATATGGCATTCATTAATGGCCTTGATTCCAACAACTATAAAGCTTGTAAAATATGTTCTAAATATTGACCTCCTAAAATATGTCCAACAAGATTTTTAAAAGTTAGAGGTAGGTGATGAACTGGACTCCACCTTCAACATGACTACTTGCTGTGTTACAGGAAAAATATGGACATGGCCAACTCACCTTGAGTGGTTACTAGATGCGAACATGCTAAAACTAGTCTCAAACATTACAAGAACTGTGATGCTTACGGGATGAAGCAAATTGTAGAATGTCAAGGTCTGTTCATTCCATGTTTTAGATGTCCAAACTATGGAATTAGCCCTTTGGTTTGCTGAATCACAAAACATCTCATTTATGCCACAAAATTGACTTGTAGATTCAAGATGCGTGTGGACAATCCTTGAACAATCCTAAACATACACCTAACCAAGACCACAAATCAGCACACAAACAGAGCTTTCAATATTTGTAATCTGAATTTTTTTGGTAGATTCTATGTGAAGTTCAATATAATTTAGTTGTTAGCTATTTGATCATCACATATCTTGATATGTCTCAATTCAAAAATCTATAACAAAGCTAGATGTTAAAAGGACAACACAGTTTGTGTTCCACTTTGTACTCTAAATTGCAAGATTCTTCTTGTTAATCCATCAGATTTCCCTCATTTGATCATGATGGGTTCCCAAGGAATCTACTACGTTCCAATAGTCTTCAAAACCGAAGATCAATCGGAAACAACTTATGCAATCAAGGAAGTTCCAAAAGTGGCACAAATAATGAAAGTAGACCTGAAGTATGCAAATAGTTGCTTGCCTTTGCACGGCAAGAAACCCTTTACAGGGAATAGATTTGAAACAATATCAATAATATGGAGTTTGCAAATATTATGCATCCAATTAACAACATCTAGCTACGACATGCAATTTGTTCATAGCTTGTATCATTGACACATTGTGCAACTTCCTTGGAATTTGTGCTTAACACAATTGTGCATTAGCAATGGAATCAATGTTTCCATACACAAAACAATGTAAAGGATAGACAAGTCAAGTTGTAGCGGACTGATATACTTGCATTGCCCAAACACCTGCACAATGAAAGGATTTTTGATTTAAGGAGAAAAAGATATCACATAGTTTGATTTATTAGATTAGATTCAATGAACCATTCTCAACTTTCAATGCTAGTAGCTCGATGGTCTTTTTCATTGCATTGTTTTTTGAATAGCTAAAATTGATGCAATACCAAAAAAACCATGTTTTATTAAACTTATAAGTTGATTGCCAAATGAACAAATGTTTGAATTTTTTATTTTAGCTACTTGGGACAACCATTTGTTTATATTAACAGAATTCCAAACTTAAAAACATAGTAGCCAAATCAAACATTTTGATTATGACAATTCTTAACTGCATGGCAATACTTGGTACATGGTGATGAATTGTGAATCTTGGATGAGGAAAGGCCCCTTTTTGGTGTACCATCCATTTTAATCACATAAATAGGTTGAGAAATCTGACCCTTGACAAATTTTCATCATCTCCATGTGTGTCACATATTTATATTTACATCTTCTGAACTTTGAACGAGGTGTTAATGTTTTAGTGGGCTTAAAAACTCCAAAAAAATTTATTCAACATTCTATTTCTGAACTTTTTGGGGATTTTCTATTCATAATCATAATATCTTCGACACAACAATCCATACAATTAGCACAATCACCATGACCAAAAAACACATCTTTAAAGAAACAAGAGGATGTGACATCCATAATACTCACATACATTGCATTTTAAATATTATCCATATTATCGAAGTGGTAACAGTAAACAAACTCCCTTCTTATTGATTGTAAGTGAAGATTTTAGATATAAGTAGGAAATATTGGGCAAAAGGGTGGTGAGTGGTGACCTCTTAGAAGCATGGCACTTTCTGTCCAAGCTAAACAATTTGCATTGGAAAAAATAGATAGTCACCCATTACACAAATGTAAAATTTCACAACACCATCATTGAATGTCAATTTACTAGGGAAAAATTCACACCTTGAATTTTGTGGATCCTCCTTGAACAGAGCTAGTTCATATGTGGAATCGTGAAATGTAAAACACTTGAGGTTTTGAATCCCAATTGGTTTTGTCATGAAGTGATGGTGTTTACCATGATACTTGCTGGATCTTGGAAACCATCATTACCTCATAACAAAACCAATTAGGATTCACAACCAAAAATCTTCATCCTCAGGATAGTTCCTCTCACTAACATCATCCATCAACAATGCAACACCACATCCACCAATTTGCAACAAAATTAATTCTCTTGTCAGCAATAACTTTCTCAAAAGCTTCCACACAATGTTTGGGTTGATGACAAGCATGTTCGATGTTCCATTCACACAAGCCTTGTGTGTTCACACATGCTTCAAAAACACTTGGTAACTTTGTAAGAGTATTTTGCCATTGCTAGTCATCTTGAGCACAACTCTGGCTTCTTGAGAAGAATGTCCATTGACTTAATGACAATAAAAGTTCATAAACAAAAGCAAACATTTTCATTTTTAACTTGCACACAAATGTCCACAATTATCATTCCCTTCTCAGAAAATTTCATGACATCACCATTTGTAAAAAATCCATCACTTTCACTCATACATCAACAACTTCACATATGTCAATTGTTTAAAAAGCTTCATTTGTTTCTAATGACTCCCCAAATCATATATATTGGTTTAAATTGTTTTCCCAACAAACAAAAAAGCTATGTTTCCTAAACCCCAGTAGTAAGGAGAGCGCTAATCGTACATGTTATCACTTTGGATAACATGTTTTCTTCCAGAACTCAAGGTTATTACTTCCGGCAACACAAGTCAAGATTACAGAGGTGGCTATTGAGTCCGGAAATTCGAAGCACGTTGCAGGTGTGAGACACATATATGTAAAACACCAAGGTTATACATACCTGCGAAAAAGCCGCAGTTCTGCAATGAATGGCCATGGGTTCTAACTTCATGATCTTGCGATCTCGTTGAGTAACAGCAGCTATCGAACCACTAGCCGAAACGTATGCTCAGCTAGCCTGTGAACCCACGACTTTCATACCACAAGCTGGTTTCTCGCAGTAGGTTAAAATTGTCTAACTCTGTTCAGACAAGCAAGCGGAAGCAAACGTGAGCAAGCTGGTCCACATGAGGAAGAGTCTGGCACATCTATCTATCTATCTATGTCTATACACACAGACGCTCGATCACATCACTGAAAAACAACCCCGTTAGCCCGGAGGAAAACCCAGAACTTTGGAGAGTAAGGAAGCAAGTTAGCTCCTTTTTGTAGGCAAAAGATTAAGCTATTGTAGCCCGGCGAAGTTGTGAAGCAAATGTGTGTGTTGTTCTGGTGTGTGCACCAGTGATCACGCGGTTTGCCCGCAAGGAAAAATTGGGCTCCTGATGATGAGCTTGGACTCTTTCGTGGAAGAAGTAGGCTACCTACCCCAGTTGCCCATGTGCTTTTCTCCAACAAACACCAAAACAATATTATTTTAGTCCTCGATCGAACCTCAAATTACAATCACTGGCAAAACAGTTTATTATTGCACTAAAACCCATCTTCACTGATCCATTGAGCGGTGGCAGCGTTTTTCTTGGTGCGAAATTTCGCCAAAATGCGGAAAAGAAAAATTAAAAGTGAGTATTCAGTCACAATATTCTTTTTTTTTCAAATCGTCAAATTTCGGGAAAAAAAAGGAACTTTTTCGCCACATTTGGACTCTGATTTTAGTTTGGTAGCATGTTTAAAACTAGTCTTTTTAGCCTGTCGCCGTTTAATGCTAAATCCCTCCTGGGCTGCTAGCCAATGACAACATCAGAAAATTGAGTGGTTCTACCACAAGATGCTGGGGGTCCCAATTCCGTAGCAGACGGATGTAGCAACTGCGCGAAGAGCGAGGCACTAGTGTGTACTCTGCATCAGACTGCTGCAAGTAGTGGAACAACTGGTACAACGCGGTTTGTCAGCAGAAGAAAGGAGATTCCATACGGACTTCAGAAGTGTTCTGTGAAATCTCTGCAAAAAATCCTGTAGTACTCAACCTGCACAATCACTGCCATACAGTATGTATAGTGGAGCAGAGGGGTGCTTATTCGGAGAATGACCTGCTCCATGCGCGTTACCAAACTTAAAGCACCCACGAAAACAAAAAAATCTCCATGATATCGGTAGGATATCCTCAAGGTATTATGGGAAAAAAAGAAAAATATCCATTGGGCATTTCAAAATGCCTCACCTCAGAGAAATTACCTTAGATAAGGTTCCCTCTAGATCTAGATAGACGGCCAGTGCTTTAAGATCAAAGTAGAGAGAGGGCAGGACTAGGCCATATAGGTGAGCTAAGAAGATAGAGCCCGAATTAGTATTACTCGTTGGTTCCCGGACTTTAACAGCTGTTCCGTGTAAGTTCTAACAGAATCAGCAAGGCCTACCGATGCAACACGAGAATTAGTCAATTAAAAGGAAGAATAAGACCTAAGAGCATCGCAAGTGAATGCCTGGTATGTCATCCTGCACAATAAAATTAGATGAAGAAATCCAAAGTATGTCGGTTTGGCTCAGGAAAATGGTCTTGGCTCCACATAATTGCGCACATTGCCGTGGCTGGTTAAAGCCGCAGCAGAGCAGTGTACATCCAGAAAAGAGTGTGATAAATACGAAGTACGATCTAGTTGCTGCTCAGTGTTTCTGATTGGCCCATCATAATGATTCGTCCAGGTGGTTTGCTATTAGTAGGACTTCCTCCGCCTATTTACTGCCCCAGCTTCAGTTTTATGGGTGGAGTTGCAGAAGAGTACAGAACTAAACTTGGATATGAAAACATTTTTGCAGGGTCACATACTGAGCACCCATGCTCTAACAGCTGGGTACCTTAATACTACTCCTGCAAAATTCAATGGTGGAGGGAAAATTTATCTATACTAATTTATCGCAGTTCTACAGCAGAGAGATTCAGCAAGTGAGTGATTCACGAGGCAAGTGTGTTCATATGTGCACAAGTACACACGGGTTTCTGGGCCTACTCAGAACTGGTTCATTGATGGTTTTCTGTGAACTACCCTCTTTTTTCCTCCCCTAAAGCTGTTAGGGTGAAGCATTCCAGGAAATTTCCTAGTGGATTTTTAGGTCACGTTATGTCCATGAATGCCGTAGAAAAAAGAGCTGGAGCTCACACGTACCTATTAGTTTAAAGTTGCAGAGAAATCGTACCTACTTATATAGGTGTAAGATCTTTCCAACTCTTTGGTAGTACTGTATGAACCCTCACCACCCACACTTTCCTATTGTGCTTTGAGGTCACCTTATATCCATGGATATACCTCTTCAAAAAGAGGAGGATCTTACACCTACCTATTCCTTAGCAGTTAAAAGGAGTGCAATTGTTTTAAAGCAGGAAAATAAAGGTATATGTCAAAATCATTCACTAACATATATGCATTTCCATATTTTGGAATGCATGTGGTTATGATGGTTTGTTTGGATTATGGTGAATAACTATTGAATTTATTTTCTTTTTGCATTTTATATTGATTCATTATATTTAGTACCTTGAAAAATATTTACCATATGCTTTTGGAACTCATATAGATTTGACTATCATTTGTCATTATAAACTATTTTGAATATATTTTCAATTCTATTAATTTTTTTATAGTATTTTGTTGATTTCATGATATGATATTTGAAAATGTACATATTCATGTTTTCAATTCCAATTTCACAAGTAATTGTCTTTCTTCACATTGAAATGTACCATACATATGTAAATAGTTTAAAAACTTATGTTTACCCAATTACACCTACATGGTTTATATAAACTAAATCATGAAAAATGTGCCCCTACTTTTAAATGAACAAGCCAACTGTTCATAATTTACTTCTACCTTTACTTGATTAATAGTTTTGCAAAACATTTATACCTTTGCCCAATTTGTCAATTTTTCAAAGCCTATATACCTCTACCCAATTGATAAGCATTTTGAAATTGTGTATCTACCTTTATCCAATTACTATATCAAAATTGATATACCCACCCAACATTGATATGGACCATTGCTCTTGACCAACATTCCATCAAAAAATTAAAGAATCAATTGTAATGTTTGCCTAGTGGTTTTAAAAAATCATAAAATTGGTTTTAACCCTTAACAAAAGCCAAATCAAAGAACCTACCTTAAGTGTTGGTTCTTTCATGAAAATCATCAATTCATTGAAAATTTTGAAAAACTTGAAAACAATGTTTCTTTGATTTTGAATTTTTTTAGGAAACCATGATTATTAAAATTTTCAAAAACCTAGAGCAAAGGTTCTTTGGTTTCTAAAATTTTAAAAATATGAACCTAAGGTTATAAGCAAAATCAATGAACCACAACATTGGCTCCAATCCTCAAACATTTTGGCAATTCTTAATTGTTCATTGTGACTACTAAACCGTTTTGCACTTCAAATGGCATGAGGTTTTCAAATTTAAACTTCCTTTCTCAAAAAATTATTTTATAGAATTAAAAGAAGTATGGGAATGCTATGAGAATATTTGGATTTTAAGTGATTCATCAATCAAGGGTTACAATTGTTGTTACAAGAAGTGAAAACCAACAAAAGGTTTAGTTTATTACAATTGAAGGACAAGATGGTGGTGGTCTAATCATCAAAAATTCACATTGCTAGTGATTGATTAGTGGAAAAAAGATGAAGATTATGAGAATTGTCATTTTTATTTAGGGAAAATTAAAAAGTTTCATGGCATTGTGTGCTTGTTGTTTTTGTCACAAATGCCAACATCATGGAGTTCATTCATATAAATGTTCATCCATGACTTGTAATTAATTTATATCTAACTTCTAGTTTAATTTCAGTTAATTCTTAGTTAGTTTTTAATTAACTTTTAATTATTTTGTAATTATCCTTTAGTACACTTCCAATTCATTTCTAATTAACTATCAGTTAAATTTTAATTAAGTATTAATTCACTTTTAATTAATTTTTGGTTAACTCATAATTAAATATCAGTTCATTATTAGTTCCCACATGAATGGACATGGGTGCACATGGGTGCACATGAGTCACACATGGGTGAACATGGGCCACATGTAGGTTGCATTTTTTTTAAAAGTTTTTTTGAGTTAGATGCCCAATGGGTATGATAAAGATAGAGTCACACATTACATTTAGTCTATTCAACACCAATTTTGGGTATGTATTTTTGTCATGATCTTGTTCTGTTCTTATCATGTTTTTGTAATAAAAAAATTTTGCATTCACATTTTCACACATCATGTTTTTGCTTTTGATTTTTTCATTCCATGACCTAGATTTAGAACTAGGCCTACCTTTGTTCATGCAATTTGAAAATCTTTTTATTTAGTTTTTTTCATGCCCATGATAGTTTCATAGTAAAGAATAAAAGTTAAGTGAATAAAAGTCTATTTGTTGTTTTGGAAAGATGTGGTTATAGCAATGAGCTTGTTGGTTTAAAAATCTCAAAGTTGTTATGTTTGAATTTAATGTCCTTCTTTTCTCATTATGTTGTTTTGTTTGGTTTGTCCTACTAATGAGCATCTTATAGGAAATGATGTTACTACATGAAGATTTAAGGAAGCGTGTGGTGCATTATTTATTGAAGCCAACAATAAAAGAAATTTTTTAATTTATGATTCCATATATGGCTAATTTTGTAATCATATCAAACATTATATGATTAAACGGTTCTCAATCATGATGAATAAGTTGTTTAGGACAAAAAGTCATTGAGTGTTCAACATGGAAATTTTTTAACCTATAATCATAAAGGATAGGTCATATATATTGTTAAGGTGTCATGTAATGAATGATTAAAATATGATTGGTAGACAATGGACTATTTGATTACTTGAATTTATAGTTAAATTTAAATCACTTTTTAAAAACATAATAAATAATTATTTTTAATAAGTCTAGTAGATAGGTAGGTTGAAAAAGGTAAGCAAGTACGTGGTAGCTTAACCTACCTAATTTTACCTATGTAAATTATGTAACGTACTTACTTACTTACTTACTTTAATTTAACATACTTACCCTAGCCCTCTAGGATTGCACATAGGTTGCAAATATTAAGAATTGAACCTTCACCTTCACAATGATAAATTAAGTCCCTACCAATGGACTACACCATTAAAGGTGTCCATCTTTTGTTAAGTTTTTTATTTCACATGTTTATTTCATATCATTATAAGATTATGAAGTAGGTAGTAGGCAAATTATAGGATGGTAAGTAAGAGGTAGGTCAATTGTAGGAACTAATAAGTAAAAGGTAAGTAAATAAGTAGGCAGGTTGTAAGAGGTAGGTAGGTGGGTGAATGGGTAAGTAAGTAAATGGGTGGGTCATGTGTGGGTGTGTTGGCATTTAGGTAGTAGGTAAGTAGGTGGGTGGGTTGGTGGGTATTTACATAAATAGGTAGGTAGGTGGGGGTGGGTAGTAGGTGGGTAGGTAAATATAGAAGTAGGTAAGTGAATTGGTGGGAAGGTAAGTAGGTAGGTTGATAAATGTGTGGGTGGGTAGGTACGTAAGTAAGTGGGTGGTGGATTTGTCTATGTTCATATTAAATGATTTGTAATCATTTTTTAATCAAATTGTAATGACAATTGAACATCCATGTCACTTTGTCATTAGTCATGGATGCCATATAGATGAAACAAAAACAATAAAAATTGAAACCCTCCACTTGTCACCACCTCATTGTTAATTAATCACATGTCCCACTAATATACGACTATGATTTTTTACACATAAAATTCAAAGTAATAATTTATGACTAAAATCACACATGAATTATCATTGAAATAATATGTGTAAATGCGATGGAGAATTGATGTGCATAACAACTTGCACATATGGATGGTAATAAATGTTATGTTAATTAAATCCCAGTGTGTAAGAAGGTGTAAGCTATTTGGAATTTGTTAAATAAAGGACATATGTGTATGAACAAAACTATTTGTGAAAGACTTTGCAAATCCCCGCATCTATATATATATTATTACATATCATGGTTCTTATGTTAATTTTTATGACTAACATTTCAATCGCAACAAATGATGAACAAAAATGTTTTCAATCAAATCAAACCTATCATTTATGTCAAAAAAAATTTGTTGAAATGATTTTTTTAAATGGTTGAAATGACTAAACCACTAATTGATGTGACTATTTCAAATTAGTCAAATGATTGAAACTATTAATTAACATGGCAATATTTAGTTTATTTTATTATTATATAATTTAATGAATAGAAATAATAATTTTATTTTTTTTTCCAAATTGGACTAGATGAATCCAAAATGAAATCACATTAAACTCGTGACTCCAATTCAAAAAATAATAATTATATACATTATTACAAATTATGATTTTTTAAAAGGTTCAAATCGATTAACTTGTCATTTTGACTAAAAGACGTACATTTTGATTAAAGGCCAAGGGCTTGAATGACACATGTATTTGTTCATTGATAAACTTGATTATAATGATTAATTTGATTAGATACACATAGTTAAATTGTATAACCTTAGTCAAAATGGCTAATAGTCTTTAATCAAGTTGAACAATTATTCAAGATGGCTAATGATTTTTAGTCAAATTGAACATTTAATCAAAATGGTCAATAATCTTCAATAGAAATGACCAATGGTTTTTAACCAAGTTGAACATTTAATCAAAATGACCAATAATCTTCCATAGAAATGACCAATGGTCTTTAATCAAGTTAAACATTTAATCAAAATGGTCAATAATATTTAGTCAAATACGACATGGTTTACTACCTTATGTAACCTTTTACCTATTCATCCACCTATTTACTTAGTTAGCTACTTACCTACCTATTACCCACCCACCTACCTATTATTTACTTAACTAGCTACCTACCTACATACATGCCTATATTTTTCAACTTTTTCTAACCTACCTACTTACCTACCCACCTACCTACATATTATCTACCTACCTATCCACTCACTTATTTATTTAATTTAACCATTATGTGTAACCACTAGGTTTAACTATTAAGTGTAACCATTAGGATTAGCCATTAAGTTTAACCAAAGTTTAACCATGAAATACGTTTAGCCATTGGGTTTATCAACTAAATTTAACCACTGGGTTCAACCACACTATTAGGAGCCACATGTGCCCCCTTAAACCACGACTTTATACTTCAAAAAAATTAGAATTTTTAAAATATGTCCTTATATATATAATTTTTTAATTTTTAAAATACCATTATGTTAAAGTGTATATTAAAAAATCCCAAAATATTTCATTAAAAAAATTTTCAAATTGTGTTTTTAATGTTAAAATTGTTTTAAACTGCTTTTGTGTAGCTTTTAAACAATGGTTACAAAAGGTTAAAAAAAAAGTATACGTATTTTCATTCATTAAATTAATTCAAAAATTTTATGATATGTACATAATATATTCAAAATAATATTTTATTAAAAAATTATTTATGTGTTTATCATTATTATTATTTATAATCTAAACTTCAAAAAATTAAACAATGGTTACGACTGCTTTTGGTACATGTTAATATGACGTGTTATGTTTAACCATGAAATTTAAACATTAGGTTTAACCATTATGTTTAACCATTATATTTAATCAAAGTTTAACCATTATTTTAAATCATTGAATTTAACCATTAATTTAAATCATTAAGTTTAACCACTAAGATTATCCATTATTTGAAGTCATTAAGTTTAGCCATTAGGTTTAATCATTAATTTAAATCACTAAATTTAATCACTAGGTTTAGCTATTATTTTAAGTCATTACATTTAGTCACTAGATTTAGCCATTACTTTAAATCATTACATTTAGCCATTAGGTTTAACCATTATTTTAAGTCACTGAATTTAATCATTATTTTTAGTCATTAGATTTAACCATTACTTTAAATCATTATTTTTAACCACTAAGTTTCATCACTAAATTTAACCATTAGGCTTAGGCATTACCTTAAATCATTGAGTTTAATCATTAGGTTTAGCCATTATTTTAAGTCACTGAATTTAAACATTTGATTTAATCATTATATTTTATTTTATTTAAGCCACTAGTTGTCACCTAGGTTTAACCATTATGAATGATGTGAAATAAACATGTGAAATAAAAAACTTGATAAAAATCAAATACCTTTGATGATGCGATCCATTGGTAAGGACTTGGTTTATCATTGTGAATGTTTAGGGTTCAATTATTTATACTTACAACCTATGTGCATGCTTAAAAGGGTATAGTAAGTAGGTTAGATTAAGGTAGTTCAATGAAGTTAGATTAAATTAGGTTAGGTAGGTTAGGTTAAATAGCTTAAACTAAACTAAGTTAACACCTACCTACCTAGATCCCTTTTTTCAACCTACCTAAACCTATTTACTACCTACCTACCTACCTATTAAATTTTTAAATAATAATCCAAAAACTGATTTTAATTTAAGTATAAAATTGGCCTACTCAAATGGTCCATTATCTACTAGTCAAATAATCAATCATTTTGTTAGTCATTATGCTAGTCAAAATGACGAGGTCCAATTTGATTGCCTAATCACATTGGACATGTTCAAAACGACTAGTCCAAATTGACATGGTGGTTTTTTTTATGCCTATCATTTTGGGTATCTCTTGATTAGAAAACATAGTCGAAAAACCAATTATTGTATTATATGTAACTTTTTATGCGTTAGTCAAACCTATGATAGGTCCTCATGGTGATGTCATGGACACAACATTTCCAACATCAAGTTTGAACCTTCAATTCCTTAGTCACAACCCAAGGCATTTCCCATTTAACCACCACCTCATTTTGTGATATAAATTGTTGTTGCAACATATATATTTAACACACATATTTTTTGAATATTATGCATTATAACCTTATTATATATTCAAGCACTTTCATAATGAAATTGATTACACATTTACATATTTAATATTATTATTCCTTTTAATTAAATTTTATTTCATAATTACATTGAAATTTATAATTTTAAATGTATTACACTAATTTCAAATATCTTTAAGTGTGATTATTTTGTTTAGTTTCTCATGTAACAAAACTTTTCAAATTTTCAAATTCCAAAACAACAAAAATAACATTCATTTTTATATTTTATGTTGGAAAAAATTCAAGTATAATAAGTTTTAAATTTTTCACAATGAATTTAATCACTTCTAAAATTATATAACAAAAATACACATCTTTATTTTTTTAATTTTTTAAAATTTTAAAATTTTATATTAGTCAAGTTTCACATATAATTTTTTTTTAAAAATTAAATCAATTTAAACTAAAAAAATCAGTTATATCTTCCATTTTTTCACATGTCATTTTGTTAAATTTCAATTGTTGTACCGTTTTTTTAATTTTATGTGAATAATCTTAAAAAATGAAATCACAATATTCATAATTTACTTTCACTTTTTCAGTGATTCAGATCAATAAATAAATAAATAATATTTTAAAATGATCTTAGTATTATCACATCATCAAAATTAACATTATAATCATAATCAATCATATTTAAATGAATGGTTTTAATCACATTAATCAAAGTCAAACAATTCCACTTGAATACCACACATGTCATGTGCTCAACATAATGTCCATTTTAATTAGATATTTAGTCCTTTTTAATCAAACTAAACACATCTAATTTTGATTTTAGTCAAATTGGACATAGTTAGTCATTTCAAGCAAATGGACTTGAGTTTACAACCATTTTAATTACAATGTTTCTAGCAAGAAAAACCATGTTTTTGTAGGAGTCATAGTTGTTGGAAATTTTTGCATAATTATTTTTTAGAATACCATGAGAAAATACCCAAAAATATAAAGAGAATGATCACAATTTGTGGACACTATGGTTGTTAAGTATGGGGTAATGTGTGTTGCATGATTTGTGTTGCAATTTGTGTCATTTGGAGTGAAAAATCAATGGCTATGGGATGTTAAACTTGTATTTCAATTGAAGGGATTGTTGGTGAAATTGTTTGCATTTAAATGTATCAATGTTGATTGGCATACCTAACATCAAAGGTGGGTAAAGATATTTGGAAGTTATATAACACAAGCCTTATAAATTACAAGTGCATGTAAAATGCAATGGGCATTGTAGTTTTGTTACCTCTTGTAATAATAATATAGGATTATAGAGATCTCATTATAAAGATACGAAAATGGAAATTCTTGGCATATGATGGATTTTTTAATTAATATAATGAATAATATTGTTGCATTTTTTTTACCTTAATTATTCTATTGGTTGAAATTTCATCTAAAAAAACTTGGGTAGGACATTCTAATTTGACTTTAAAAATATGTGAATACAAATATAAACTACCGTATATAGAGTTTTGGATATAATTTTTAATTTAATTAATTATATAACATGGTTATATTTATCTTGAAAACCAATTTCTATTTAATACAAGGTATGCATTAATCTTGACTATTAGAAAAATAGTAAAAAAAATATAACATATGTATTGAAATTTTAAAATATTATTAGTAGGTTAGGTTAAGAAGTGAATTAGTTCCATTTACACATCATTTACATGGAAATTTTGCCTACAATAAATGCAAGCATGACCTAATTTTTAGATAGTAGATCATTCACTTATCATTTCCTTTTCACTTTTGTTTGTCTTGAATGAAGTGAAATGGTTTATGGCTCAAAACCTCATATTTGTTCAATAGGAACTATAATTTATCCCTCCAACGAACAAATAGCTATATTATTTTCATTACATCTTTCAAACCTTTGAAAATGGGAGTCATCATGTGTTCCTTCTTCTTATCAAATACTACATTTTAAAATTTAAATACATATAAGATATAAAAATTTGATGAAACAAATTATAATTAAATTTACAATGATTTAAATATGTGAAAATTAATTAATAATATTGTAGGGGTCCACCCACATTAATATGAGCCACACATGCCCCTTTAGACCTATGTTTTTTCATTCGTTTTAATGAATATTTTTAGAATCTATTCAGTACATCATTTGTAAAAATCTTAAAATTTTAAGAGTTATGTTAATTTTATTATGTTGAGGTTTATATTTTTAAAATTCCAAAACCAAGCCATTAAAAACAATTCAAATTGTATTTTTTGTGTTATTATTATTTAATTATTGCTTTAAAACACTAGTTACATAACATAAAAAATGTTTTTGTGTATTTTTGATTCATTAAATTGAGTCTAATTTTTTTGAACATGTATACCAATATACTAAAACTAACATTTTATAATAAAAAAATATTTGTAGTTTTTTTTTTTTTTACAATTCGAAATACACAAAATTAAGTTGCAATTACAACTACTAATGGTATCTATTAATGTGATTGCACCTATAAAGAAAAAATGGGTTCCCTCACCTAATACCCCTTAAACAACACCTTGTTTTAACATAAACAATGGAATTTTTTAACACTTCCTGTCCCCCCAAGCCATGAACCCATTTTGAATCACATTCATGGGTGCACATTATACAATCCTATTTTTGGTGCCATAAGGGTGGTTTTCATAAAGGTAAAGGTAAAATTGATACAATGTGTTCAATATGGATTGAAACACTTCAAAATGACATTTCATTCACATTCATGTGCACACTGTGCTTGATCTAATTTTTGGTGCAATAAGGGTGGTTTTCATAAGGGTAAAAGGTAAAATTGATACAATATGGATTGAAATACTTCGATTGACACTTCATGAATCTATAATGTTGGTCGAAACATTCATACAAATAATTGATGATAAAATATTGTAATTTTATATAAAGTGAACTTTTTGAAATGATTTAACAAGCCTAATAATAGTCCATAGCATATGAATATGGACTCAATGC
>Ga0209611_10008349_pt1 | contig 16235 bp, 17 predicted proteins | sample S1TSphgellanicum_3_FD_187693 | JGI IMG/M metagenome (GOLD analysis project Ga0209611, IMG submission 187693) | Host-associated microbial communities from peat moss isolated from Minnesota, USA - S1T2_Fc - Sphagnum magellanicum MG (SPAdes) (version 2) | ecosystem: Host-associated > Plants > Peat...
TTCTTCAAACACACTTTCCAACTCCATTCCATGTGTTTCCAACTACCCTTTCGTTATGGGGAACCAGCTCACTAAGAAGGAGAGAGACCAAGTCACAAACTTGCTAATTAAGTATGAGAATGTGTTTGCATTCTCAATGAAAGACTTAGGTAGGTGTAAGACCATGTAGTTCTCTATAGACCTTACAGATGAGACACCTGTCTATCGAAGGAGGCATAGGTTGAGCAAACATGAGTGGGAACTGGTAGATGAAAGATGCAAAAAGCTCCATGAGGCCAGTTTCATTTAGCCATCAAGTTTTGATTTCGCAGCCGCTTTAGTAATGCCAGCAAAGAAAGATTTAGTTGGATTATGGATTAAGAAAAGGATGTGCGGGGATTATAGGCCTTTGAACTTAGTTACACCTCAGGATAGGTACCCCATGCCCATCCTTTAAGAATTGTTTGATAGCATTAGAAATTCAAACATCTTCACAATTGTGGATTTAAGGCAAGGTTTTAACCAGATTGTGCTCATTGCGAAGGATCGCAAGAAAACAGTATTCCATGGAAGCAACAAGTTATGGGAATGACTTGTGATGCCTTTTGGATTAAAGAATGCACCTATCTTCTTTCAACGAGTCATGGACCAGGTTCTCTAAGGGGCAGATTTCTTGAGGTGCTACATAGATGATGTCCTAGTGCATAGCAAGGGACTCCTACAACATTTGGTTCATCTTGAGGAGTTATTTAAGAGGCTTCACAAAGTCAATATGAAGATCCATTCTAAAAAGTGTGAGTTTGTTGTCACGTCAGTAATCTACCTTGGATATAGAATTTTGCCAAGTGGTATTATGACTCATTGGGCCAAAGTAGTAGCCATTTTGGAGATGTGCAATCCTCTTGATGTTCACACGTTGAGGAGCTTCATTGGACTATGTAATTACTACTGAATTTATGTCCAAGATTTTAGTACTATTGCTTATCCTCTTTATGCATTGTTAAAGAATGATGTTGTTTGGACATGGAATGATGAGGCTCAGGAAGCTTTCAACACACTCAAGGAAAAGCTTTCAAAGTTCCCCATTTTGAGAAGACTTGATTTCAACAAGGTTTTCATTCTACACATTGACTAGAGTGCTCTTAGTATTGGAGCTATTCTTGACCAACTTGATGAAGAAGGCAAGGAATATGTTATCACCTATGCATCTCGAAGCAACAACAAGGCTGAAAGCAACTACTTTTCATACAAGGGGAAGTGCCATGCTATTATATGGGTCGTCATACATTTTAGGCCCTATCTTTATGGCACCAATTTCACTTTGTATACCGACCACTAGCCTATCAAGTGGTTGATGACCAATGATAAGCTTACTGGTAAGTTAGCTCGTTGGGCGCTTATACTTCAAGAGTATGAGTTCAAGGTTATTCACTGACATGGTATTACACATCAGAATGTGGATACCATGTCGCAAAGACCCCTCATTACCTCTAAAGATTTTTCAGAAGCTAGGCAAGATTTTGACCAGATTCCAATAGTACATGTATCTAAGGCATCTAGTTATCTTGCACTACTGCATCGTAACCTGGTTGAGCATCCCATTCTCGACATATGGGAGGACTTGGACACTCTGAGGTTTCTTCAACATGGGGAATACCTTCCCCAAGTTACATCAAGTCAGCGAGATCGCATACAACAACGGTCCAAACATTATTCATGGAAGGACAATCACCTCGTCCGATGCTTACCACAAGGCGACACAATGGTTCCATCACCACATGAACAACTTGGTCTTATTCAAAAGATACACTCGAAGCTTGGACACTTTGGAGTTAAGCGTACTTATAACCTTTTCGCTCCTCATTACCATTGGAGAGGTATGTATGCTCAAGTCCGAGACATCATTGCTAGGTGTGAACAATGTGATAGAGTGAGAACTTCTTTCTCCTCTCGACAGCTCACATTTTCTCCACTCCCTATTCAGGGCATGTTCTATCGTTGGTAATGTGATTTAGCTGGAGAGCTACCATAAACCTTTGGGGGTAATGTTTACATCATGATTATGATTGAGCATTTTTCAAACTGGGTTGAGCTTGTTGCACTACCAGACAAGTCATCACACAACACCAACCAGGCTTTCTTACAACAGGTTTTAAGTAGGTTTGGGGCTTGTGCTAAGTGCCTTACTGATCAAGGATCAGAATTCAGGGGAGAATTCCAAGACTTACTTGACCATGCTCTCATTGACCATCGTCGGACTTCAAGAGATCATCCCCAAGCTGATGGCCTTGTAGAAAGGATGGTTCAAACGTGCAAGAAGGGACTTTGAAAGATTTGCTTCACTAAAAACAAAGAGGATTGGGATGTGGCCCTCCCATACATCGCCATGGGTTACAGGATGTCCAAACACGCCTCTTTATCTCCTTTCTCTCTTTACTTTTTACTTTTTGGGAGACATCCCATTCCACTCTCTTCCATTGCTGTTCAAATGGACCAAGTTGTGGACTTGGATTCCCTAGCCACTTGGGCTAGGGTCATCGCAGAAAGGGCTGTTCTATTCAAGAAGGTTATGCCCATGGCCATGGAGAACCTGTCCATTGCACAACATTAAAACACCTTACGGTATGCACACACACGAGGTGGTAGTTATAAACCTAAGGTGAGACAATTTGATGTTGGTGATTTTGTATATTTCTAGTGGTAACCAAATGATACTCTAGACACTTCTTCCAGTCGCACTATCTTGAGGATTAAAGCGATCAGGGCTTTAGGTGTGTTGGAGTTACAAGGAGCTGACGGATGCATAATTCGGGATCATTCCAAAAATTATACGCCCTACCACTTGTCGAACTTGGATCCTACCATCATCACGTCAACTTGGATTCCTCCACTTGATTATCCATGTTAGGTATGTTAGAGGACGAATGATGCTGATCAAATGCTATTTTGTGACAATTGTAATGGTGGATACCATCTCTTCTGCCTCAAGCCGGAGCTCACTTAAGTTCCCATTGACAATTAGTACTGTTCATCATGTTCTCTTACAGCACCTTGATTCTTATTCAGACCATGCCATGCTTTTCGCAGCTCAGGTCTGGGGGGGGGGGATACATGAGAATTTCATCTCAGCCTCCTCTTGTGCATTGTATATATATGTGTGTGCGTGCATTTCTTTTTGGTTAATTAATTTATACCTTTGACTGGCTTTAGACTTTTTGTTTAGTAGAATTTACTACGAATTTACACCCTTACGATATCATACGTCACGACACTACATGTCACTACAATGGATCATAACGATAGTCCTTGAAATGACCTCTTTAAGTTAGGAAGTAGCATATATATTTTTTACTTGGGTTTCCTTGGCATAAACAATGGCATGGACTTGATGTTTTTTCAAATTTTAATGCATTTTTGGACATTTTATTGAGTTTTGATAAATATAATATTTGCATTAATACATGTAAGTTTTGTTTTTATTAAAATCGTAACTTCACACTTGTGTTGTGTTTCCATGCTTTGAATGTTGCCAAATGTACCTAACACCAAATAAGTAAGTGACAAAAATAAAATAAAATGATGAAAAACACATTCCCAGCAACATTCACAAAAACATCCATCCACACTAGTCAAAGGTGAGAGTTGCCAAATGCACCCAAAACGAAGTCAACAAATAACGAAAAACGGCGAGATCAAACGAATAACCGGCGGGGCTCAGAATAGATCGTCCAAGGACCCGAAAACACATCCATCCATACATCCATCCACAACAAGGCTGCGCGGTTCCTATTCTGCGGTCACCGCGCGGTCGTGGGAGGGGAGGGCAGGGCACAGCGGGAGCGAGCGCTCCACGAAACGAGCGTTTGTTTTGTGTTTTGTGTTTGGACCGTTTTGGGAGGCAGAGGCGAGGATTCATTTGCAGCAGCGATGGCGAGAACGAGGGATTGACGCCCGTGCTGTGTTGTGAAGGATCGAGGAAGGCTGGAGCGGCAGAGGTTTTGAGAGAGAAGAAGAGTAAACATAAATGGCTACGTCTAGAGGAGGAGGAGGAGGAGGAGGAGGATCTGGATCTGGTCCAGCTCCTCAGCAAGCAAAGAGTGGGCTCGCCAATTTCAATCGTAGCAAGTACATCTCTCTTTCTTATTCTTCTTCTTCTTCTTCCACTCTTCGTCTACAGTTCTGAGGGGTTACGGAAAAAGGCACGCTCCTTAGGGTATCTTTGCTCCCTGTTCTCATTACGGCATCGCTCTCAGGCTGGCCGTTGTCTGCTTGTATTTTACCCTCAGGTTGTGATTTTCTACAGAACGTGATTCTGGATGCCTTGGTATTCCTAGGTTTATGTTCACTTAGGGTATCCTTGCTCTCTTTCTAGTTATCGCAGTTTGTAGGTTGGATCTACCTATTGCGCTTGCTATGGTAGGTCTGGAACTACTTTTTTCGTTTCTTCGCTTCATTTCTTGGAAGTAGATTTCAGAGCCATGTGTCTGTATGATGGGAGAATGAAGCTTTATTGTTTTTTGAGCTGTATCTAGTCTTTGATACTTTATGTATATGCATAAATGCCTCATGTATCTGTCGTGAGAAAGAGAGAGAATTCTTCTTTGGTGGGAAAATTTGGTCAGCAAATCTGATTTCCATCCCTGTAAACTAGGGTTGCAGAATTTGCAAATGACCTACATGTGCTCATGTGTGAGAGATGATACTGGCACTTATTGAGAACTTTTTCAGGCTCCGATCGATTCCTATCTTCTACTGATCATGTAGTATGAGAGAGTCTGTAATCCAAGGGAATGGACACTGATTTCTGAATTATGCTTGTATGATGCAGCTCTCAGGATTGGAAAGCACAACTGAAATTGCCAGCTGCAGATACCCGGTTCAAGACTGAGGTGTGTGAGAGAATTTAAAAGAGTTCATGTGAAAACCTGCTGGAAAAAAGATCTATTTTCCTGACATAGATCTCATAAGGCTGCTACAGGGACACTTTTGTTCTGCAGAGGACCTCATACTGAGTAGATGAGCTTCATGATTTGCTCTTGTTGTAAGACTCTGCAGATCTAAACATTAATGTTTTTAATGAAGGGTCTCAAATAGAATATGCATGTGTGAACAGAATTCCCATGCTCCAAACACTGCTAGATTTGAGGTGTTGACTGTCAGTTTTGTAGGTTCATAAGGTGTTTGTAGGTCCAAAGAGTTGATTATGGTTCAAGTGGTGATTTTTTATCATTCTTCTGAAGTACAAAGGTTTCTTTTCAAGACTTCTTGACAAAAAATGATTTGTGTTTGGAGTTTCAACCTTTGGAATCTTCAGAACCTGATCTTAGAGGCTTCATGATCTAAGCAGCCTCTGAAGCCCATTTTGTTCTCAAAACTGTCTGATCCTAGAGAGTTTTCAATTTTGGTCTGTTCTTTTCTTCTGGTTCCTTTCTTTTCTGCCCTCTGAGTTTTTTCATTTTCCCTCCTCTTCTTTGCAATGCTTTCTCTTCTCTCCCATTTGGGATTTCTATTGCCTTCATGTTTGTGTACTATCCAGCACCATGACTGAGTTTTCAAGTCACATCCAGATTCTTGATACAAACTCAGTATGTAGGTCTACATTGAGATTCACCTACCCTGTCGTTGGGACCTAGTGAAGTCTGTGTGGGAAGTTTTCTAGTTCATCAATACCATTTGCTGTTTGATGGCCACTGATATGTGAGAGGCAGTTCCTCAAAGGTAATACACATTTTTAGGATATTTTGTCTTGTTGCAACGACAAGCTCTATCATGCTCTCTTTGGTAGAAAGTTTTGCATTTAATTGAGAGTCCACTGTCCACATTGCACAGGATGTCACAGCTACAAAGGGGAATGAGTTTGAGGACTACTTCTTGAAGCGTGAGCTCTTAATGGGTATCTATGAGAAGGGCTTTGAAAGACCATCCCCAATACAAGAGGAGAGTATACCAATTGCTTTGACAGGCAGTGATATAATTGCACGTGCAAAGAATGGCACTGGGAAGACTGCAGCATTCAGTATACCGGCAATTGAGAAGATTGACTCAAATAAGAATTTCATACAAGGTGTGTAGCATGTTGCCAGACATTTGATATTTTCTCTACAAGCTCTTTATGAATGGCCATGGCATCTTTGGGTTCAGTTCACTGGCCTTGAAGAGTATGTGTTTTTGTGAGTCAACACTACATCCATAACTCAGTGAATGCTACTGATTTTATTCATACTCTGGTGGTGTACAGTCCTTCTGCTGGTGCCAACAAGGGAGCTTGCACTACAAACATCGCAGGTATGCAAAGAGTTAGCGAAGCATTTAAATATTCAGATCATGGTCAGCACTGGTGGCACCAGCCTGCGTGATGACATCATGCGGTTATATCAACCAGTGCACATGCTTGTTGGAACTCCCGGTCGTATCCTTGACCTAGTGAACAAGGGGGTCTGCACTCTTCACGAGTGCACCATGCTGGTGATGGATGAGGTCAGAGCTGGTTCCTTTATCTACTCAAACTCTGGATTGATGTTATTTCTGCTTACTCAAGCTCTGGGTCAAAGTTTCACTCTTAAAGCTATCAAAATTAATGGTGCTCTGTGGATGTTGCTCATGGTGCATTCTGCATGTCAAGTGCAAATGCCCAAGATACTTGTCTACTTGCTGGACTGACTGGTCTCTTCCTGGCTGCAGGCTGACAAGCTTTTGTCACCAGAGTTCCAGCCACTTGTGGAGCAACTCATTAGTTACTTGCCCAAGAATCGGCAAATACTGCTCTACTCAGCTACATTTCCAGTTACAGTGAAGTCGTTTAAGGACAGATTTTTGAGGAAACCGTATGTTATAAACCTCATGGATGAGTTGACACTGAAGGGAATCACCCAATATTATGCATTTGTGGAAGAGAGACAGAAGGTCCATTGCCTCAATACCCTGTTTTCGAAGGTATGATGATGGTTGTGGGCTTTAAAGGATGTATTTGGTGCAATTGACATCCTTTTTAAGCTGTTAGGGTAATATCTCCTTTTTTTTTCCATGGGTCCATATCTATGCTATGATTTTAGAAGAGAAGTTCAAGCTTCACAGACAAAGATGGTTGTGTATGCAGCTCCAAATCAATCAGTCCATTATTTTCTGCAACTCAGTCAACCGTGTTGAGCTGCTAGCAAAGAAGATCACTGAACTTGGGTACTCATGTTTCTACATCCATGCAAAGATGCTGCAGTCACATCGGAATCGAGTATTTCATGACTTCAGAAATGGAGCCTGTCGAAACCTGGTCTCCTCAGGTATCCACTGGATTTGTCTATTTCCCTGTTGTGTATCCTCCCAGCTTTTTCAGGCAATTGTGTGAGCACATATGATTCCAAAAATTGTCTTGATCAAGAGGTGAGTGCAGATGTGTATTATCCTAAGAAGTGTTGCATCAACAATGAGTGAGGACCAGTCTTTATTTCACTTTGTATTGAGAACTGCTATATTCCATTCAGTTTATGGACTCAGATGTGCACAATGTTCACATGATTTGTCAAAGTCATGTGTTTTCTGGAAGACCTCAAACTTGAATACCCAAGGTTGACACATTATGCATAATGGTTTTACCTTTCTTGATCAGAACCTGGAATAGTCCTGTTTTTATTTTGGTCTCCTTTTTCTCTAAGTTAGGTCTAGAATGATTCTGCTGGCTTTTCATTTTGCATTCAGAGCTATCAGTAAGGTAGGGTCATGTCTCAAGTCGATGGAGACACAGCAAACTATATGTTGAACTCCATAGAATCTATTGCAGTGTTAGATTATCCATTTCTATCATGTCACCATTAGGCAAGCCCCTCTAATGATAGAAGATTCATCATATGGAGTGCAGATCTGTTTACAAGGGGAATTGACATTCAAGCTGTGAATGTGGTCATCAATTTTGACTTCCCGAAAAACTCAGAGACTTATCTTCACAGAGTATGTTCCTCAAGTGCTCTGGAATTGCACTACTGTCTCAAAGTAGAATATAGAGCATGTGGAAACTTTATGGATGAATATTGTTGAATGTGCTTGAGCTGTCCTGGGAAGTTTCTGAGGGATTTCAAAGACCAGGCAGAAATCTTGTCTTGCTTCTTATGTGATTCTTTCTGATAAGGGTCACAGGCAGGCCGTTCCGGAAGGTTTGGCCATCTTGGATTGGCAGTGAGTCTGATCACTTATGAAGACCGTTTCAACCTGTAATTGCTCTAAACTATCTTGATCAGCTTTACGTCCTTAAATTGCTCTGGGTGCCTGTTATTGCTTGGGAAGTGTTGGCAGCCTATGTGACAGGTTTTTCTGTGCAATACTTGACCACTCATAAATTGCTGGAATCTGTCCAATCAAGAGTTGTCAATGAATGCCTTTCTATGTGGGGATTGATGAATTTTGAGATGTTCCTATCACTTTCCAGGCTTTGTTGTTTCTTTCTTCAGGTTTTGAGCTCCTGTGCATAGCTCTCCTATCTTCAGTACTTAATGAAGCATGTTGGTGTGGTGCATAGGTACCGAATTGAGCAAGAGCTGGGCACTGAGATCAAGCCGATTCCACCACAGATAGATCGCACTATTTACTGCCAATAAGCTGGGTTGGTACGGGAGAAGGTGCAGAGGGAACTGACTCTTGGATGCTGCTGCAAATGGCCTACTCCCTGGGAGGTAAATATGTTGTTACACATTGATGTAGCACAAGCTTATGGGACGAATTCTCCATGCTGTGAAGGATTTTGCATGCCTTCAAGGCCTTGTCTGGCAAACTTGTATTTGTGAATTGTGCCTGGATTGTATGTGGAGAGGCCACTGGCACACAAATGCCATGGTCACCTGCAAGGATTCAGAGTAGGTTGGTGGGTGGTGGGTGCTTTTGTATGCAGCATCTATGCATTTGTCCTTCTAGAGCTTGTGGCATTGTCCTTGTGAATATTAACTGTCTTGGAACATCTAATGTGAGTTGAGATGTCCTGAAAAATTGGCGGAATGTGATTTGAGATGGCCCCACTTTGCAACAATCAAACTTGGCAGTATTACTGTCTCTGTATGGGCTTATAATGTCCATTTGCAAGTGATTGACTTAAGGAGATGTGCTCAACTGGAGAGACTACCATGTGGTATGGGTGGGAACTTCCACACACATTTTGGAACTGGATTTGAGTTTCACACAAGCCTTGTGAAGACTATCTGACACATCATTCAGCAAGTCAAAGCAACTGGTTCTGTTGATTTGTTGGGGTGTTTATAAAGCACGAAGCACCTCCTGAGTCACATGGGGCAACTAGAACAGTTTCAAACTCTGATTTTAGGTAATTATATTATGAGAGCTTCTATGCATTTCAGGTTACATTTGGCAATGGAAGAGATGGGAGCCTAGACTTACCACCGGCTTTAGAAGCTTGAAGTACTTTCGAAGTTCATGCAGCAACTGAAGTCACTTTGAGCAATCATGCAGGTTGTGAGAACTCAACTTGTGCACCACTGTTGGATATTGGAGGAAAATTGCAGGATTGTTCGGGGAGAAGTAAAATAGGACCACTGAGAGTTGAAATTTCTGGCAACTGGTGGAGGAATAGTACTGGGCCTCATGTTCCAGTTGGCAGGTCTCATAAGCTTTTTTTAAGCCTGAGATCATTTTGCAATTCAATCTTAGTTTTGGCAGAGAGGTCTTGGGTGAAATGGACAAAGAGACCAAGATAGGGACCCCGTTGGATTGACAATCATTGTGAAGGTTTGATAAGTCTTATGGAGGGGAGTTTGGATCTTCCACAGCTTGAACCTGAAAATCAGTCACCTAATTTCATCACCCAGGACATTGTTGTCATCTATTGGGTAGTCATTTTGGAAAATCTTGTACATACAAGATACAAGATTGTACACTGAACAGATCTTTCACATGTAAACTAGGTTTGATTCAGGTTTGCATTGGGTGTGAAATGGGTTGTCAAACATTGTTTTATATTAGTATGATTAGGGCAAACTTTGAACAGGTGCAAAAAATTAAAACTTGGCTTGATTTTTGATGTTCTCTGGCACCTAGGTTTTGCTCAGTAAAAGGTCTAGTACAATGAGTTATTGCAAAATTGTTGAGTGGATTCTGGATGTTTTCGAGGATTTGTGCATAAATATACCAGATGTCTCATGATTGTGGTTTACATGATCATCGTGTGGATTGCTCGCTGCTCAAGTTGGAATGTACATAATCTTAATTCAATGTGATGACTACACCTAAAGAAAACATACAAGTTCACGATGCAAATTGATTACCTGAGTGGTTCAATCCATGTTTATTAAACTACACAAATATGTCATGATGAATGTCACATTTCTCTTCATTTTTGTAATGCACAAAGTTTGATTTTCATATCTTGCATATGCAATTTTTTTAAGATTTTTCAATTCTGCATTTAACAGTTTGCAAGGGAAAATGTTGACAGATGGGAAAACATTCACAAAATAAGCATTGAAAGATACATAGGATTTTACAATGATGTCGCTGCAATCAGTTTGCTTCTAAAAACAGCTTCAAGGATTGTCTAAGTCTGCTTCTAAGACAGATTCAAGCAGCCAATCGGGATCCAAGACACGGAGCACATAATTTGTATTATCATCTGCATATACCTACCATACAATGATGTCACACACAGTAGGAATGCATTATCCAAAGGTGGAAAGCAAGTAGTCTGTAATATGTTCGTTCTAGCCACATGGGAATCGTCTCTCCAAGAAAGTCTATCAGCCAAACATGTTCTGTAATCCCACACCTGTTCTATATTCGGCCCCAGAGTTTTGCTGAAAATAGCAGTAAGTACCTCATGAAACAGAGCAGAAGCAGATCCGAATCCCATCAGACTCCCGTCAGCAAAAAGCCTTGACACCACCAATGAAGGAGCAACAACCAATGGCTGCCAAGAGATCTCCTCTACTTGACTAATTGCCTGCAGGCACAACCAGATGTTACTGTATGCTTGGTTCCTTGCTGAGAATTGTTTCACCATGTATAGTAGTAGATCTTGACTGCAATCAAGAAAGAGAAGATGGTAGGCAATTGTAAAAGAATTTCCAATTCTTTGGACGAACAAGATAGATGAATATTTACAACACTTGTTTCCCTGTTGGAATGTTATCCAATCTCAGCCATAGGTAAACACGAAAGACAATGACAACATTTTGTATCCTGTCCTGCTAAAAAGGAAGAGCACCAGAAATGTTGCATGACTTGCGAGGTATGATTCAACACAACCCCACCAAAATACGTCAGCATTTCATAGGCAAGAAGAGATAGGGACTTAGAAAATTTGCAGCATTATTTCCTGATTTCCAACTCTTTTTATGCAATGGAAGAGAATAATTTGTCTAAAAGCCTATGCGTGTTTAGCCATGAAACCTTTTCTGCATGGGCTTTTAAAAAAGCCTTGCTTTTTCTCTTGGGCAATAGTTGTGAAAGGCCGGCCTCCATAATCATGACCCAGGTACATCCTGCAGGCAAGAAAGGCAGTTTGTTCAAGTTACGAATCGATGTTTATTATCCTACTTTGGATCAATGTAGTAGTAGTAGTCTATGAGGTTCCAAAACAAATGAACACCAGCGGCAGGAGTGATGTTTGCCCATATGCAGAAAAGATGGGAGGCATTTGTGCATAAATGTCACATTTCCAAATGAAAGAACATTGCAAGAAATGTTACACAAGCAAAGCAATCAACCAAGCCTTGATGCATTTAGGATACATCACCACACCATGCACTACGATGAATAAGTAAAACACATGACTCACATCAAAATACCAAAATAGCTTTGCAAGATGGCATCGTCAAAGTTTTCCATTTTCGGTGAGTGAAATCTAATGTGGTAGAGCTGCTTGAGCTTGGCACAGGACAGTCATACAATAGATGAAAAGGCAATCATCGAGGAGAATATATAAGGATGGTCCCTTACCTGGTGTTGGATGGTAAAGATGCAAGTTTTTTCCACAAGCTAGTGTGCATAGCTTTGGCATCACAGTCCGGTATTCATAAGCAGCAGAATGGACAATGACAGGCCAGGATCAAGGCATTGCAACTCTTTTGAAATCTAAAACTGTTGTTTGATTAGCATTTGCCAACATTGATAATATTGAATAGTATTTGTGATTATTAGCATTTGTCAATATTGAACAACACTTATTGCAAGCGCTGAAAATTCCAAAGAGAAGAAATCCAATTCAGACATTGGGTCAGAAGAGGTGTCGAAGGAGGATAAATGCATCTTCCCTGTCACAAGAAAGAAGATTGATGATACCATCATTAAAGATCGTCAGAGCCCAAGATGAGATAACAAGAGTTGCAATTGAAAATTCTCTGCAATGCTGTAGCCTGTTATGGAAAAAAAGAGATCTCTTGAATCCAAGAACGGATCCAATAGATCCAATAGACTCCAAGAAGACAGATCTTGTGAATCCAAGAACAGATTACTACACCAAGAAGCCAGATCTTGTGAGTTGACTCCAGTAATACAAACCTTGTGAATCCAAGAATAGATGTCTTGAATCCAAGAAAATTGTGAAACAGAGTGATGTTTTCAATTCTATCTTGTGTTGCAAATCAGAAGTTCATTGGCAATCTGGGACAAATCTGCACCTGCAACAGAATTCAACTAGCAGTTGAAAGCAGGCAAGGAATTGTACACCAAAACATGAATCATTTGCAAAACTGCAACAGAGACTTGTCAAATGCTTTCTGTTCGAGCTAGTATTCTGGCAAATTGGACCCATAATGCTTTGAGAAGAGATTGAGCCTTAAATCATTGACTCGTGTGCTGGTTTTTACTCTTCAAAGAAACTGGCCTTGCATCATCCCAGAACTTAACTTTGGTACCCTGTAAAAGCAATTAATATTTGCTGCAGTTTATTTTGAATTGTTGGCCTTCCATTACTCTAGCTTCTCAAGCAAAAGTGCTGTGTTCTTGCATCTCAGTATCTGACACTAAAGTTGCATATGTCTTCCTGCACAAAGTGTCCTCCTGCCTCTATGCATTGTCTCTATTGCACCACCTGCAAAATTCAACAAAATTCAATGCATAAGATGCACATCCACAGCTCTGAGGCAAATGCATTAACTAACAGAGAAAAACCTTGGTCCACAATCTGCCTGGTTGCTGGAAGTCACATACTGTAAGGCAAGAGGGAGGCAAGGGCTTTAACAGTTTCAGGTCGAGTGTTGTCATCAGAAGCTGTCTCAAGCATCCCCAGAGAAGTAGCTATCCACCAAGCATCCACAATCTTCTTCCTCGTGTCTGCTGCCATGCCATTTTCAGCAGTTCACAATAAGTATTTTGACCCACTTCCAAAATTCTGGAAATGAAAACATTAGAGGTGACACTCTGAATATGCAATTTTATTTGATTGTAGGCACTTTCCTACAGTCTCCTACTACGATTAACTTATGAGAGTTACTTACAAAGTGTCAAAGCAACACCTTCATCACATCTAGCAGTTACAAGGTGCCCTGACTACCAAATGATTTCATCTCCTCCTGATGTAGCTGGGCATAGATAAGTACATAATACACAAAAAAACTAATGTATTTCGTAGAACCCAAGTCTCAACATGGTGAGTTTAACATGAAGAAGCTGCAAAATGGAGCAGTACAGAAAACAAAAATGGTCACCTACAGGGCAAAGCACAACACACCATCTGTTGCAATTTGGGACAAGCAGGAAGGAACTCTATGTTTGAAAAAGGGTTCCTTCACTCACACTAATGACAGTGACTGCCACACCGTGCTCTCACCTGCACAGTGAATCACAACAACATAGTCCACGTAAAGAAAGACACAGAGCAGAAGAAAACAGCATGCTTTCCACATCATCTTCAACACGATTCTAAAGAAGATCTTAAATTGTACAACTGTCTAAAATCGATGAGGCAAGGGTGGAGTAACAGCTCTAGATCATCTTGCTATTGCTGGCTGGAGTAGCCAAATCTCTTCTATCAAGTTTGGTCTTCTTACACCATTCTTCAAGCACTGCTATATTTGGTTAGAGTTTTAGCATTGATGAGTGTTGCCTAGGATTCTGAACATAAACAACAACTTTCTCTTGTGTTACCTTCTCAAGATTGGCAGTTTGCAAAATGGTTCATGTTTGGCACAAGTACTTGTGAAAGAGTAGTATGTGTAGGTCACTGGTTGCAAACAGGGTGGGGCACTATTACAGAAGATGCGTGTGAAGTACATATCCATCAAAGGTACAACATTCATGCCAACATAAGTCAGAATTTCCAGAACAAGTCCTTTGATCACCCAGGTGCCCTGCTTGTGTTGCACTTCAAGCCCAACCAGTGATGCCTGGCCTGTCAGAAGATATCATGGATCACAAAAACTGGATCAACAAAACATGAGTGAAGGTGGATCTGAGTTTTTGCAAAAAACCCTGAAAAGGCAAAGCTTGACATGCTCATATTCATCATGTTCTGTTTGCGAAAACAAGTGATCAAGTTTGAGCAAGCAGAGAGAAGTAGTAGGTGCCAATGGAATGTAGATCTCCACTTCAAGCTCCCACATCCACTTTCTAAGCGACAGGAAAAAATTGCTTCTCCTCCAAGTGAAGACTTCTCAACCCAAATAATCCTCAGGAGCTCTGAGAGATACCACAGAGAGACAGAGAAAAATCCTAAACCCTAAACCCTAAACTTGGAAGAAGAGAGCATGCAAGGTCAGGGACCCAGGAGGCAATTGTACCATCAGTAGTGGCAGAAGAAGAAGATGCACTTGAGATTGCTCTCCATGGAAAAGCTCCAACACACCTTGTTCCTCCTAATTGTATTAGATGCATAACAGTAGTCCCATGTGTGTGGTGCTGTTGTATGCTCCGTCTACATCCTTCTCCCTGCCATTATGCACATGGGTTCACATTGTGATAAACAAGCATTCTAGCATGAGATGTATATATGAGGAAAAAGAAAATGGCAGAAAAAAAGTAGTTGTCATCAGCAGCAAGAGAAGAAGATGGGTTTTAGAGTTTTAGAAGATGAGGCCGGCAATGGACACATACATATCAGCATGCGAGAATGGACACGTGCTCTGAGAAATGCCTGTGCAATCCACCCAGAATCCATGATGATGTCAAGCCTGCTACGCACTGGGAACAACAATCCCCTTGCTTGATGTTGTTATCTTGCGGTTGGGTTGAGAATTCCATCTGCTCTTCTTGGGTTGATTTGCACCGCAAATTCGGTAAAGTGGGTGTGTGTCAAACATCATCATTTCTGTGCGTATACACCTTGCACAACAGCGGTAGCAGTAGCTCCTGGAAGAAGGAGAAGAAGATCCCAACCGCTGGAGTAACTGAATTAAACCTAGTCCTATGGCGCTTGTAAAACCCTAACCCTAATAGCCCTAGCCCTAAGGATTGAGATCCTTCAAAGCACTTGAGCGGCGCGCAAGAAAAGCTATTTCCCTTTCATGCAGTTGTGTTTGAGAGCTTTTGAAGATTGGGTGGAGCAGCAGCGATGGCGGTGTTCACGTTTGTGGTGAGATTTGCTTCCGGGACATGGACGGCCAAACAGATTGGGAACCAGTCTGATCTGGAGGGCAGCGCCAGCAGCACTTGGGAGCTGCAGCGCAAGCTCACCAACTTGGCGTTGACGGCGGCAGGCTCCGGCGTTGTGTCTTCCTCTTTCTCTTTTGTCACTCCTACTTCCGCTGTGGCTCAGGTAACGTAAAAGTCTTTCGCAGGCAGCCCATCTCTTTTTCTTGTTCTTATTTCTTCTTCCTGTATTTATAAACACGAAACCTATTGGAACATAGATTGTCGTTGTCAATTCTTGATGATGGAATCCATCCCCATTGGGTTGTTTTTTATTTTTTTATTCAGGTCATAGTTGGTGGTGGAGGAGGTGGTGCTGTGTTTTCTAGTGGTGGTGCCACAGCTTCCTCAGCTTCTGGAGCAGCTGCACCTGCTGAAGAAGTGAAGGAAGAGAAGAAAGAAGAAGAGAAGGAGGAGAGTGATGATGACATGGGTTTCTCCCTCTTTGATTAGACATTTTTCTCTTCATACAACTATCATTTTGTAGCAAACCGTCAGCCGACCATCTATCTGACAAAAAAACATCGAACGAGCACACTCTTACATGTATCTTCATTCTCACATGTGTCTTCATTTTACACAAGGAGGATTTCTGTTCTTGTCCGGTGTCCTTCTGGTTTAGGGTTATGGAGCTGTTTGGAGAAGATTCCTCCAATGATGTGTGATTCAAATTATCTGACAAAGTTTCAAGCAGTTTGAGA
>Ga0209611_10008350_pt1 | contig 16233 bp, 21 predicted proteins | sample S1TSphgellanicum_3_FD_187693 | JGI IMG/M metagenome (GOLD analysis project Ga0209611, IMG submission 187693) | Host-associated microbial communities from peat moss isolated from Minnesota, USA - S1T2_Fc - Sphagnum magellanicum MG (SPAdes) (version 2) | ecosystem: Host-associated > Plants > Peat...
GCCATCCGGTATGATGCGGCTGCAATTATCAATCATTTAACGGCTGCGCACCACTTTGATGAAAATATTTCAACGCCTTGTGCTGGGATCCGCCCTTGCAGCGATCGGGTCCGGATGCGTGTACCGCATCAACATTCAGCAGGGTAATTTTTTGGATCAGGCGGCGGTCGAACAGATCAAAGCGGGCATGACCCGGAGCCAGGTCCGGTATTTGCTGGGTACGCCGATGGTCGCGGATAGCTTCAACAAAGAGCGCTGGGATTACATCTATTATTTGAAGAAAGGACGCAGCCGTCACGTCGACTCGAGGCGCGTCACGGTCTATTTTGACGGCGATAAGGTCGCGCGACTAGATAAGCCGACTGCGGCGGAGGCGGCGGCGCAGGACGCGTCGGCGGCGCAGATCAAGAACGGCAGAACTTATTAGCGCTGACGCGCGAAACTACGGGGTCGAAGCGACCCCGTCCCTGGGGCGCTCGCTGCGCGAGCGGGGAACGGGTTACAGTTCAATTCCGACTCCCCCGCTCGCGCAGCGAGCACCCCAAGGCCGGGGGTCGCTTCGACCCCCGTAAATCCGCGCGTCAGCGCTTAAACAGTCGGGCTCGGCGGGCTAGCTTGGGGTCGCGGGCGAGCGGGCGGTAGATTTCGACTCGATCGCCATCCTCGAGGGGATGATCGGCACGAGTGAGTGTGCCGAAGATGCCGATGGATGAGTGAAGCAGGTCGATGCCGGCGAAATCGCCGTCGGCGGCGGCTTGCGCCATGGCATCGGCCACCCGGGCGCCGGCAGGGAGGTCGTAGGCCTTGACGATGCTGCGATGCGGTTCCGCGTAGACGATTTCGATCTTAACCATAGATCTTCTGCGCGCGCACCGCGAAGGCGTCGACGATGGTCCCGCACAGGGCCTCGAACACCGAGTTGAAGGCAGCGGCGGTGAGACGATTCTTGAATTCGAATTCCACCCGAAAGCGCACCCGCGAGCCGCGAGTACCGATGGACTCGAAGCGCCAGTCGCCGGTGAGTTCGCGGAACGGCCCATGCATCAGGCGCATGTGGATCGCCGCATCTTGCTGCAAGGTATTACGGGTGGTGAAGTCGGTTTCCAAGACGCCGCGTTTGACTTTGACCTCGGCGACCCTTTCGGTGGGCGAGACATCTTCGACGCGCGAACCGACGCACCAGGGGAGGAACTCGGGGTAGCGCTCGACGTCGTTCACCAACGCAAACATTTGCGCCGCTGTATAGGTTACTAGGGCGCTGCGCTCGACTATCTGCATCAGCGGATTCTCCGGCAAAAGCGCGGGCGCCGCCACCGCCGAATCGGTAGACTCCGACACCTGTGAAAACCATCGACAAACTGCCGCCGATCGCCGTCAATCGCAAGGCGCGCTTCGATTATTTCATCGAAGAACGCTTCGAGGCCGGCATCGCCCTCCTGGGCTGGGAGGTCAAGAGCATGCGCGCCGGCAAGGCGCAAATCGCCGAGGCCTACGTGTACCTCAAGAACGGCGAAGCGTTCCTATTCGGCGCCCACATCGGCGCGCTGAATTCGGCGTCCACCCACGTCGATACGGATCCCATCCGCACCCGCAAGCTGCTGCTCAACCGGCGCCAACTCGATCACATGGTGGGCGCGGTGGAGCGCAAGGGCTACACCATCGTGCCGCTCGAACTCTATTGGAAGGACGGTCGGGCGAAACTCGAGATCGGTCTCGCCAAGGGCAAGAAGCAGCACGACAAGCGCGCCACCGACAAGGATCGTGACTGGCAGCGCGACAAGGGAAGGATCATGAAGGCCGCGCGGCGCTGAGGCGGCCCGGGGGCTGGCGGGCTATGGCTCAAATCGACTCTGCTCGGGTTCAAGCGGGGCGGCCTGAGCCGATTTGGAGCGGGGCCGCCGAGGGCGTAAACTAGAGTTTCGATTTGGGGCCGACCGGTTTCGACATGGGTTGCGAAACTACAGGGGCGTACCGAGGTGCAGGTTACCTCGTAAAACTGACTTGCAAACTTATAGTTGCCAACGAAGACAACTACGCTCTAGCTGCCTAATCGCAGCTGAACCCTGACCGGCCTGTGCTGATGCGAACGGTTCAGGGGTAGCGCTCATCAGCTAGTGGGGCACACGTGTCTGGGGTGTGTCTTGCGAATCGCCACCGGGCTGGCTGCACGCTTTCCCTGCCCGTCGGGTTAGTGAGCGGCGAGAACAATAGACGTGGCTACGTACGTAGATCTTGCAGCGTAGGACTTATGGACGGGGGTTCGATTCCCCCCGGCTCCACCATTTGGGGAATGGTTTGTGGAAATTTAGGACGAACCCGGCGGCGGTGAGCTGCCGGGACGTCGCTACTATTTACTGCACCTTGATTTCCACCTACTGGGGCTTTGGGGCACTTCGCTTCGGAATGTGCACACGCAACACGCCGTCCTGCGATTCAGCACGGATGGCCTTTTCGTCGACGTCGTCAGGTAACGCGAAGCTGCGCGAAAAAGTTCCGTAGGAACTCTCTACACGAGGGTTGGTTTCATCGTCGATTTGCTTGACCCGCGTGCGCTCGCCAATAGAACCGGTCTGGTCAAGGGCACACTCAACACCGCTCCTTATGTGGGACCGCGCACAGACGAAACGCGCGTTGGCCGCCAAGGTGGACAACGTAACAAACGCGCCAAGTCTTTCCGCATCGCGCGACATGATTAATCCAGTTGCAAGGCGCACGATCCTCGCTCATTAAAAGGAACTTAATGCACCTCTCTCGGCCACTACGGTACAGAGATCGACGCACCCGCCGCGTCCGACACCACTTTTTGGTGCCGGCCGGGAGCCGAGTCCGCCTGAGCGCCATAGTCCTTCTCATAACCCGCGACCGGAATCTGACGAAGCGTCTCATCAGCTCCATCTCGGCCTCGAGCGAAGGTGCTCTCACGATTCTTTGCGTCAATAGCCTTCCGGAGGCGACACATCGGCTGGATCTGAATGACAGCATCGATGCCGTCATTCTGGATTGCGACCTGGCGGCCGCGCGGGACTTCGAATCACTTCACCTACTGCTCGATGCGGCGCCGGATTTGCCGATCATTGTCTTGGGTGACGACCCGAGCCTCATCCAACAAATGAGCCTCGTCGAGCACGGGGCACAAGACTATCTGCTCAAACGGCGACTCAACGCCGAGACGCTGGTTTCCACGGTGTACATCGCGATCGCGAGAAACTACCGGCAATGGATTTTATTCTGCGAGCAAGCGCAGGGGCCGACGGTGCTGCGCAATCTCGGTGATACCTCATGAGCACTGATGGCGGCCGAGGATTCCGCCGCGCTCCTGCCCCTGCGCAATCGAAGCGATCAGAAGTCGCGGGAAATGGCCGTTTGAAATGGCTTCGACGCTGATCTCATGACGGACGCCATCTGTATACCCTGCCGTATGCCCTATATCACCAGCATGTTCATGCCGCGCACGCTCGGTGATCGGCCTCTCCCCGTGCCGAGTGATTCAAAGAATCTTGGGTTTGTCAGCCAATTTGTCGAAATCCCGGACAACGTCGTGTTCGCCGTGGAAAAGGACGCACTTGCCGATTACATCTCACGTCTCGGCAACTCAGCAGCCGCGCATCCCTCATTGTCGCCCTAAGCGTGCTGCCGCACCGACGGCGCACGCCGGGAGTTCCAGTCTATCCATCCCCTACCGTATGGATGAACGACAATGAAAACAGACACTGAACTGCAACAAGACGTCATCGCAGAACTCGCCTGGGAACCCTCGGTGCATGCTGAACAGATAGGGGTGGAGGTCAAGGACGGTGTCGTGACACTGGCGGGGCACGTCGGCAGCTTCGTTGAGAAGTGGGAGGCGGAACGTGCGGCGGAACGCGTGTCGGGAGTCAAGGCATTGGCTGTCGAAATGGACGTGACCCTTCCGGGATCGAGCAAGCGAAATGATGTGGATATCGCGCGCTCGGCGAGGAATGTACTGGAGTGGTCAACTTATCGGCCTCAACACGAAATCAAGGTCGTTGTCGAGGCAGGTTGGATCACGCTTACCGGCGAGGTGGACTGGGAGTATCAGCGTCAGGCCGCTTCGAACTCTATTCGCGGCTTGATCGGTGTCACCGGCGTGAGCGACCAACTCGTGATCAAACCCAAAGCCACCGTCTTGCCGATTAAATCCGACATCGAGGCTGCATTGAAAAGGCGAATTCACTCCGACGCAAAGCATATATCGGTGGGCGTCAAGGGTGCGGACGTCACGCTGACCGGCACGGTCCATAGTTGGTCGGAGCGCGACTCTGCCCGAAATTCCGCGTGGTCAACGCCGGGCGTGCGCAGCGTCGCTGACAACCTCACAGTTGCCTACTGAATATCAACGTCATGGCGGTACTTGCGGTATTCACCGATTTACGAGGCGGCGAGTCATGAGCAAATTCATTGACGCGATCATTTGGATAGATCGCCGCGAGGCGAAGGTGTTCCAAGTCAGCGATACCGAGCACGTGAAGCTCGTCATAGCGCATACCTCGGCCAAGCGGCAGCATCATCGCGCCGATCACGAGGACGGCACGAAGCACGCCGTCGACCCTCAGTTCTTTCATAGTATCGTACAAGCTCTCGACGTTGCGTGGGGAACCTTGCTTACCGGCCCGGGCAATTCGAAATTCGAATTGCAGCATTATATGGATCAGCATCGCCCCGATTTGGCGGCGCGTATCTCAGGCGTTGAAACCATCGCTGAGCCAAACGACGCGGGAATTCTAGAATTTGCGCGCCGATTTTTCCGGACGCGTGGACACAGGCATGCGATCGAGCCAGGTTACAACGCGAGGAAAGACGATTCGCCGGTCAAGGCCTGAAGGGCGAACCAGCGCCGCCGATACCGCCGCTCGTCCAATGTGGACTTGCGAGCCTGAAGTGATCCCGACCCGCTATGAAGCAAACCGATGTTTCGCGTGCTCGCTCCAGTAACCTGCACGCCCATAATGCTTGTAGATCACCGATTCATAATCGCGACTCAAGTGAACGGCAGGGTCATAGAGGGGTGCGTCTTTGATCGCTTGACGCGTTGACCGTATAGCCTTCCAATTCCTTGATGCTGCGTAACATACTTGCTGCCTCGAGTCGCTGAGTGAAATAGCGGACGTTGACGCACTGTGCGCCGGCCTCTGTCGCGCGTCTGTGCGTTAACACACCGGCGCTCGGTTACGGTGTGAGCACCGCGGCGCCTTCAAATCTTCCCGCGCGCAGATCGCCGAGCGCTTGATTGGCCTGCTGAAGAGGATATTGCGTCGTCTTTGTCTTGATGCCGATCTGCGGAACCAGAGCCAGGAACTCAATGCCATCTTGGCGCGTGAGATTGGCGACGGACAATAGCTGCCGCTCTTCCCAAAGAAGACCGTACGGGAAACCTGGAATGTCGCTCATGTGGATGCCGGCGCAAACCACGCGGCCGCCCTTGCGCACCGCCTTGAGCGCGAGCGGCACGAGTGCACCCACCGTCGCAAAGATGATCGCGGCATCGAGCGGCTGCGGCGGCATCTCGTCCGACCCGCCTGCCCAGGTTGCCCCCAAGCCCAAAGCGAAATTTTGTGTCCGCACGTCACCCGGCCGCGTGAATGCGAAGACCGATCGTCCTTGCCATTTCGCCACCTGCCCCAAAATGTGGGCGGCCGCGCCAAAACCATACAATCCGAGATTCTTGCCTTCTCCGGCGATCACCAACGAGCGCCAGCCGATAAGACCCGCACATAGCAATGGAGCGAGTTCGATGTCACCACCCTTTTCTCCCAAGGGGAACGCAAAATGCGCATCCGCGACGGCCGCCGTCGCGTAGCCCCCGTCTCTCGTAAACCCAGTGAACAGCGGGTGATCGCAAAGATTCTCGCGGTGCGCCAGGCAATAGGGGCAAGTGCCGTCCGTGTGGCCGAGCCAGGGGATACCGACCCTCTCGCCAATCTGCAAATGCGTGACGCCTGTGCCCACCGCATCTACGCGGCCGACAATTTCGTGGCCTGGAATGATCGGTAGCCTCGGGTCGGGCAGTTCTCCATCCACCACATGGAGATCGGTGCGGCAGACGCCGCACGCGAGCACTTTGACTCGAATTTCGCCGGTCCCCGGTTGCCGGTCAGGGAGTTCAGTCCAATCCAGCGGAGCTCTCTGTTTCTTGAGCACCATTGCATGCATGTCAAACTTTCCGCTGCTACGGCGTCGATGCCGTATTGTGGAAATATCGGCGTCCGAGCGCAAGCATCAGGCGGATTACCGCCTGCCTCCCAACCTTCCCGGCGGTGATGCAGGCGCTGCAGCGAGGTGTGAGAATGGATGTCGAGGCGGAATTCTTCACGTACGTTCCGAGCAGCTGACCTCGCGACATGTCGCCTACCAAGCGCGCGGTTTCGAACACCAGATGTCGGACCATTCTACAACGTAAGCGAATGGATCATCTGATGTGGATCGCCGGGATCGCGAATCGAACTCATTCCCAGCTCCTTGGCCAGCGCCGACATTGCCGTGTCGTTGTCGAGATTGACTGAGTACAGCTGCTTGATCCCTTGCATCCTCGCGGTTTGAATCAGTTGATTCATCAGTGAAGCACTCAATCCCTTGTGCTGCCATTTGTCTGCGACGGTGACCGCGACCTCTCGCACATCTGAGTGTGAGTTGGGGGCGTAGCGGCTCACCCCTACTTCCACTTCTCGCCCGTTTTGACGTACGGTGGCCACGAACGCCATGGAGTGCTTCATATCGACATCACAAAAGCGGTTCAATTCCTCGGCCGGCAACTCGCGCACGCCCGCGAGAAAGCGGAAATGTTTGGTCTCCGGTGACAGTCGACGAATGAATTCCGCCTCCATTGCGATATCGGTCAACCGGATAGGCCGGATGGTTACCGCTTCTCCAGCAATCGCGACAGTCGATTTCTTGCTCATAGTTGCGTGCTCCACTTTGTAAAACCTTTCAGACCTCTGGTTTGGTTGGCCTCATAACCAACGTCCGTGAGAGCGTATAAGCGCAATCAGTCAGGCACTCTGCGCGCATGTAATGAGACTGTCTGTTCGCTGGAATACGCCCAGGGCCACGACCTCTGTGGGACACCCAACAGACGCCTGCCCTGGTAGAGCCATACAGTCTAGGTCCCAACGTCGAGTAACCATGCAGCCTGCCCTTCAAAATGGCCAAACCCGCGATCCGGTCTGCGGCATGGTGGTAGACCCGGCTGCCGCCACAACCGCACAGAACACGATCACCAGACCCTTTGCTTTTGTAGCGGCCGCTGCCAATCCAAGTTTTTGGCAGACCCTGGTCAGTATTTGAATCGGACCGCTACAACGGCACCACCCAATGTGCCGCGCGCACCCGTTGTCGTTGGCACGATCTATACCTGCCCGATGCATTCGCAAATTCGGCGCAACGAGCCCGTCAGTTGTCCGATTTGCGGAATGGCGCTGGAGCCTCATGGAGTTCCCGAGGCAGAAGGTACGCATCCTGAACTCAAGGATATGACCCGGCGCTTCCTTGTCGGCGCTGTCCTCGCCACGCCTATCTTTGTCTTGGAAATGGGCGGCCACCTCCCTGAGCTGAATTTGGACCGCTACGTGTCGATGGCCGCCTCGATGTGGATTCAGTTTTCGCTCGCAACGCCTATCGTGCTGTGGTGCGCATCGCCGTTCTTTCAACGAGCCGGGTCGTCGGTTTTGAATCGCTCGCCCAACATGTTCACTCTGATTGCCTTAGGAGTCGGGGCGTCCTATCTATATAGTTTGGTGGCGACTTTTGCCCCGAGGCTTTTCCCGACGGGTCTTCGTCAGCACGGCGGACTGATCCCGGTCTACTACGAAGCCGCCGCGGTGGTTACGGTTCTGGTTTTGCTGGGTCAGGTGCTCGAGTTGCGCGCGCGCGAGAAGACCGGGGGCGCCATTCGGGCGCTCCTGAAATTGGCGCCTAAGACCGCGCGGCGTATCCGGCCTGAAGGCACCGATGAGGAAGTCCCGCTAACCGAAGTCCGCGTTGGCGATCGACTGCGGGTGCGGCCAGGCGAAGCGGTTCCGGTGGATGGGGCGGTGACCGAGGGGGCTAGTACGGTTGATGAGTCGATGGTCACCGGGGAGTCGATGCCGGTCGGAAAGGCACCCGCCGCCAAAGTGATCGGCGGCACGATCAATGGGACCGGCGCGCTCGTGATCACCGCCGAACGGATCGGCGCCGATACCATGCTGTCTCGGATCGTGCAGATGGTCGCAGAGGCGCAGCGTAGCCGGGCACCCATCCAAGGTCTGGTCGACGTCGTTGCCGCCTGGTTTGTTCCGGTGGTGATGGCCTCGGCAGCGACCGCATTTGCGGCCTGGATGATCTGGGCGCCTGCCCCGGCGCTGGGTCTGGCGGTCGTAGCCGCCGTATCGGTGCTCATCATTGCGTGCCCGTGCGCGCTGGGTCTTGCCACCCCGATGTCGATCATGGTCGGCGTGGGTAAGGGGGCAAGCGCCGGGGTGCTGATCAAGAACGCCGAGGTGCTCGAGCGATTTGAAAAAGTCGATACCCTGGTGGTCGATAAGACCGGCACGCTGACGGAAGGCAAACCTCGCGTCACGGCGGTCGTGGCCGCGGCGGGCTTTGACGAATCGACCGTTCTGTCGCTGGGCGCGAGTCTGGAAAACTCCAGCGAACATCCGCTCGCCGCCGCCATTCTGGCGGCGGCCACGGAACGCAAGGTGGCGCTGCAGGACGTCACGAATTTCGCCTCCGTCACAGGCAAGGGAGTGACCGGGACGAGCGCGGGCCGGCGTGTCGTCGTCGGCAACGCCGCACTGCTCAAGGACCACGGGGTGCCGAGCGCGGATCTCGAGGTGCGCGCCGATGCGCTTCGAAAAGAAGGCGCTACAGCGCTCTTTGTGGCGGTGGACGACAAGCCGGCCGGTATCATCGCCGTGGCCGATCCGATCAAGGCGACCACGATGACTGCACTCGATGCCTTGCGCCGAGACGGCATCCGGATCGTGATGTTGACCGGCGACAATCGCACGACGGCGCAGGCCGTCGCCGGCAGGCTCGGCATCACCGAGGTGGAAGCGGACGTCATGCCCGATCAAAAAGACGCCATCGTTCGGCGACTGCAGAGCGAAGGACGCGTGGTCGCGATGGCGGGCGATGGTGTCAATGATGCGCCGGCGTTGGCAGCAGCCGATGTCGGTATTGCGATGGGCACGGGCACCGATGTGGCAATGCAAAGCGCCGGCCTCACGCTCGTCAAGGGCGACCTCGCCGGCATCGCGCGCGGCCGATCCTTGAGTCACGCCACCATGCGGAACATCCGTGAAAATCTCATTCTGGCGTTCGTGTACAACGTCATCGGGATACCCGTGGCTGCCGGTGCACTGTATCCCGCATTCGGGCTTCTGCTGAGTCCCGTGATCGCCGCGGCGGCCATGAGCTTGAGCTCCATATCGGTGATCGGCAATGCCCTTCGTCTTCGAGCGATGCGTATTTGAGGATGCGCGACGTGCGAATTCGGCCAGCGGGCCGCTGCAACGGCCTAAGCGTGCCAACGTACAGACCGGCTCGGATGCGCGGCGCAGTCTCGCCCTCCGATGGATAAATGGAGAGAAACAGTGAACAAATCAGATACTCAATTGCAACAGGACGTTCTCGCTGAATTAAAGTGGGAACCGTCGATTAACGCCGCCCAGATCGGCGTGGAAGTGAAGGACGGCATCGTTACGTTGGCCGGTCATGTCAACTCCTACGCGGAGAAGTGGGAAGCTGAGACCGCCACACAACGAGTGTCGGGCGTCAAAGCGCTCGCCGTGGAAATGGACGTCAAACTCGAGGGCACGAATAGCCGCACCGATGCGGATATCGCCCGTTCGGCCGAACATGTCCTGCAGTGGACCACCTACCTGACAAAGGATGCCATCAAGATCAAGGTCGAGAAAGGTTGGGTCACGTTGAGCGGTGAAGTCGAATGGCAGTATCAACGGCAGGCTGCCGCTGCCGCCATCCGTTATTTGATGGGCGTCAAAGGCGTAAGCGATCAAATCACCATCAAGACCAAGGTATCGGCGCCAGTGGTCAAATCGGACATCGAGGCTGCTTTGAAGCGGCGGGCCAAGCAGGATTCAAACGAGATCTCGGTCAGCGTGCACGGGACAGATATCACGTTGACGGGCCGGGTTCACAGCTGGTCCGAGCGGGAATTGGCGCGCAACACTGCTTGGGGAACCCCCGGAGTGCGCAACGTGGTTGACAACACCACCATGAGCTATTGAGGCGAATGGGGGTCCGGCTACGCCGGACCCTCCGCGGTGCGCCCAGTCCCTTCTTTCCCGCGCCCGCCATACCGCAATCACGTGCGGCAGCAGCCGATCATATTGGCAGCCCTAGGCGTCCGTCTTCGAAGCCCTCCTGACTGGCTCTTACTCGTCTGGAGCTACCGGCACTGACGGAACTGCGGCGGATTCCGCCGCGCCGCGCGCGCCCGTCTCGCATGTTTCGGTTGCCGATCCTCTATCCACGGAATCATTTGATACTGTGGCGCGACCCGCCGGCGCTAGCGGCTTCTCATCGATCGCGCTTCTGCTACTCGGCGTGAACATTCTGCCTGGAACCGGGTGAATCATGGTTCGATCCTTGTGGTGGTTTCGAAATGCCGCCAGCCACGGCGGGTGCGCCGTTACTCGAATGCTGCCTCACGATTGCAGCACACTCAGGTACCCGGTTGCCATAGGACAAACTCGTAACTTGAGCTACGACTCCGGCGGCTTCGGTTCCCCATGCTCCATCATTTTTATGGGCCACACCGCAGAAATGCGTGCCCCGCCCAGAGGAGATGTTGCAATGAAAACTTCCCCGCCATGCCATTCGATGGCGCGCTTGACGATAGCGAGCCCTAGTCCAAATCCTGTTTTCTTGGCGCCGGTGGAGTCGAGTTGCACGAAGGAGCTGAACGCGCGTTGTCGATCCTTTTCCGGGATCCCAGGGCCGTCATCGTCGACCAGCAATCGATTCACGCCGCCTTTGACCGCAAAGGCCAGGTGAACTTCCCGTTTAGCGTAACGGGCTGCGTTGTACAGCAGATTCTTGACCACCGTTTCGATGAGATGCAGATCGCAGATCACCTTGTCGGTGTCGCCACTCAGCTCCGCGCGCATTCTAATATCCGGACGGGCGTCCTTCCGCACGAATTCGGTGATGGCCGGCAGGAGTGTGGTGAAATTGTGAGGGCCGATATGGAGCGAGAGATCCGCGCGCTCGAGGATCGCATAGCTCAAAGTAGCGCTCACCAGATCATTGATCGTGGCTATGTCTGCTTTGATGTTGCTCAAAGAGGTCTCCACTTCCGAAGCACTTTGCGCCCGTTGCGCCAATTCGATTTCGAACTGCATGCGCGACAGCGGCGTCTTGATTTCATGGGATACCGCATTGGTCATGTCCTGATGGGACGCGATCAGCCCATCAATTCGCGCGGCCATCTTGCGGAAGGTTTCCGCGAGAGCATAGATCTGCGATCTTGGCTTGATGCGGGCATCGAAGGCCCAGTTCCTGTTGCCGAAGCTGGCGGCCGCCTTTTCGAGTACGCGTAGATCGCGCGTCAACGGCCAGATCCAAATCATGATCACCAGCGCCATCGCAGCATAAAAGAGCACCGTAATCGTCCACTCCAGCGTTCCCCGTCGGGCTTCCGGCGACAGGAATTTGAATGCCAGCACGTGGTCTTTGTCGAGTTGTTTCAGGGCCCAGGGCTCGCCAGCTGCAGCTTCCATGTAGGCAATCTTGCCGTGCTCGAGCTTCTCCAGAGTCTCGCCGCCGGCGATGTCCTTGGTCGCGAACAGCTCCAAACTCCCGCCGGTTTGGGCGGACATTCCCTCGACTATCTGCTTCCACTCACTCGCCGGAGCGCTCCGCAGCCGGCCCTCCGCAGCAGACAGCGCGACGGCCGGCACGGGGTCGTCCGACACCTCTCGAGTGCCGTACGCCTGCAACAGCTTGTCCTGACCCCAGCTGACGGCCGCCAGCGTGAACACGATCAGCAAATACAAACCCAAAAAGTGGCGCGCCATGGCTCACCAGGCGTCGGGAACGAATAGGTAACCCTGCCCCCAGATGGTCTTGATCCGCTCCGAGCGATCTGCATCCTCGCCGAGTTTCTTGCGCAGGTGCGAAATGCGAACGTCCAGCATCCGGTCGACGCCGTCGTATTCACGTCCATAGAGATGCAGGAACAGCACGGCTCTCGATTGGATCTCCCCGGCGTGCTCCGCCAGGTAGACGAGCAGGTCGAACTCGGCACTCGACAGCGCCACGGACTGGCTATTCAGACTGACCGCCCGCGCAACCGTGTTGATGACCAATTGGCCGAAACGAAGTCTGGTGTGCTCGATGTGCGGCTGCGCTCCGCTGCGACGTAAAAGCGCGCTTATTCTGGCCAACAGAACTCTCGGCTCGACCGGTTTGATCACGTAATCGTCGGCGCCGAGCTCCAGGCCCAATACATGATCGATGTCGTTATCGCGGGCGGTGAGTATCAGAATGGGATTGGCGTACCTGCGCCGAAGTTGCCTGCAAACCGAAAATCCGTCTTCGCCGGGCAATCCGAGATCGAGAATGACGAGATCTGGATTTTCGCGCTGCACCTGGTCCGCCACTTGGTCGCCGCGCGCAGTGACCGTCACCCGAAATCCATTGCTCTCGAGATAATGGCTGACCAGTTCGGCCAATCGGACATCATCCTCGACCAAGAGGATCGATGGATTGACTGCGGTATTCATGGCGGGAGGCAAGGTAGAGGTAGCATGCGGTACGAGGATCCTAGTCAAAAATGTTCCAGGGCTCTCTGCGCTTGTGCCGATAGCGGATCGCTTCGCGGATTACACGCAGGACCTCGGAAGCGAGCACTTGCTGCAAGTCGAGGTCCTTGAGCTGAAAGACCAGATCGGTCGAAAAAATGAGCTCGATGCTGTAACTCCCCTCCGAATACTTCTCCCAGCAGCGCTTGACGTCCGGACGGCCGGCGATGATCAGGCACAAGGACTCATCGCGCGGCGATCGCCACGTAGCGCGCACCTCCGTGTCGCATTGACTATCTTTGATGCTCAACGTACAAATCCGCGGGCTCAGCTCGAGCCGGATATCGTCGCGTTCATCACCTGGCGAAGCCCCCGCGTGCAACGGGGAAAGCGGTCCAAGGAAGAGCATGGCGCTCAGCAGAGCCATTTCGCCACGAGTTGCACTAGAACGCATAGACCGCACCCACGAAAACAGTCGCAACGCCATGCTCCGCGACGACAGGGCTGTCGGCGATGCCTTTGCCCAGGCGTTCGTATTCCGCGAATGCATTGAAGCGCCATTGACCCGACAAGGGCAGTGTGTATCCCAGTTTGACGAAAGGATCGAACGCCGCTCCGCCCGAGTAGAGAATGGGCACCCGATAATAGTAATTGACGGTGGCCGCGCTTTTCCAGGTAAACCCAATGTTGGCGCTCACGGTTCCCTTGTGCTTCAGCAGCGGCACTCCCAAGGCCCCGCGTATCTCATCGCCGCTGTTCTGGCCGGTGGCATCGCGAAGCAGATCGAGTTGACCCGATACCTGACCATACTTGAATGTCCATTCGGGGCCCGCCAAGTACGTAACGTGCGGCGCCGGGGGTGGCACCTTGACGGCGCCGGTTGTGCCGGGGCTCACAGCGACCGGGACCAAGGCGCCATTGGGAAAACCGATGAAGAAGTTCTGCAAGTCGCTGCGAAAGAAGTACACGCGATCGTAGCCGGGAGTGGCCACCAGATTGAATGTGTTGCCGCCGCGCTCGGCAAGAGTAAATCCAAAATCCAGATTGTCGATGAAGAACTGCTTTCCGTAGTAGCTGAACTGTGGGATCACGACCAGCGGAATATCTTTGCCGTTGAGCAAGGGGTTCGTTCTGACCCCGGCGCCCAATGCCACGCTGATGTTCCATCGGCCGATGGCGACGCAGTCATCGGAGGGCCCCTGGCATTCATCGTCGTCCCCGGCTGCCTGCACTTGACTGACGCCCGCGATGATCGCGAGTACGCCGGCGCGCGCCGCCCAACGACTCAGTTGGGATCCCGGGTGTCTCTTGGACCAACCTTGATCGGCGCGCATGGCACTCGCATGATCGCAGAAGAGGCCGCGCGCCGCCGTGGATGATTTGTAGCCATTTGTAACGAAGTGTAATCGCCGTGATCGCCGGCGCGTACAAATTGGCGACAGCTTTATTCGATGCGCGCATCTACGATCGGGCCAGCTAGGAGATTACGATGTCTCTCATCAACGGACTGAAGTGGCAGGCTTGCAGCATCATGGCGTGCACCGGGTTGTTGTCGAGCTGCGGCGGCTCCTCTGAGCGGGGAGGTGGTCCCGCGTTTGCCTACATCGCGAATGAGGGTACGTTGAATGCATACTCCATCAATTCGTCGAGCGGTGGCCTCACAGGGTCAGTAGGTTCGCCGCTCGTGTTGCCAACCAGCCCACCCTTTGGTGGCATCAGTCAGATTGCAACCGATCCCTCCGGCCTGTTCCTCTATTTGCTGGACTATTCCGGCGTCTACGCGTATTCGATCGAGCGGAATAGCGGTGTATTGACGGCCGTGGCCGGCTCGCCTTTCGAAGCGGGATCCATACCGATTTCCCTCGCGTTTGATGCATCGGGAACTCACCTCTACGTCGCCGGCTATAGCGGCGGGGTAGCCCCCGTCACCGGCGTAATATCGTCCTATTCGGTCAACAGCTCCGGTGGCTTGGTGCCGTTGGCGAAATACACCGTGCCGGGCGGCCTCGATACGCTGGTCGCAGCCGGGAATCATTTGTATGCCGCCGGCTTCTACACCAATTCGATCACCGTTTTCTCCATCGGCCCCACGGGCGAATTGACCCAATCCCTGCCTGGATCATCCGTTGCCACGGATAACCTCCCGTTCAGCATGGTGACCGATCCGTCCGCATCGGTGCTGTACACGGCGAACTACGGAGGGCCCACAGCGACTGAGCCCTCGCCCGGCAGTATTTCCGCATTCACGATTGATTCCGCCACCGGCGCGCTCACCCCGGTTCCCGGATACCCGCAGCCGATAGCGGTTCATGGGCCGCTGTTCATCGACCCCATGGGAAGGTTCTTGTTCGTACCCGAAACGAGCGGTGTGTCCGTCTATGCGATCGATACCACGACCGGCGCCCTCGCCGCGGTCGCCGGCTCGCCCTTCTCCACCGGAAACGATCCGAGTGCCGTGAGCGTCGACCCAACGGATCGGTTCGTCTACGTCGTCAATTATGGCTCGGCCACGCTTTCTGAATTTAATCTCGAAAACACGGGGGCGCTTACACCGCTCGCCGGATCGCCGGCGACTGTCGTGAGCAACCCGAGCTCTATCGATACTGTATGGAACTGACTCGCGCATTTCTCCGTCTCGTTGTTTTAGGGTCCCTCATACCGGGAATCGCAGCGGCTGAGGATCCATTCGGTTTTTATGTGGGCGGCGCTGTGGGCGAGGCGACTTTGCGCCGCGGCGATGTGTTTTACCTGCAGTCGCAGCTGGGGGGCACACAGACCGCGTTTTCAGATCACGATACGGGCTGGAAAGCGGTGCTCGGCGTGCGGCCGATTCCATTGGTCGGAGCAGAGCTGGAATATATCGATTTTGGCAGCGCGCATCGCGCAATCGCCGCCGTCACTGATCTGATCGGCAGCGTGCCGGGAGATTTTCGCTCAAAGGCTACCGCGCTGTTCGCCGTGGGCTATCTCCCGCTGCCCGTGCCACGGCTCGACGTTTACGCGAAGGCCGGCCTGGCTAGATATCAAACCAGCGATAGGGTTGCCGGTGAGTTGAGCTGCATCCCACCCACCGCATGCGTCGTCCTCGTCTCATACGGCACCGATCGCACCGACACCCGCTTTGCGTATGGCGTCGGAACCCAGGTTAAACTCTCGGCCTTTGCCATTCGAGCGGAATACGAGCGCATTGCCGCGAGCGGCGCGGACCCGGACCTCCTTTCGCTCGGTTTTACTTGGAGCTTTTGATTTAGTTCTGGCCGGCCACGGCGTCGAGTGCGATTGAAGAGCATCGCGCGTGTTCTCGAACCCAACTTCATACTGGATATAAGCTTAGAAGAGCAGAGGAGTCGGACGCGGCCTGTGACGGATCTGTTTTCGAATGACGGCGAATTGCTCGCCATCCCGGTCCCGGATGCGGACCTCTCGTACACGGCGTCGATGCCCCTGCCGGCACCGCCCGAGGCGC
>Ga0209611_10008353_pt1 | contig 16230 bp, 9 predicted proteins | sample S1TSphgellanicum_3_FD_187693 | JGI IMG/M metagenome (GOLD analysis project Ga0209611, IMG submission 187693) | Host-associated microbial communities from peat moss isolated from Minnesota, USA - S1T2_Fc - Sphagnum magellanicum MG (SPAdes) (version 2) | ecosystem: Host-associated > Plants > Peat...
TCAAAAGAAAGAGGCCAAGGGGAGTAGAATGATCCATGTCCTCCAACTTCCTTAAAAATGCCTCTTCGAAAATTAGATTTGGCCTTTGGCAAGGCAATGAAGATGCAAGCCATTCTATTAAATTGGTGTGGAAGCAATAAAACATGCAAGGGAGAAAGTGGGCTTCTTCATGTCTATGGTGACCATGATTTGAAGTCACCTTAATCTCTGACAATGGGTTTAGCTTTACACTTCATTACTTTCTATCAAATCTTATAAATTGCAATAATGTATTGGTCTAATTTTATGTTTCCTTTTTCAAGTCATTGAACATGCAAGTTTTTGTTGTAAAATCATTAAAGTTGTTAAACAATTTTTTTCAAGAAGTAACAACAACCCATGTTGAAAGTGGACAACCTTCACAACTATTCCAGCTTTATGAATTCGGTAACAATCTTCAATCTTTTTACTTATATGTGTGTTGCAATATTTTGACAACTTGTTGATATTTGAGCATTGTATGCAAAGTTTTGAGGGGTTACTTAGATGGTCCAAGTAGTGCAACTTTGTGCATAGTCTTATACATTAATAACAAAATTGAAATGGATGGGGTTTTTATTAATTGTAACTTATGAACTACACTTCCCATTCATGTGATCTACTGCAAAGCACATTTGTAACTTTTAGCACCCCAAAATAAAAACAAAAACATATTTTATTGATGTGGATTGTGGCTTGTATGTTTTAGAAGCATGCCCATTTTGTTGGCATGTGAGGGAAGCTCTCACAAAACTTGATCTTTTAGCTGAGGTGTTCCTTATCATATTATGCACCACAAACCAATTTGAATATCAAACTTGGATGCATGTAATCACAACCATGATCTCTGTGAAATAATTTGTGCAAAATGAGGGGTGTGTTTAGGTGTATCCATGTCCCAAGGGTTCTATCTACCATCAATAATTTGTTAGAAGTGTTGGCGAAAGAGAATAATTTGTAAAATCATACCCCACCTCTTTTCAAGTTTAAACTACCAAAAGAAATCAAACAACTTACAATTTAGAGTTTTGGTGCCATCTTAAATCTAGCAACTTAGACTTTTCCATTAGGCAAAATCTTTAAAATCTCATGTACTAAGACTACAAGTGTCTCATAATTGACTATTTGGTATGATGATACTATCATGTTTTGATTATTTGTGATTTTCAAGGTCCAGATATGCTTCATATGGCAATGATTCTTTTTGGTATTGGATGTGGATGCACCTCCATTTTTGTTACAGCATGGGGTTAAAGAAGCTTCAACATGCATGCATTGAGTTGCCACAATTCTAGTTCTTGGCCAATTGTTAATAGCAAGTTGTCCTGCTTTTGATATCTTGTTGTTGGCTGAAGCTATTCCAATCAAGTTCATTTTTAGGTTTTGAGAATGGATTGTTGCATTTAATGATCAAGTTTGTGATGGGTGCCATTGTAGTAGAAATTATGGTTTTCATCATAAGTGTTTTTTTAGTTATGAGGATGACACAAATGTGCCACATGGTACACCTGAATGGAAAAATTCTATAATATGTCATTGGTTTTCTAGATTAAAAAGTGTGGAAAGAGTTTGACCTACTAGAATTTTGTTGGTTCAAACGGAGTTTGAGATTTTATATTTGCATGAAGGGCTATCCCCAAGCATTGATTCACTGGACCACATCCGTGACCTAGACTAAATGCAAGAAGTGCCACATGAAGGTTTCATGTGTGATCTCTCTGGTTTGATCTTGATGATCGTTGTGGTTGGGGGATCTCAACTTGTGGTGATGGCTATACTTTTGGGCAAGTCAAGAATGTCTACATGATGTTCCTTCCTTTTTGAATTGACTTAAATTCACTAATGATTGCCATAAAATTTAACTATTTAAATTCAGATTTATTAGCAGTTTTTCCTTGGACTAACAAAGGTTATGTCTCCATTTTGACCTATTAATAAGAAGTGAAATCAAACTACACCTCAATTAAAACTACTTTGACCTACTTTAATGAAGGTTTAGTGTGGCATCATCCTAAGGCTAAATTGCAAGAATGCATATCCACTTGGGTATGATATCACATTGTTTGTTTGACATTATCCTAAGGTTGAATTACAGGAGGTCATATACACTTGGGTTTGATATCACCTTGTTTATTTGACATCATCTTAGGGTTTGGTATGCAACCTTGCAAATGTGCATTGTAGGTTGTAATAGTAGTGATGGTGGTGTTGTTACAAGGCATTGGTTTTTAAGCACCACCCAAGTGTCTAGTAAGAATAGATCAGATCTTGCATGTATGATATCACATTTTCTACTTAACATCATCCTAGGGCTTGGTTTGCAACATGGCAAATGTGTACATTACAAGTTGCAGTAGTAATGGTGTAGAATGGTGCCATCGAAATGTTTAATAGGAATAGATTAGATTGCAATGTCACACATCTGTGCACAAATATTGTTTTGTAGCATTGCAACATACACTCTTTCTATCACAACCTTGGTATCTCTATTGCAAGGATGAAACTAGTTTTTATTATAAACATTGGTGGTAGAATCTTCAAGTAGAATATTCATGTTTTTTCTTTGTGGGTGTATGTTTGTCACTTATTGTTTGAACATCATAACAAAGCCATAATAACAGCAAAAGAGGTGCCCTTTCTCCTCCTCACTTGCTTGGGTTTTAATTAGATTTGCAAGTTATGTTAAATACCAATCTCTTAGTGTATTAGGGTCTTTGCAATCAATAAACAATTCAAACTATGGATAGACATGCATAAAATGGTTTAGACAATTATTGAATAATACACAAAAGGGTGAAAATACACTAAGGGGGGCTGCTTTAGGCACGAAAATGTACTTGTTTTTGGGCATATTTTGTTATATTTTGGCGGTAGTTTTTCTTTGATTTCATCTAGCATTTTGATAAACATATAAAATGGATTTTGATATAAAGGCCTACAACATAATTCTTGTCATCTTTCAAATGAAAATATTTTTTCAACAAAATGTTTTTTTTCAACACATTTATGTTCGTTTTGAATGAAAAACTTGTCTAGATGTTTTTTGTGAAATCACATGAGTTAAACTTTTCAATTGTAATTGAAATGGTATAATCAATTCATATTCAATATATATGACGAAATATTTCATCAAGTTTTGTAATTATTTGAATCATTTAAAAAGTATATTTGCACTTTGCAGTATATTGTGACAAAAATGTAAATTCTCACAAATACACATTTTATTCATTTAATAAAAATTTTAAATCTAATTTTTTTCAGCAATTGCATTATTTGGCTATTGAACTACCTTATTTTGAGTATAATTTATGAAAACCTGTTTTAATATTGGCTTGGTGGAAGTTGAAAGTTGCACAATTTCGAAAAACAATATTTGTGACTACATTTTTTGACCACCATAATGTGCTTTCACCCAAAACACTAACAGAACAAATTGAATCTCTTCAAGGGCTTGTCAATTTACAACAATCCCAATGTTATTGCAAACATTTCCTTGAAGGTTTAATTTGATCTATGGAGGGTTTAGGATTTAAGGTTTGATATATCCTCTTGACAAAAGTCATACTCATCATCCATATAGAAAGGGCCCGAACTTGGATGGGACAAAGAAGATTTACTTTCGGTTGGTGGCAATAGAATTGTCCACATGTGCAGAAACTGGTCCTAACACAATAGCCACAATTGCTACTACCAAACCTACACCCCAAACCAAATTGTAAATATTAACGAGATAAAACACTAGACCCTAGTTGAAAATCTAGACCTTCAAACTCTTGGAGAGGTTTGCCAACAATTTTGCAATCCTAAATTCAGCTATGATGCTTTGAGGGTAACTAGAAGGCTGTACTACCAAGATCCCTTGTTGTGTTAAATAGATATGTGCAGTAAAAGTGGGAAAACCGTAAGGTGATGAGCCAGACCTGTGATCTTGGATAAATTGCACAACATGGTGAAGTTCTGCCTCTGTTGGATTGATGACCCCTGAAAACCTTTAGAAATCTGCATTTGGAACCCGCCGCCTTCAATCATCTATGATCTAGCATTGTCTGTCTTTCTATGTAGGGCCTGAGTGATACACCTACATGTTCCAGAGCTATATCTTTATCACATGTCATGCAGGAGCATGAGTTTGCATGCAAATAAGGTGAAACCACTATGCTTGATGTGCACATCTTCAGCAACAACATGATATGTACCTAACTAACATTATCCTTGGATATGGTATTTCCAAAAGCATTCCTCCTTTGGGGGTGGGGTTATCTGAGACTTTTCAAGTCCTCTGAGAGAAGTAGAACAGAGCCAAAAAAAATGCATTCTTGTCAGTAGATTGCTTAGAAAACTTACTAGCAACAGAAAGTCAGTAGGTCAACTGCCTAATTTTGATTTTAACCAAGTTTTTTTTTTTTTGGCTTGCAACAGCAATCCTCTTTGACTTACATATTCCTTTCGATGTTTGAGTAGATGCCACTGCTATTATATGTTTTAAAGATGAGGTAGGTGAAGCGAGAGTGTACATTGCTAGCATTAACCTGTATCATGTCACAGATGCCCTGTCAGCAAATGTAGCTTTTGGGTTCACAACTGTGTCCCCTGTGATGAAGATTGCCCTCTGCTGCCAACAGAGGTTGAAAGAAATAACATTCTTTCCTGATCATAATAATGGAAAGTACTACTTACTTATATATCATTGAAGAATTTTCAGGTTTAGGGTAGGATGCAGGATTAGGTTTTGAGAGCAGGAAGGAAAAACATGTTAAAGTTTAACAGGAGTATACCTTTCTTAGTACCCATGGGTTGTTGGGGATGGATATGTGGACCTTCCATTGAACTGACTTCCACCAAGTCCTAGTCCGAAACTGTCAATTCATTGGAGCCTCCATCTTCAACACCAAGCCAGGTTTTGCATTAATTGCAGAAAAACAGGGTGGAGAGAGGAGGGGATACTTATCACCTGTACTTCCAAATATGTTTCTATACTAGTTGTTGCAACATGTGGTAATAGTAATCTCACAACATGTCTTGCATCTACAGAGACAGAACTTGAAGGGAATCTCCAACAGGTCATTGGTTTCAACAATGGAATGGAATTCACACTGCTCTGACAGAGCACATCGCTCCCAGTTTGTTGAAGCCAAAAGGTGTCTTAAAATAGAGTTAGATGTTGAAGGTCAAGCACAAGACTTAGACTGTGGCTGACAGCTAGATAGTAACCCCTCCCACACCCGTCATTCATGAAGAAGAAATGCCAGACTATGAAGATGATGACTTACAGACTCCTGTGGAATCAAAAGAGGATGAAACTCGAGGAAATAATATTGGGAGGGGATTTTTTGGCTTGTCACCAGGCCCTTAGGAAATCCAAACAGTTGGAGAAAGCCAAGTCTCTCCTCCTATTAAAGCAGCCTTTCCTTCTCCAACCATACACTCCACAACCAAATTTCCTGTCTGACCTGGTTCATCTTCTACCTCTGTCTGCCAGAACCTTCAAACATGAGTTTCCAAGTATGCAGATGTCAGCAGTGAAAAAAGAACCATAGTGTGACTCTTTCAATACTATAGCAAGAGTACAAAATGGCATGAATGCCAGAAACCTAAACTTGCTAATCAATAAGCAAATAAAACCTAATTGATCATAACAACTATTGCCTTGTAGAAGGTGGATCCTCTCTTACTGCCACAACCAGGCAAAGATGGTTGCACAAATCTTCCCTTGCAAACTCTGAAGTGGTTCCCCTACATTATCAGGTGATTAATTGACCCAGTGGTCTCCCAGACTTCAAAGGTCTTCTCACAGGCAGCAAGTGATTCTAGAGCTGCAACAGAAACGTGTGCAATCTCCTGTTTGAAAATCTTTCCAGTTATGTTGTCTCCTTGCTCAAAAATTAGCTCAACACCTGCAGGTTCCTCTGTTAGTGCACATGGGCGGACAATGGTGTACAGTATCCCACTTTCTCATACGAGATCTTCACCTTTCAGCTTGAAAGTAAGAATATAGCTTAGCTCTTTGTTCTTATGAACTGCCGGGGGTTGCTTGGTCAAATCAAGGCCAGGTCTATCAGGTGGATTGACTCCAGCTGAGCTCACATGCACAATGTGGGGAGTCACTAGCTCCTTCAAATATGTCTTGATGCTGGAGATTGGAAGCTCTAATGGTCTTGCTTCAAATTTGGGATTGAGTTCACCATCAGATTCAAACTTGCTGTACAATACTTGCAGCAATGAAAGGTGCAGCATCCTTCACTGTGCCAGCATGAATTACAGGCACAAATGAGGAGAAGGGGAAGGTGGAATGTTTGCCATTCACCATTGGTGGTGTTGAATCCACAAGTGTAGCCAACAGCATTCCAATCAGTGGAATTGCAAACTCTGCAAGCAAACAAATGCACACACCAAGCCATTACCACACTTGAAAAAACACAGCATATGACCTATGACAGGTCTCTTGCTTCAGGTATCATAGCAAATTCTGACAGCAAGCAGAGCACAAGTCTACTGTGACAACAAAACTGGAATCTCAACTGCTTGCAACCATCTGCCATTTTCCATGTTGTGCAGTGTAAGGGAAGAGACAACATTAGTGAGCACAACACAAATCTGCTATAACAATAAAACTGGAATCAGAAGCTTGTAACCATCTGCCATTTTCCATGCTGCATAGCAGAAGGGAAGAGACAACACCAGTAAAAGCACAGTGCAAGGTTGCTGTGACAACAAGACTCAAATCACAACTGCTTTCAACTATTTCTCATTTTCCTTGCTGTGCAGCAGATAGAATGTTGTGCCTGTTAAAGAGAGCAAATCAGTGTTGCCATATGATGATGGCCCATAGGAAGCCTTCATCTTCCAAAGTTTATTCATGGTAATGCACCTCCTAAAAGCCATCACTTAATAAAAATTCAATTGAAGTGCCGTGGATGATAAAAGCTTGGAAGAAATTTTACCATGATATGTAAGGGAGAGCCATTCAATGTAGATGCAGATGGTCAACATTGACGTGGAACCCAAACCTGCAAATAAAAACATAGATCTATGAGATGTTCTGTCTGACAAGGTGAAAAGTAAATATTATGAAAAAAAAAGATTGTACCAAGAGCATAATCTGCTTCACTTTGGTGAAGACTTTGGATGTTCTTGATGTGATGTATTGGCACTACCAAGTAATGTCTGCAATGACTATACATTTGTATCGGACTATTGCATCAAAATTCAAAGGAAAAACTTGAAAATGCTGGAATTTCCTTTGATACAAGATGAACAAGAAAACATCATTGCAACACTATTGTAGGTCATCATTGCAATTGATGCTAAGCTTCAAAAGATTGCAGGCCCTGACTGGATCTGTGATAGTTTGACTCTAACCACTTTCGCCTAATTTTGAAATTTTTCTCAATTTGAAACAATGTCATTCTACTTGAAATTTCAGAACCCCTTTGCCAATCAAATCAGATCAGTAAAATCCAGGCATTTGCAAGAGGTGGCCAAACATGACAGCAGGATGATTGGTTTTTAGGGAGTTTCACTCTCAGACACTCATCCTTCAGTGGACAGGATAGGAGTAAGAAACTGATTCTCTGAAAAACCCTAAAAGACCAAGCATGCCAGATGTGCCTCAATGATTCAAGCTGAAAAACAACACTCATTTAACCATAGACATAAAATCATCAAATGAGGACCGAGTTACCAAAGCACCATTGTTGGGAGTCAAAACCCTCAGTTAGGTCAAAGTTGTAATGAGATCATGAAAGCACAAAGAATTAGGGGGAAAGAAAGGAGTATGAACTTGGAACAAAATGCTGGGAGTCCGACCTTTCGTAGATCCGGCTGACAACAAACACAAGGGGCAATCCTCAGGCTTCTTGCTGGCTTACCAGATCCATCTCCAAAACGCTTAGGGTTCCAATTTCACCCTAATTTAGGGTTTAAGTACCTCCCCACTTAACATAACCTTGCATAGTAGCATTGTGGCTTTCATAAAAAACACTTCAAGAGTTTTCATAGTGTAGTTGGAGGGCATCTTAACACACATAATATTTGCATGCACTAGTTGTTTCATATTTTAAAATTTTATATGGAAGGCATTACACTTTTTTTTTTTTCATAATTTTTTTTTGACTATGGTGGACTCTTCTACTCATAAGGAGGGCATTAGAATATCTAGACACAAAGAAAGCTATGCAATCTTATATTATGAAAAGGTCCATCGTGTCAACATTGTTTTGGTTTAGGATCAATCAAAGAGGCCCATCACCACACATTTTGAATGCACTTGCCATTCCACAATTATTTAATACCATTAACAAATAGCTACCCATGCTCTTGAGGTTTACATTTTACATTCCACAATGTCAACTAAAGATTATCAAAAGGAGTACTCCTTTTATTATTTTCACCTTTAAATGCTTATTGTTATGAGTTTGGAATATATATATATATATAACGAGTTTGGAGTAGGATGTATTTAAAATTTTCTGAAAAAAAATTGGTTGGATGAATAAGAAAAAATAAAAATTCAATGTTGTGTTGACTTAACACACATCCATTTAGATTTAAGGGGATTTTATAACACAAAAAAAATCTCATGCAATCATTTTTTCATGTGTGACAAAGGTTGCCCAAAGGCCATACCCCATGTAGTCGGCCTTCCCATACTAGTTTCCTCCAATGCACTCTAATAGGTGATGTTTAGTCAATCTCATTTATTGGATAGTAATGGGTTAGGTGTTGTTAATTGGGCAATTGTTATTTAACATGGGATTTTTTTCCAAGCATCAAATTACATGAATGTTAATGCATTAGAAATGTTTGATCCATATCATTCTTATCCCATATGAATTGAAATTTAAGCATGGGATATCTAAGATGTAATCCTTTGTTGTGAGGCTTTGTTGAATGGATAGATGATCTTAACTATTTTATTTTTGAATGTTCAAAGTTTTTCCATAACTTCTAGCAAGAGTTTCCCCCTTTAGATTGGTTCATTTCGACGACCAAACCTTAATCATATGTTTATCAAATGCTCTAAAATGTTTGTAGTTTAAACCATATTTTCAAATCCCATGATATATTTTCCCTATTTGTTAATATGTGCATAGATCCATGAAAAAAGAATATGTTTGGAGTTTTTTGGTAGTGAAAATCATTTCCCAAAGGCTTATTTTCTAGCGGTTAACTTTCTTTGTAATGGAAAAAATATAAAATAATGTAGTTTTCATTTTGGTCCTATCTCATAAGAAATGTCCAAACGTAATTAATAGTCACGTTATTAAATTTTTATTTTAGAAGTAAGCTTGTCCTACCTTAATTACGATCATTAATGATCTAGTTCATTCAAATATCCTTACATATTTGGAAATGATTTTTTTTTTGAAATTGGGGAAATTTTGATTTTTTTCCATTGAAAATCTTTTTTACAAGTTGAAATCATATCTCCAAGTTGATATTTGAAACTTCTTTGATTCAGACTACAAGTAATTGACCCATTTCCACATATAAGTTACCTACTTTATTACTGCCCAACACCAAATATTCCAAATATCTTTTTTTTTTTTAACTATTCTGATCTTTAAACATGTACACTCAAAACAATTAGTTTTGAGAAAAAACATTTGAGTAGACCTTTTTTTAATAATAAATTTGAAGATGAGATGTTAAATATTTGATTTTTTTAATAATATTTTTTCTTTGTTTAGGCATGTAATTGATATAGGTGATCACTTTTGTTCATTGTATACTACTTGCAATTTTAAAAATAAAATAAAATTTGAACTATGCATAGGTTGATAAAATTGTATCCAATTTGACATTGGAACCAATTAAGAAAGTTTTTGGAGATTATTACATTATTACATTTTTTTGGAGAATTGGGACTCAAGGGCCTTGAAATGTGAAGAAGCAAGTTTTAAAATTTGATATATCCACTTTGACTATATCAAAAAATAATCCTTTTCCGGAATAAAATGTACCATAAAATGAAAGTCTAATTAAACATACTTGTCAAGACCAAAAAGAAGCATACATAGCTCTAGTGTATTAAGGTTCTTATCTTTTGGGGTGCCATTTACCCATTTCTAGATGGAAGATATCCCCCATAATAAATATTGAAAAAATTGCAACCATAATTCTTTGAAACAACAACCACCAAAAAACAAAAAAATCCCATTTAAAAAATAAAAATTGCATTTTTCCATTGGATAAAATCTCACAAACATGGACATAAACGAAGACACCTTCCTTGTCATTGAATTGCCACCCAAAAATGAGTTTAGATCCGAAATAGAACATAACAAAGAAGTGATGAGATATGCAAATATTAAGAATTTTTTAGAGAATTTTATAATTCTATTATCTTTACTAACCATAAGAACATTACGAACCTAATTTTTAATTTCTTTTTTGCCTTTGCAATGCTTACTTTAAAAGTTCATTTGGGATCAAATGTAAAGATATCCACCTTAAATTACAACTAGGGATTTTTACAATGCAAACAAATATATATATACCCATATTCCATAATGAAAATTTTCAATTTTGAATCTTTCTTATATATGTTTTCATGTTGGAGTACTTAAATTAATCTAGTCTTCCTAAACTTTGATACCAAAGGCAAACCCATTAGTTGGTTTACCCAAACTTGCTCTCATTCATACCATTATCATTGTCCCCTTGAATGATGAAATATAATTGGAGATTGGAGTTAAGTGCACTATAAGTCAACTACACTTGAGTTAAGTAGTAAGGACACAAGCATAAAGCAAAATATGAATTGAATGAATATACTCCCAACACCAACCAAATTTTTAATTTTTTTTTTGCCTTTGCGATGCTTGGGACCTTTACAATGCAAACACACACACACACATACATATAGTTACTCGTATTCCATAATGAAAATTTTCAATTTTAATCTTTTTTATATATGGTTTCATGTTGAAGTACTTACATTAAACTCATTTTAAAAAACTTTGGTACCAAAATCAAATTCATTTGAACTACCAATTATCATGCACTATTCACAAAAGTAAACATAGTTGTATTTAGTTTACTCAAATTTTAATTGTTTCCTCATTTTCTCAAGAAATTTTTTCCCCTCTTCGTTCATTATGTGATTTTGATTAAGACTTGAATTACATACATCTTAGATCATACTCATTCAAGGTAAAAAAATCAACACATGGCTAATGATTATAAAAAAATGAAATTAAAGTTAGAAAGGCTAAAATAACAACCTAAACTTCAACATGATACTCGTGTATTCTTCTATATACATCTAAATTATGTACCTTATAAGGGTTAATTAACTGAAACCATATATATACCCTTGGTATATTGAAAGTTGTATTTAAAAAATAGAACAAATGGAGTCGTGCCAAGCACTCCTTGAACATCCATTCCACACATATTAAAATACATTTAAGTTTTACCCATTATGAATGAATTGTTGCATGAAGTTTCACATTACAGTGACATTGCTTTTTATCTCATTCTTTTGTCCTTGAATCTAATTTTACTTCCACTAGTTGGTATGCCCGAAGTGCTCTCATTCACACCATTATCATTGTCCCCTTGAATGATGAAATATAATTGGAGACTAGAGTTAAGTGCATTATAAGTCAACTACACTTGAATTAAGTAATAAGGACACAAGCATAAACCCAAAAAATATATTAAGGCATAATTCTCAAAGGGAATAAATTGGCATATGAATTGAATGAAAATAATCAAATAATGATCCAAAATAAATATTTCAAATTTCATACCTATGTAATGTCTTTTGAATAACTAGGGTGATACCTGAATGGATACCTGGGTCAAAAATTCAATAACCAGCCAATATTGGTATAGTGGTGGATGTTGGTTCACTACCTATGGTAGATAGGTGGTGGTTGTTAGTTCATGTAAACATTGATTCAATGAACTAACACCCACCAAATGCACCCATTGGAAACCTATTATGATTTAATTGTGTGGGTGAACCCCAAGTGAGTTGATGTTGGTCATATTGTAAACCGAATGTGGAAAGGATATTCATGTATGTAAAATCATATTAAATAGTAACTAATTGTTACTAGGTAAAACAAATCCATGTAGATGGTTCATAGTTAATATTTGTGTTTTAGTTTTTAATAGAAAAAGGGCAAGCAAAAAGAGGGCGAAAGGGATGATGGTTAACACCCCATGAGGGAGTTTTTAGACTTTAGAAAAGAAAGTTATTAAATTGACACATTTAGCACTAAAAAATAAAAATATTTTACAATTAACCAATATATGATAGTAATTAATATATGTTGAAATCATATTTTTAGGCCCCTCATATATATTCAAATAACATTTTAAACAAAATAATTGTTTTACACCAACACATATAATAACGTTTCTAAATCAACATACTTATAAGAAATCAACCAAAATGTAACCATTCAATTTGCAACTACATGCGACTTATAGTTGTTTGCGACTAGATTTGAAAATATTTGCAACTACAAGACCAACTTTCAACTATTTTGGTCACTTTCACAACTATGATGCAACTATTAGAAATTTCATCCTATTAGTTGCATCAATTTTACATTTATTTTCATCCATTAATAAGTTGATATGTCCCATTAGTCGCAATAGTCACCAAATTAGTTGTTGGTGTGGGAGGTCATTAGGGGATGCAAACAACACTAGCTAGCAAAACACATGTGCATATTGCAATCTAGCTTGGAATAGTTACACAATATTTCTATTTGTGAGTTTTTTCATATAATAGCCTTGGATACCACAAGTGCCTTGCCATAAACAAAAAAAGGAAATAAGTATGTTTTAGTGGTAGTGGATCATTATTCTAAATGGGTTGAAGCTAGACTAGTGGTGGAACATGGGGTTGCCATAATAGCTGAATTTTTTTTTAAACAAAATTATATGCAAATATGGTGTTCCCAAGTATGTTTCATAGATAATGCATCAAAGTGGGTCGAAGATTTTTTAGATTTGTATAAAAACTATGTAATACAACATCAACACATTTCACTTGCCCATCTTAAGTGTAATGGGATGGCCAAGTGGTTGATAAAAATTATTAAGCATGGCTTGACAGACTAGGGAGGTTACTACTATTATATTTAGAGAATAGTTAAGATAAAAAGATAATTAAAAAATTGCTATGAAATAATGACATATTCTAAAATATAATATTTATATTTAAAATATATGTTCATAATGAATTATGGGCACCCTATTTACATTTAAGTAATTGAAATTTTATTTATTTTCTCAATAAGTTGAACTTTTCTTTTTCGCATGCCATTTGAAATTAAATGGAAATGTCTTCCCCAAGCTTGACAATTTTCATTACCATACATGAGCATGACAAAATTGAGATATCTAACTATAAAAAAAATTGTTTGGGTATAGATGCAAGATGCAATACAACATGGAAATTTCACCTTTTATGATCTTGACATGGAAGAACCTCAAATTGACTAGTGACATGAAGCTCAAAAAGGTATGTGACCCTATACCTAATCATGAATGGAATGGTGACCATATAGTGAAAAGGATGGTGCACAAGCTCAAATTAATTACTAATATTCATGAGGTCATGTTGACCAATGTGAGAGCCACTCAAATAAAAATTTTAAAAAATAGTGGAAGATGTATGCTACTCATAAGGGAGGGTGATTGTTTACGGGATTAACAACTAATTGTTGGGTGAGGATGAAATGTCTAAACAAAAAGAAAAGGTTATTATCATGGGAAAGGTTGTACAAATTTGTTAATTATTTGGATGATGAACGTGTATTACCAAAGTTAGATGGAGGAGGTAGGGTTTGCTTGCTTCAAGAAGGAGGTGAGAATGTTTAGAAAAGGCCCATAAAATATCTTCAGATCTTTTAGTATATACTTCTAGTTATACTTGGGTGGACCCAAATTTTTGTTTGGGGAGTGAAATTCATGGATGTGAGGAGTTCTTGTTAAGAGTCAATATGGTCATTTTTCTTGTTTCACTCTACATTTAGGCATGAGAAGGGTTGGTGGGGATTGCATTGAGAAGTTCAAAGTGTTAGGGCTTATAGTTACACTTAACAAAAAAATGGAAAGAAAGGACTGAACGAACCATTCTTTGCTATTCCTTTTTATCTTTATTTTCCAAAAGAGGAATGTGGTTATAGAAGTGAGACTTCATTTTTATTTATTTTGCAACAATATGAAGAGATTGAGAATGGGTCATAAATTTTCCTTGCCTTCATTTTTTGTCACATGGCATTCACACAACCTCTTCATATTTGTTTAAGTTTCAAGAGTTATATTAACATGGTGTACTTAAAGTATGATGGCTACACACCTTTGTCCTATTTTGTTTAAGTTTAAAGAGTTGTGTCCACATGTGAGTGTTTTATAATTCATCCTTAAGAATATTTTTTTTGGGGAGCAAAATTTCATGTTTATTTTACATGAAAAATATGAGTTCAACACATACAAAGATTTGTTGTGAAAAAGAAAATCTTAATTCGCCAAAATTTGAAATTTTTTTACCAAATTGCCAAATTTTTACAACAAGTTTTAGCATGTAGCCAAAATATGTAACGATTTTTTTTATTAAAAAATCATATTTGGTCTATAGCCAAATTTGGCTGAATTTTATTGTGGATGATTGTTAATCTGGATACATTACAAAAATTGGAAAAAAAAAAGTTTGTACTTAAGGTGTCAAAAACTTGATTTTACAAAAATCAAGCAATTTTCAAGCATATTTTTTTGAGTATTAGGCTTAATCAAGAGAAAATTATTACTCACTTTTCCTTTGATTTTAGTTTTGCCCTAACTTGCTAGGTAGGTATTGTATATTGTAGTATAGGGGTAGCTTTAGCACATATTTGCCAATAATTAATTAAATATGAAGGTTTCATTTTGAAAAATAGGACATTTCAAAATATTTCAAAACATTTTTTTTTTAGAAAAGTGAAAATTGAAAATCTTGTCATGATTAGCTTCATTGGATATTTTAAAGCAAATAACATAATTCTAATATGAAAAGAGTTTGAAGTTTTTAATGATGCAAGATAATGCTTTGTTTTGTGCTTTTGAAATCTTATTTTGAAATTTTCAATTCTTATTCATCCACATCTTGTGCAAATCGAATCCCAAAAGCAAAGCAAATACTTGAATCCAAATTAACAACACATACCAACAATTATGTGTGCGTGTGCTTGTTTAGCAAGAATTTATGTTGATAAATAAATAAACTTCAATAAATTTCACTCGCCAAGGCTTTCCAACCCTTGAATTCCAAACTAAATAAGGTGCTATTCTAGTGGTGAATTAAAGTCACAAAATCACTTGTGATATAGCCATGATCCCAAACCAATTCTATATCATAATACCTTGGCCATTTCAACACATGTCTATCAAATAAATAAATAAATTATTAATTTTGAAAAATTCATTTCAACAAAATGGAATATTCTTAAACATTCACTATTATTTTTCACAATATTTTTTGATTAGGAAGAAATAATTTTTGAAAATTTCAACATTTTTTGAAAAATAATATAATTAGTGTCGAATTGGCCAAGGTATTAGGGTATTAGGACCAAAGTTGGTATGTTCAAAAAGTTCATACCAAACCAACAATGGTAGGTTCACTATGATATTTAAGAGCTTATGACCAGTTTTTTAATTTTTTGATTTTTTAATATAACTTTTTTAATAGCAATTCTAAGCTCTCTCCAAAAAAATTTGGTTTTCAACAAATAAATAAATAAATTAGGATTTTTTTTTTCTAATTTGACTATTTTTTTGCTAAATTTTGGAAATTTTCACCAATTTTTTAAATATCAAAATTGAAAGAAAACCCTGGTTATGGTATCAATAATATTACCATAATCCTCCATAGGAGCAAATATCTAAATTCTAAAGATTTAAATTGGGAATCTCATGTTACAAGTGAGCATATATTGTTTGCATCTGCATAAATAAATAAATAAATAAATAAAATGCATTGAGCTTTCCAAGCCTCTTGTTTGAGATACTCCAATTTTCCAAATATTAAAAAAAATAACTCGAAATATTTTTCACAACGAAATTTTTTTTAAAAACCCAATGGAATAAAAAATTAATCTTATATTGTAAAATACATGTGGCATTTCCTGTGCCGTCCGATGAGTCTCACGACAAAAAAACAGATGTACGTACGTAAAAGAAAGACCAAATCACACTTTCCGGGGGACG
>Ga0209611_10008355_pt1 | contig 16229 bp, 11 predicted proteins | sample S1TSphgellanicum_3_FD_187693 | JGI IMG/M metagenome (GOLD analysis project Ga0209611, IMG submission 187693) | Host-associated microbial communities from peat moss isolated from Minnesota, USA - S1T2_Fc - Sphagnum magellanicum MG (SPAdes) (version 2) | ecosystem: Host-associated > Plants > Peat...
AGACAAAGGGTAGAAAGTAGAAGCGAGGCATCTTCCCAAATTCATCATAACTATGTCAATCACCAATCCATAGTAATGTTGGCCTCATGGCCTGAGGCATCATGTAATTCGCCAAGACAACTGGCACTTCCCAAATTCAACATAACTACACCAATCGCCTCCGTGGAAAGGGTTACTTACCTCTATTATCAAATGGTCCCATCCACATTGGTGCTAATTGTAGCATGTTCTCTCCCCCTGATCCCCCAATGTCCCCAGACATGATATTGTTGGATTGGTGTGATACAGGTCACCTCTTGGAATCCAAATGCTATGGGTAAAGCCCACTTGAAAAATAATAGATTAGCATATCAAATGCCCTTGAAGTAACTATCTTCATGAGACATCTAGAGCAGTTTTTTTGGGCCAAATTTCATCACTTGTTAACAACAAAAGGAGTGGGGCTTTGAATCCTACTAAGGAGTTTTTTTTGGGAAAAAACTGCACAAAGTCACCACATTTGGTGGAGACAAAAGCTCAATTCACCAGATTTAGACCAGAGCTTCTATGAGGTCCCCTAGATTACAGGGACATTTCCAAACATTTCCTCTTTGCTCTCTGTCCTGTAGCCAAATTTGGCTAAGTCCTCTTTTGGAGGCTTGCCAATCCCCCTACCTTAAAAACCCCTGATCTGATTCTGGAGCCTAATGTTTTTGGAAATAGAGTTTTTTTTTCAAACTTGTGGTGACTTTATTTTTTGAAATTTTAAAACACGAATGGACAGATTCCATTGCAAAGAGGAAAGGAATACAAAGCCCACCAGGGGGGCAAACCCTGGCCAGCCGACAATCATCTCTACCAATAAAAGTCACATTTTCTAGGCATGTGGGAAGACCACTGAACTTTATGGCCATCTCTAGCACAAATAGCATGACGTGCGCACCAAGTCTCATTCAATTCCTTAAGGAAGGCTTGCTAAGTAGTGGGTGACCTTGCAATCTCATTCAAGGTCGTAGCCCACTCTAGCCTACCATAATCCACTAGGCCCTCCCAAATACCTTACCCTAAGGTTTGTTTTGTTATTAAATAATCCACAAAATAATGAAATGAAAATTTGTAAAAATAATGTTGACATGTTGAAAATCATCATAATTATCATAGGCGACACTCTAAAATAATGTCATTCTTCATATTAGAATATTATAATAGATGAGAGAAAGATTTTAATTTCGATTTTTTTAAAAAAATCATTTTTTGAAAATTAAGAAAATTGTTGACCCTAGGTTACAATACATTTATTTTGTTTCTTATCAAGCCATCTATGATTGTTGAAACATAGGTGATTCCTCTCTATCCAACCAAATAATAACCCCATAGAGTAATGTCCATGTTGACCAACAACATTTTACTTTCTTCAAGAACGTCTTGTTGGATAGGTAATGTTCCATGAATAGGCCTTTCCATTGCTTTTTTATGTTGGGGGAAATCTCAATTGATGCAAAAATGTGAATGCCCATAACCAAGCCTTTCACATTTTCTCACATTTTCAAAATATGTTTTAAATGGTTTTTGATGTGTTTTGATTGCACGATAGCGATTTACCTCAATCCTTGGATTTGCCTTTGCTTTCCATTTGTTGATTATAAGAGGTTTTTTTGCCATAGGGGCCAAATGAATCATGCATTTTTTTTGTTCTGATTTTCAACCAAAGATCGTGCCAATTTGGTTTGAGATCTTGAGAGTGGATTGGGTTCCATTTCTTTGGTATCGTCTTGGTTAAAGTCTACCAATCATTGATTAGGTTCTTCCCTATCTTAACCATGTATTCCATGAGGGCATGTAACTTGATGTAATTAAATTATTACTTATGTAATTACCTATGGGTTAAGTTTGGTAATTTACTTGGTGCTTGGATTTCACAATATAATTATGGTTTGGTCATAATATTAATTAATGTGCATGATTTTCACATAATAATTCATGTGAAATTTTTTTGTCACATTAATGTGTATTGATTCACACATGATAATTCATGTGAAAAATGTTTGCAACATTAATGTTTATTGATTCACACATAATAATTCATGTAAAAAGTCTTTGTCACATTAATGTGCATTGATTCACATATGATAATTCATGTGAAAAATCTTTGTCACATTAATGTGCTTGTTGAATCACATTGGGAGCCATGTGATGCATAGACTTTACGAAATTTCTTATTTAATTCCTTTTTGGTTAAAATATAAATGGGTGTTTATGACCTTTGGAAACACCTCCACTTAATGAAAACAAGTTGTTGTATGAGTGCAAAGTTTTATGGAATAGAATTCTGAAGGGATTTAAGATTTTAGTCTTGAAAAGTTTTGACATAGTTTATGTGTGTGGGTTCATTCATGATTTGGGTACCAAAAAAGAATGTCTAACTTAAAAAGGACTACAAAGGACAATTTTGGATTTTTGTTTATTTTACATTACTTAATTGTAGTGGATTGTTGTATGCCAATAGATAAAATGATTTTTTTTAAATTAATAAAAATATTTTAGATAATTTGGATCCTATGTAAATGTCATTTTGAGTCTTGTAAACTAAAATAATCAAGTGTTTAAAGTACATTTTTTAAAAAGGAATCAAAAGGAATGCATAAAGCCATACAATTGATTTCAAAAAATTTATACAACAAAAGCATGCCCCCTTTCATGAAAGTACATGTTCATTGGATGAACTTGATGAAAAACCAAATCAAACAAAAATTTCAAAGTTTTGAAATTTTAAAGGAAAGGGTTGCAAGGCAAAGGGATCATTTTTTAAACCATTTGATAAAACAATTATGTTTAATGGATTCAAAATATTTTTCTTTAAATGCAAATCACATGTGCAGGAAATAATCTTGCCAAAAAACATGTTTGGTTGTCCATTAGAACTCATTTTGGGATTTTCTAAGATTTTCTGTGTTTTTGGCATTAAACCAAAATATTCATACATAAGTATGTATGAATGTGACAAATCACCATTAACACATGAATTATTTTATATTGGATTATTTATTTTTTCTCATGTAAATTTGTTTCATGTATATGTTATTTGTAAAAAGTGGGTTTAAAAAGTCCTTAAGTTTTTTTTATGTTTTTTGTTACCCCAACGATGAATGAACCTATGTGTGAAATCCATGGTAGGAGAATGGCATGGCACACTAATTATACATAAAAATAAAAAGGTGAGAGAATATTTGTGCAAACAAGAACATAAATTTCCATAACTATGTAATAAACATACATAGTTTCAATCCTAAACCCATTTTTTATTCTACATCTTTTGGTTTTGTAATCAAGACCCGAATCTATGTTCTTCATGTTGTGAAACTTAGTTATGTTGTCAAAATTTTGGTAAAAAAGAACAAACTATTTGTTTTGTTTTAAAATGTTAAATGTAAGGTGACTTGTTTATTCCCGAATCATGGACAAAAGTGACAACATGGGTTAAGGATATTCAACTTATAGCAATGGAAATTACGAAAGGCAAGTTAAGCCGAATTTGGTGCATAATTAAATGCATAAAGTAGGATCATGAAGACCATAAACATGAACCATTATATTTGACCCCAAGTTTACTTTTGGATTTGATGTGTAATCCTAAACACAAACTAGAGTTAAATTTGTTGGAATTTGAAAAGTCTCGCAAAGAAAAGCTACATTCAAAAAAAGGAAAGAAAATGGTGCATGTTAAGCCATACAAGAGAATGTAGATACAAAATTTGCAAAGAATAGTAGGCATTCATAAATAAGTTCACACTTGTTGGACCTTGTTGAAACTTTGAAAGTTTTTTGTTTCTAATGTAAAAAATGTTATAGGTTTTTAAAAAGAAAGAAAATAAATATATGTTTTATTTCTAAGATTATTGTTTTAAATAAAACATTAATGTCAACATTAAGAGAGGCTTTTGATTCCCTTGGCACATAGTTTCTAGAAAATAGGCAACAAACCCCATCACTAACATTAAGAATTATTAGGCTAAGTTCACCTATTGAAAGACTTGTTGAAAGACCTATTAAAAAGCCTAAAATTATAGGTGAACCAAGAGTGCTAGCATCATAATTACATAGATGATGGGAATAATCTAAATTTCAACCTGAACCTGAACTTGCGAAACAGCACCAAAGGGTGATCCCACCAGGACAACATTTATTCATTTGGCTTAACAAGAAGGATGCAATTCTAGATTATGCCATAACCAATAATTTTTATGTCATGTGGAATGGAGGTGTCAGTGATACTCATGATGGTCGTGATTTTGTACATGTTATCTTTCAATTTAAGCATTTAAATAAGATAATTATAGGGTTAGAAATGTTTGGTCTTTTTAGAGAGTTACACTGAGAGGATAAGAAAAATTTTATTACGAATGCAATTTGAGCCATTGGAAGTTTTCTGATTCATGAAAAGAGATTTTGAAAGCTAAATGATAATTAATTAAAAGGAATTAATAAATTTTGTGTGTTTTTTATCTTTTAAAAAAAAAATGAAAAAAATAATCAACATGGTTATTCTAGTTGTTAAGGGAAACAAGGATGAAAACCTTGAAGTATTTTTAAAGGAATAGAAGAGAGCTTGTATTGGTACTGGGCTTAAAATAGTTATAAAATGGTTTAATTTCTTTCTTAAATTCTTAAAAGGTATAGCATCACATTGGTTTGAGCAACATATAAAGACATTGAAGGGATTATGAAATGACATAACTAAAGCCCCTATGAATTTCCTATGAAGAATGTTTACCAAAACTTAATACTTGAATTAAGTGAAAAAGTACAAGGAGAAAACAATGACATTATAAAATAAACTTCAGAGGTGTTTTAGGGCATAAAGCCATGAAGGACTTGATCTAATTTTTGTTGGAATTAATGCATTGGTGCTAGAGCATTTCACCATTAGTTTGTTGTCGGAGCTGCGACGACAAATGAAATATGAATAAGTGAAGATGTTTAATGAATCAATGGAGGTGGCTGAAAAAAAAGAGGAAAACATGGAAGAAGTTTCGTGACTAATTGTGCAATCCATGGCAAAAGCAGTATAGTTCTTGACTGAATTACAACCACAAAAGCATCCAAAATTGAACTTTTGCATGGAATTGGCCATGGAGCAAATGATAAATCTAATGAACTAGTTAAACCTCCATCTACTACAATTAAAGGCTAATAAGAATAGAAACTTGGAAGAGGACTTGTCAATAATTCAATATTACAAATGTCAAGAGATGGGACATTATTCAAAAAAAGTCCAAATTTGCTTACTAGAAAAAATGTGAATTCTTTTACTCAAAGGTTTTTTGGAGAAAAGAAAGGCAAAACTTAAGTACATTTAATTGAGTCGATGAATGAAGGGCGAAAAAAGGCTTTGATGGGTTTGGAAAAAAAGCTTCAAAATTCCTCAAGATGTGGTTGATGTCATGGCCCAAACTAAACAACCAATGGAAGACACTACTCATCCTAACATAAACGTCAAGAAGTTCAAGGAAATGGTGAGAGCATCAAAAGAAAAACAAAATTGAAAACAAAGGTTTGGATTCTAAGACTTTCCAATTTTTAAAATTCTAGTCCTTATTCAGTAGTGAAGGATGTGGGATCATAGAAGGTAGACATCACCATTAGATAATTGGTGGTAATGGTGCCATTAGTTCAAAGGGAATTAAGGAAAGGTTCATTAACATTTAAAGTTTCAAAGGTACCCACACCTTTGAATGCCATAGCATCTAAGCATGAATGTGATCTAATCATTGATGTGCAATGTAATGGATCAATGTTATGTGGAATGTTGATGGATGGAGGGGAGGAGTCAATGTGATGACAATTCCTAGAATGAGGTATTGAAGGTTGAAAATTAATAGATCGGCTTTAGTAACCCTAAAAATGGCTAACAAATGGGTTGTTAAAATAAAAAGAGTAATTAGTAGTGTTGCCATCACTATAATGAAGGTTTCCACCATTGTGGATTTCCATGTGATACTGGAGGAAAATGGGGCTTACCCAATGATATGAAATAAACCATCGTTAATAAAATCACATGTAAAGAGCTATTAGGGTGAAGGATACATAACCATTAGAGTTCATCCTAACTGATAGAAAGTTCCATTTACAAATTTTGTGAAGAATTCTTGAAGAACAAATGAATATGATGATGAATAAAAAAATAAACCAAAACTTTAGTTCTGAAGGGATTTACATAGATGATTCCAATGAAAAGGAAGTGGGGTTATATGCTTTGGAAACAATCCCCAAGGTTGGAGCTTTGTCTTAAGTAGATCAAGGAATTCAAAGGGATAATTATTAATCAACTCCACATGTGTTGATAGAAAGAAAAATTGTGGAACATGTGAACAAGATTCAATTGGGACCAGACCTTTGCCATGAGGAAAAAAGACAATATGAAGATTTATTACGTAAATATATCCATATGTTTGCTTTTAGCTATAAGGACCTTGAGGAGGTTACCATGGAACAACACAAAATTAAGTTGTTACCAAATGCCAAACCAGTTAAAACTAAGCAAAGGAGGTGGAATCCAAGATACATTGTAATGGTGAAAGAAGAACTTGACAAGTTGTTGGAGGTAAGGTTCATTAGACATGTGGAGATAATTGAATGGGTTTCTCTTGTGGTATTGGTGTTAAAGAGAAATGGCAATCTAAAGGTATGTGTCAATTACAAATTTTTAAACAAGGTATTTAAAGAAGACCGAAACCCTTTGTCATTTTGTGAAAAAAATTTGGAAAAGGTAGTAAAGCATAAAATGTACACATTTGGAAATGGGTACAAAGGCTACCACCAAATGAAAATTGTTCCAAATGATCAATTGAAGACCACATTCACCACACCATGGGGAACATTTTGTTACATAATAATGCCCTTTGGTTTGTATAATGTTCCAGAGGCATTTTAACATTTGATGAAAAAAAATTCGAACCATTGTTACCCTTTTTCTATGAATTTTCATTGATGACTTTGGAGTTTATAGTGAGAAAGCTTCTGGCCTTCTCAAATTTGAGTTAGTCTTTCAACGCTAGATGGTCTAAGAGTGATTTTGAACCTTGAGAAAACCACAATTAGTTTTTCAGAAAAGAAGATGGTCAGACACATTGTGTCAAAGGATGGGGTAATCATAGATCCCAAAAAGTTCGATAAGATTTCAAAGCTTCCCTTCCCCATCACAAAGAAAGCCTTCCAAGGTTTTTGGGGGATGGTGGGTTTTATCAAAAATTCATACACATGTTTGTAGCTAAAGCATGTATTTTGACACAATTTTACAAGAAGATACACCTACACCAATGGAGGATGAAATGTCAAAGCATGCATTTGAACAATTCAAATTAATTCTTCAAGTTGCACCAATTTTTCAAACTCTAGATTGGAACATACCATTTTTAGTATATTGTGATGCATTTGGAGAAACGATGGGGAACACAATATCCCAATTGGACGAAAATGAGCATGACCATCCCATTCATTTTGCTAGCACACAATTAACTTTAACATAAAAAAATTATACTATGATTAAATAAAAAGGTCATTTAGTTATTTTCTCTCTTAAAAAGTTTTACCATTACTTGTTGGGTTATAAGGCCAAAATTATGACAGATCACAAGGTTTTAACCTACTTGGTTACTAAATTCAACCCAAGTGGTCGACTTGTTAAATGGTTGTTGTTAATAGAAGAATTTGACTTTGACATTGTCCATCACCTAGGAAGGCAACATGGGTGCAATTTTTTTAAAGTGTACCAAAATCTTGTCACAACATCAACCTTTTCTATCTTTTTAACCTAATATTTTTTTATCATGTAAAGACACATTTGTGGATGATTATGATGGAATCTAGAATTGTAGTAATTTAAATATAGTCCTTCTAAAAATTTTGACAACTTTTGATTTTTATTTTTTTTATGGGGATCAAAATATAAGGTGAAAATGGATTGCAATAAAAAATAGGCCTTTTTCGTCCTATGTGGTACACTTTAAATGATTTTCACCCACATGGCAATGTTGATAGCCTTACAAAGGCATATGAAGGAGTGGGTGATCTTTTAGAGGATGATGACTTTCTAGATGTAATAATAATGACCATTAATGTAAAAGAGGCGCTTAAGATATATCGAAAAATCATTTAATATTTAGATGGCATGAGGTTTTTAGGTGGAACCACAAAGGTGGTGTGAACACAAATTGTGCACAAGAGTCAAAATTATTCGATAATAGGGGATTACTTTTACTTCCAAAGAAGGGATGGTGTTTTGCAACAAGCCATTGGAAAGGGTGAAACCTCACATCTTTCATATGAATTTCATGATGGGTTTTATAGAGGCCACTTTGCAAAACAAATCATAATAGAAATTTTTTGCAAGCAAGTTATTACTAGCCTACCCTCTTCAAGGATTCCCATGATTATTGCAAAAGTTATGATGTATGTCAAGTTTATGCACAAAGGTCTATTATGAATGGCCCTTTACATCCCTTTTCACCTTTGGAACCTTTTGAAAAATGGGGAGTTGATTTAATGGGGCCATTGCTAGCGACTAGGAGAAGGCATTGATTCATTGTGGTTGCCATAAACTACCTCACAAAGTTTACAAAAGTACATGCCTTAAAGTCCTCATTGAAATAAAAAATAACATGATTTTTGTATGAACAAATTTTTACCCAATTTGGGACATCATTCAAATTGTTTTTAATAATGGTCCTCGATTTTTGAATGAGGTTGTGAAAATTTTGTTAACACACCTTGCAATGAAACATAGGTTTAACACTATGTATAAGCTTAACACCAATGGCTTAATAAAAAAGACCAATAGGACATTATGACCCATACTTGTAAAAAAGGCTAAAGTTCATGTAAACATTTGTGATTAGGATCTCAAAATCCACCATGTTATGTGGGTTTACAACATCACATACAAAATTGCCACATGGTATTCACCTTTTCGTTCAAATTATGGGATGGAGGCCTTCTTACCCATTGAGCTAAAAGTAACAACCTTACTCATTGCCACAATGATGAAACTTCCTTTGGATGAATCTTAGTGCCAATTTGGTAATTTACTTAGTGGTTGGATTTCATAATATAATTATGGTTTGGTCATAATTTCAATTAATGTGCATGACTTTGACATGGTAATTCATGTGGAAAAGTCTTGCCACATTATTGTGCATGGATTCACACATGATAATTTATGTGGAATAGTTTTTATCACATGAATGCGCATGTTGAATCACATGGTGAACCATGTAATGTGTAGATTTTAAGAAATTTCTTGTTCGGTTTCCTTTTGGTTAATATATAAGTGAGTGTTTGTGACCTTTCAAAACACTTTCACTTGATGAAAATAAGTTGTTATGTGAGTGCAAATTTTATGGCATAATTTATGTGTGTGTGAAGTCCATAGTAAAAAAATGGTGTGGCATATTAATTATACATAGAAAATAGAAAGGTGAGAGAACATTTGTGCAAACAAGAACATATATTTTCATAGTTATGTAATAAACATACGATTTTCAGTCCTAAACCTACTTTTGATCTACATGCACATGTGACCCCCATTCCTAACATTTTGGGTTGAAATTTAATTTAACAATAATCCCATTGAAGAACATGAAAGGTGGTCTATTGGAACATTTTATAATTCCCACCACTTGCATGCTTTAAACCTTACCTTGCATTGTAATGTAAATTGGGTCTATTATAATATCCTCAAAATTTTATTGTTACAACCTTAACCTTGGGCTCGTGACCAAGGTAAGGGCTTACAAAGGCACGACCACAGGTGAAGCCCGGGAGTCACATTTCATGATCCTTAAAGTGTAAAAAAGTGTGAAGGAATGAACCCCCACATTCCCAAATGAACTCCCACTTTGGGAGTTGGAGTCCCAATGGACTTTCAAATTTTCAGAGGGCAATTACAAGGATCAAAATTCATTGGATTGAAAAGTTTCATATACCATTGAAAATCTCCAAAGTATGGGCCTCCAAAGTTGCGGGAGTTTGAATGTTGGGAATTTTGGGAATTTCAGGACTTCCAACTTGGGAGTCCCGGGACAAAATGACGTTTGGGTGTTGGCCCCATGGCCAGGCACAAAGAATACTGTAAGGGGGAAGGTAGTGGTTTCCCCCAAGTTCGGGCCATGGTGAATTTTATGAGTCCGTGTTTGCCCAAGGCTTGTCTGTTGATGCATCCCAAGTTCTTTACTAGACTCAAATGTGAGTCCAAATTGAAAACATCAGAAAAGCAAAAAGTCGAAGCACACTCCTTGGCTCACAGCACTTTGAGGGGTAGAAGGGCATGCTAGAGCTCCGGGATGGGATTAGGAAGAGTGAAAAGCATCAACTACTCACACAGGCTTGCACAAAATGAACACGAGGTGGTTAGCGCATAATTGGAACACTTTTGGTGCTAGGACGAGCCATGGGCAAACTTGGATTCATAAAACTCACCATGGCCCAAACTTGGGGGAAGCCACCACCTTCCCCCTTATATCATACTCTGTGCCTCTCCACGAGGCCCACATCCAAATGGCTTTTTGTCCCGGGACTCCTAAGTGGGAGTCCTGAAATTGCCAAAATTGGGTCTCCCACAACTTTGGGGCCCCATAACTTTGTGTGTAGACCTCCAATTGAAATGAGGTCTAAAACAAAGTTATAGCCCTCGTCGATAGCTTTTCAACAGTATCTCGCACGTGACTTGCACACAAGAAAATCGAGGTGATTCTTGACTTTTAGTGGTCGGGAGTCAAACTGCCAATTTGGCTCCCGACCTTTCTTTTGGCCATAACTTGTGTTTTTTATGCCCAAATTGGTGATGCAAGCCCATTTTAGACATCTACGTCTCAATAGCTTTCCAATGGTATAAAGAACTTTTCGATCCATTGGGTTTTGACCCTTACAATTACTCTCTGAACATTTGGGAGTCCACTGGGATTCTAACTCCCAAAGTGGAAACTCCTTTGGGAATGTGAATGCTCGCAACCTTGCAAGCCCTTGCCTTGATCACGAGCCCAAGGTTAGGGTTGTGACATTTGTGCACCAAAGGTGCTCCAACTATGCACTAACCAACTTGTTTTTTAGTTTATACATGTTCATGTAAATAATTGATGCAGTTGTCATTCGTCTTAATCCCATCCTAGAGCTTTAGCATGCCCCTTTACCCTCGAATTGCTGCAAGCCAGGGAGCGTACCCCAACTCCTTGTATTTCCGTTGTTTTCACCTTGGATTCATAGTTGAGTCTATTAAAGAGTTTGGGGGTGCATCACTTGCCCACTACAAACACATGGACTTCCTTGGGTATGTCAAATGTTTTTATATGTTTTTTGCAAATGGGTATGAACCCTTAAATGTTGTAGAAGACTACACTTGGTTTGTCGCAACCTTAGCCTTGGGTTCGCGACCAAGGCAAAGACTTACAAAATTGCAGGCCAAAAGTGAGCCAAGAGTCACATTTCATGTTCCCATGAGTGCAAGAAAGTCTAAAGGAATGAACCCCCACATTCCCAAATGAACTCCCACTTTGGGAATTGGAGTCCAAATGGACTTCCAAATTTTCAAAGGGCAATTGCAGGGGTCAAAACTCATTGGGTTGGAGAGTTTGTTATATCATTGAAAAGCTCTTGGAACGTAGATGTTTAAAATGGGATTACATGCCCCATTTGAGTACTTAAAACACAAGTTATGGCCAAGAAAAAGACCATCACTCAAATTGCCAATTTGACTTTCAACCACTAAAAATCAGAAATCGCCTCAATTTCCTTGTGTTTAGGTGGCATGCCACATACCGTTGGAAGGCTCTCAACAAGGGATACAACTTTGCTTTACACCTCACCTCAATCAAGGGTTTGCACACAAAGTTATGAACGTCCAAAGTCGCGGGAATCCTAATTTTGGGAATTTTAGGACTCCCACTTAGGGGTCCTGGGACAAAATGACATTTGGGTGCTAGCCCTGTGGTCAAGCACAAAGAATACTATAAGGGAGGAGGTGGTGGCTTCCCCCAAGTTCGAGTTGTGGTGAGTCTTATGAGACTTATGAGTTCGTGTTTGGTCATGGTTCGTCCATGCACCAAAAACGTTTCAACTATGCACTAACCAACTTGTTGTTTGGTTTGTGCAAGTCCATGTGAATAATTGAATTGTTTGATACTTTTCCTAGTCCCCATCCCAGAGCTCCAGCACCCCCCTCTACCCCCAAAGCGTTACGAACTAAGGAACGTTCTCAACTCCTTATCCTTCTATTGTTTTCAAATTTAGATTCGCAATTGAGTCTATCAAGGAGTTTACGCGTGCATCATGGTTAGTCATTAAAAATGTTTTCATATATACCCAACCATTCATTTAAGTTTGTATGGTTTTTTTATTGTAAAAGTTCAATTGACCAACAATTAGGTATGTTTGCAATTTGTCATTACCATAAGCATTTTTCATCACTATTAAAGGCAAACTTGACTTTTGCATGAAAGTGCAATCAATTATACACAACAAATAGTTTGAAAAATTATAATCATATTTTTATAGATAAATGCAAGAAAGTAGGATCAAAACTTTTTCAATCATTGTGAAAGCATCATGGTGCTAAATATTGAATTTATAGTATGTTGTATACAAAGTTTGAAAAACATTTGTATTAAAAATAAGTCAATTAGTTGTGGAATTGTGTTCAAAAATACCTTTTACATTAAAAATTTGATATATTATTACTTTTACCTTGGAAATTGAAAATGCATAAGTAAATGTTAAATGGAATTAACCAATAAAGTAGAAAAATCCAATATTTCATCTATTTATTTGCTTATTTTGTTTGTTTAAACAACTTGCAAACTAAAAGAAATTATACTAACATTTTTGAAAAATCTACTTAATTCTATTTTAAATGTGTGATTTTTTAGTATCATTGATATAAATTTAAAGGATGTGCTCATATTAACCTTTTAAATAAATAATATTTAAAAATTTAATATGTTCATGTTTAGTTTATGGTTACTTTACATTTTTCTTAACAAGGATCATGAAGTTTATACTTGGTTATGATTCACCTTTTTGTTGTTTTCCATTGTAAGAATTTTTTTGTGCTAGTTTCACATGTCTACAATACACCTTAGTCCATTTTTATGTAATTTTTATGCCCATAAAATTGAAATTCCAAAGTTGCTTCCTCTATAATTTAAATCCCACCAAATGTCAACATTTTTAATAAAATTTGTAAGCAACAAGGGGGAAAAACTCATCTTCTTAACCATCACCTTTGAAGCCTTCATTATTTTACCCCATATATTGGAATCACTAGTTGGGTAAGGTTATCGACAAAAACCTATTGAATGTTTGGTGCCCACCTTTTGTTTTTTAAAGGAAAACAATGTTTCGACTTGTACCTAAATCAAATATTCAAATTAGAATATCTAGGTTCAAGGGAATGCATGAACCACTAAACTACCAAAACCTTTCATGGATTCTAAATACCTAGGCCACCCACCATCCTTGGTGCACACACATCATCCCAACAAATTTTGGCTATTGTGGTGAGTTCACCACCTCCCCATAAGAAGTTATGTAATAATACCTTACCTTATTTGAAAGTCTTTTTTGATCCCCCAAACAAAGATGAAAAAACACAATGAAGACATTAACATTAAATTTACAACAAAGGTTTTACCAACAAGGGGTAGGTGGACTAAAGACTAATATTTCAATTTCTTTTTTAAATGATCTATAAGAAACTCATCCATGTCCTTTGTCTCCAAGTCGATTCCAAAAGGAACACCTAGAAACTTAGAAAATTATTTTTTTGGAATCCATTAGCATGTGAATTTGTTAACCGAATTAGGCTTGGGCTACCTTTTGGTGCACCAAAACATAACATTTTTTCCTAGTTGAGTTCTAACCTTGAGATCTTGAAGATGCCCATCACATTATGAAAGTTATCCTCCATCCCTAACACAATGACTATTGTGTCATTTGCATATCAAAATATAGTGTTGGATGTTTGAGTTAGGTAGCTTGATCCTTCTTACCTTTCTTGTTTTCACTACTTCCTTGAACATCATATTAAAAATCTCCCTTAGTATCAAAAAAAGATAAGGTGTTGAAGGGTAGCCTCACTTTACACCTTTACATGGAAATAAGGTGCAATGTTCCCATTGAAACACACTATTGCCTTTGCATCCTTTATTATAAGGCTAACAAAGTTGACAAATTCTTAAGGCATCCTCAATCTTTCGATGGCATTAAATAAAATAAAACCCAATTGACCTTATTGTAGGCCTTGGCAAAATTTATTTTCAATAACACCAAAGGTTGGTTGGATCTTTTTGCCCAATCAATTGTTTCATGTGGTAAAAACACATTGTCCAAAATGAATCTTAGTGATAGAAAGGTTGTTTCATCATTGTTTATAATCTTTAGCAAATGGGGTTATAATTGAAGTTGGAGGGCCTTTACAATGATTTTGTAAGTTAAATTTAGTGATAGGTTGCTAGTTACTTAACTTATCACTATTTCCAAATTTGAAAATTAAGGTGATGAGGCCAATGTTGACCCCATTAGGTAACTTCCCTTCTTCCATGGTCCATTGTAACATCTTGTAAAAATATGATCCAATTAGGTATCAAAAGCTGTGATAGAATTTTACAAGGATCCCATCTAGTTTCAAGGTCTTATACTTAGCCAAGGTTTTAGCTACTCCTTCTAATTGTTTATTTGAAATATGTGCAGCTAAAGTTTTTTTCATTTGATCCATGAGCTTTTATGGCATTGAACTTAACATTCTACCCCCTAATTATTCAACTTCTTGTGTTTTTATTGGAACCTTGTATAGTTTGCCATAAAATTCCATCCAAATTTGTCCCATGGCTTTTTTCTTGTTTACAACCTACCCAATCTCATCATTTAAGGTAAAGATCAAGGATCTTTGAGAGTTTTTATCTAATGGTTGTAAAAAACGGTGATTTTAAAGTTCAAAAATGGATGTAAATGTTTGCCTCATCGTTTAAAGGTTAGTTGTTATGATAAAATTGGTTTCTTTAATATGAAAAGGTCAATATTAAGGGTATCCATGGTAAAAATAATAATAATAGTAATGTAATTTAACATGTGGTTTGAAAGGTGTTTGAATCAAACGATGATATTTTTTAATGACACTTTAATGTCAACATTGCAAATGATTTCATAGCTCAAATACATGGTAAAAGACGGCATTGTGATGCAAGTTATATTGTAATGAAATGTTTTTAAAGAAGTCCTTGAAAAAATATTTATTCATCATAATACTTGTAGTAATCATCAACATAAATTACTTATCAACATTGCATATTTTATAATATTCCTTTATTTTACAAACCTACATTATGTTTACCAAAATGTGCAATACTTGCACTTACCTTGAAATTTTAATTGAACATGCTAAGGGATTCAATATGTTGATGATACAATGTGCTACAACATGTAATTATACCTTCCCTGATGTTATTTGAGTGACTAGTTAGAAATACCTCCATGATTCTTAAAGCACTTGATAATATAGTTGCGTTATGCCAACATATGAAATATGGTGTCATGTTTGAAACATTGACATGTTTAAGATCCATGCTTCAAGTGGGTTTTTAAATATAAGTTTGGAGTACCACATTGTAATTAAGGTGTTGAAACATAATACTCAAGTTTATAGAATTCAAATTTCAATTTTTTGTCCATGTTGATTTGTTTGTTGATTTTATTTACTTATTGTTTCACTTTTGATTCTTTAATTGTTTGTTATTTTTTCTTGGCTTTGTTTGTTTGTTATTTTCTTGGCAAGTTGTTTATCTTGTTAGTTTTGCTAAATTTTTTGGTTTATTTGTTGTTTTCCTTGTTTGCTATTTTGCTTGCTAATTTATGTTTTTGTTACGATTGTTGATTAAGTGGTTGAGTTGTTTCTTATTTGTTCATTTTTATTGCTTGTTTTGTTAATTTCTTATTTTGATTGTTGTAAGTTTAGTATTTCAAATTTGTATGTTATTTTTTTATGTGAACTTCATTGTTTGTTCATCTTTATTTATTAATTTTTATTGCTTATTTTTTTCACTACTTACTTTTTGTTATTTGTTATTTTGATTGTTATAACTTTGCCATTTCAAATTTGTATCTTTTTAAAAATTTTGAACTTCATTACTTGTCCATCTTTGCGAGTACTAATTTTTATTGTTTTTCTTTTCACTACTTGTTTTTTGTTATTTTTTCTTTTTTTTTTT
>Ga0209611_10008356_pt1 | contig 16224 bp, 9 predicted proteins | sample S1TSphgellanicum_3_FD_187693 | JGI IMG/M metagenome (GOLD analysis project Ga0209611, IMG submission 187693) | Host-associated microbial communities from peat moss isolated from Minnesota, USA - S1T2_Fc - Sphagnum magellanicum MG (SPAdes) (version 2) | ecosystem: Host-associated > Plants > Peat...
TTTTTTTTTTTTTTTTTTTTTTTCCAATTTTGTGACATAGTCACATTGGCAATCATCCACAAGAGGAATTAACCAAATTCGGCTACCTGTCACAAAGGAAAGTAAAACCCATTTAAAGAATCCTCATCTATTTTGGCAACATGCTGGAACCTAAAATGTGGCAATTTCAGGAAAAAAAAAATTCCCTCAAAATCTGGCTAGTTTGGTACTTTTTCATACCAATCTACTTCAAGTATTGATTAACCCTAAATTCTAATGATTTTAAGTATCATTGGCAATACCTCGCAATGTACCAACCAATCAAATATACCCTTGCCCAACAATGGTGTTGACGTATTGACCAATTACCATAGCATCCCTATTCACTCTATTAGCTCATGACCATGAGTTTAAGTAAATGTCATACATCAACCAATCTATTAACCAAGTATAATTCTTGTTACAAAGGTTGGTATTTATGGATAAAACATAACCCAAATGTGGATTAGCTCAACAAAACCAATGGTGAGAAGAAGTAAGAAATGAAAAGTGAAAGGAAAGGAAAGGAAAAGGAAAAGATCATAAGAAGAAGAAGAAAAGGCTTTTAAGAGCACAGACTTTAGAGGATAAAGTGGGCACTGAAAAGAAGCTTCCCACTTTGGATAAGAAAGCCCAGAAAATAGTAATTTTCAAAACTTAGAAGACTACAAGCACTTAACTAAATCATTTCACTATTAAGAAAACCATTGGTCCAAATATAAAAGAAACTTTGAAGGCTCCAGTCCTTTCTTTTTTCACCAGCCTACTCAAGCTCAGCAACTGAGCTGCAAGAACTCTTTTGAATCGCAAAGCCTTAAGTGTGCACAAGATTTAGCTTTTGGTTTCTTGCTAAATCCAAGAAGTTGCAAGAGAGGCCATTGGAAGTACAATTTCATAAGGTCAAAATGATTTAGGGTTTAGGGTTTAAAATACTTAAGAAAGGTATTTTTTTAAAAGGGCAAGAATTAAACTTAATAAAACAAAATCCAAAAAATCAAACTACAACTACTGCATCCAGACCTAACTACACATAAAAATTGAAACAAGGGCGCAAGTGGTGGAAGTTTAGAAGTTAGCAGCACTGTCATCTAATTGGGATTCATCTTCAATCTCCACCTCCAATACCTCCTGCGTGCACACATGATTTTAAACACATTTAGTTTTGAACAATAACCAGGATTTTGTCACCGTTATGTCTGAACTTGTGGAGATATCTCCACACCAAACAGTTTGAAGGTTAACATGGGTGACAAGTGCAGTCATAACCTTATGAGAGTTGGTCACAAAGTGTCAGACCATCAACTTCCGAATCATGAATAGCAGTGATGAGCTGCCATGACTACCCACTGACTTCATCAGCAGCTCCTGATGGTGAGTGCAAACTAACTAGGCATATAACAATCTGCTCAAAATCTTGCGCAAACAAGCATACACTCTTTTGAAAATCACACAAAAGATGGGTTGTAAAATTTCAGAGCAACAGTCACCAAAATTTACAGCAGGAAATGGAACCTAAAGCTGTATAGTAGTTAGACAGCAATTGAAGAGTGAGTTACCTTCCCCCCCACAAAACTGCGCTGGGAAATGATAACTTACTGGGATGCGCTTGCGGAGGTAGTTGGCAACTCTGGCAAGCACCATGGAGCGTTCATGCCAGAAGCGTCCTGTCAATCTTAGCTTCACGAATGGACCATCCAACTCCACCAACTCAGCTACCCCTATAGCATTCAACCCTCAACCCCAAGACAAAGCTTCCATTCACATGATAACTCAAGACCAAAAAAAACACTGCAAGAGAACTTGTGAGTGAAAAAGAAAGAGGAAAGAAAAAAAACACAAATAACAGTGGCAAAACCCACAGACATTCTCAGCTCCTTTGCAACCAGACAGAACCAATGTAGAACTGCATTCTGCAATTGTAGATCACCACAGTAGTAAAATGATACATTGTAATGTCAAAGGCATAAGTTCCTGTGTATGTTACCTGTAATTCCAACAGATGTGTCAAATATTTGCAGTAGCTGCAGGTATCAAAATGCCAGCAGTACAATCAATAAACATGCAGAATTCAACAAAGGAAAGAAACCCCAAGCAATGACAGATGGAGATTCCTCAACATTGCAAAAAACAATAGTCTAGGAGTGAATTGAATAGCCTGCAGATTGAAAGAAATCAACAAGAGTACAAAATCATCGGAAGAAGAGAAGTGAAAAAGGAATGAAGCTGCAAGAGAGAAGAAGAATTGGTGAGATTCTCAGAATGCTTGGTGTTTTGCACAGAAAAATAGAATTAGTGTTTCTTCAACATTGCATTGAGTGTCTAATAGACTTGGTGCACAGTTTGTCTTTGATGAATAACAATTGAATTGCTTTCTACTCTCAAATCTTGAAGGGGGGAAAATGGAAGAGGACTTGAAGAAAGAATGATGGACAAAAACTGAGGAATCAATCAATCCAAGTGTGGGTGGGTGGAGGAGGAAAAGGAACTAGAGGGGTCTCTTCTGACCTCTGATCGAGCATCCAACAGAACGTGTTGCACATTATCTTCTGTGAGATCAAGTGGCTCCACTTCAGCCCGCACTTGCAACCACCATCTCCCCTTGCCATTCCAGCTTCTTCCTCTTTCCCCTCCGCCATACTTCCTTGCACCAAAAACCCTAGACTTCAGCTTCCAGTTCTCTAACCCTAATCTCGAAGCTCTATGACGGTTTTCCTCTCTCCCCAAGCTAGAGGAGGACACCTTGTTGTACACTTTCCTGGACTTATTAAACAAGAATGGAAGAGAGGAAGAAGCAGAAGAGCAACTAGTACAACATGGTGCTGCTGAACCTAAGCTCCAATTCTCCAAAATCTGTCTTTGACTACACACTGCAAAATTGGACATGGTGGCAGTTTGTTGACGCACAAAAACCTCAACACCCGAGAATGCGCTTCTGAACCCAAGCTTTGCTTGCACTGCCTGGATGTGTGGAAAAGAACTTTGAAGATAAGAGACGTTTCACACTAGGGCCCGATTTACAAGTCCCCATTCATTCTTGCAATTTGATTGGTTTAGAGCTCCAAATCGGGATAAGTCCTTCACACCAGGGGCCAGATTTATAAGTCCCAACCGTGAGTAGGAATCCTATGTGGCTGTACTTTTTGGTTTCATGGGTTGGGACTTAGGCAAGGAGTTGGGTCCAGAACAAATGGAAATCCAACTCCAAACATAAGTCCCAACCCTATTTTTTTTATTAAAATAATCAAAAAAGTGACTTCATTCAGTCCATTCATCAGAAAAATCTTTCTTTGGCATAAAATCGAAGTTGCCCGGCCGAGTGTCTTTCATCCTAAATGAGTTGGAGCTAGAGTGAAAGGTTTAGGACAGAAGTAATTTATTTGCAAAAAGTTTTATACAGTAATTAGTTCATTAATTATTTATTTTTTTAAATTCAAATTTTCAAATGATAAGTGATTAATTACATAATTACATCATTTGGTAATCAATTATCTGAACAAAATAATTAATTCAATCAAATAAATTGAATCCCTATTTTCAATAATTAAATATGAAATACTTAATTCACATGTTTAATTATCATAGAATCACTAATTTAATTGTATAAGTTACATAATGAAAAACAAGCACAAAGCATGTGGGAAATCTTTTAAAAGTAAGCTAGCTATCATCGATCACCTGCATATGATAGAATAGTTATCTATATCTTCACCATATGTGCTTCATTTTGAATGATTTAGAATGTTATGAAAACATTACCTCAAGCTTTAGAAATCATCTTTGAAGTGCAAAAGAAAAAGAGTAATGAAAAAACAAGAAGAAGAAAAATAAGGTTTTCACTTTATAAAACATGGTTTTTTTTTGTTTTTTTTTTCCTCTTTGGACCCCTCTTATTTTCAAACCTCATAACTTTATTATTTCTCATTCATTTTAAATGATTTAAAGTGTTATAGGAACACCACCTAAAGTTCTACAAATCATCTTTGATCTTTGATAATAACATACCAACATACAAGGAATTTTTTGGGCGTTTGGGAATTGGCCTTTCTAGCATTCGATGGTTTGTTTTTTTGAATTATTGACCCCCTCTACTTAAGGGGGCCGTAACTTTCTCAATTTTATTTCGTTTTTGATGATTTTTAGTGCGCCAAATGCACCAACAAGAATGTTCAAGTTTTTTTTAGACATTAGAAACAATAAAGCCTTCCCCTTGGATCTAGCTTGCCTTGAATGCTTAAATGTTTGGTCAGTAGTTGATTTATCCTATAGTTGCAACTCAATTACAACTAAGAAACAACTAAAAAATTTAACCCATATGTTTTATTTTTGAATCCCATGTTGCAAATTATATAAAAAGGGTTTGTTTTTTTATGTTCTCACATTAAAATACATGTGTCATTTTGGGATGAACGCAAAACAATTCAACCTAAAAACAAAATTTCATAGTTATTTTTTAATTCATTTAATCTTGTGTTTTCCTACCTACTTACCTACTTAAGTAAATAAGTAGGTCCTATTTTTCTACCTACCTATGTAGGTAGGCAGATAAGTCTTAGTTAAATATGTAGGACCTACCAACCCATGGTTATGTATGACCTACCTAGCTACTAAAATAGATATTTATATTTTTTTCAAAAAATAATTAATATGCCATGTGGCAATTTTCAATTGAACCATTTGTCACAATTTTGGATCATCATTAACAATCATATTGGACAATAAAAATCAGTATTTTGAAAAGAAAATAATTTTTAGGTCCAAAAATTTTCATAATGCCACGTGTTATATTTTGATAAATGGTTGACAATTAATGACATTAGTATGACATCACGGGTGTAATTATAATGGAATTGCATAATAATTGAAAATGAATTATTTTGACTAAATTGCAAATGAATTGTAATGAATTACACCATATATATGATGAATTGCAACTTCATAATTCATGCAACTTGTCCATTAGCATTCACAACATATAAATACAATGAGTTGCAAGTGTTTAGTGCAACTAAAAAATTAAATTGTAAAGCCAGTTGCAAAACACCCATTTTTATCATAGTGAATGAAGGATTTCATTAAAAGATTAGATGATTAGGTTCATGAGTTTTCATAAGTCATAGCATTAGGAGGATGCTTGTGTGTGATACTCTTGTGCGGGAAAAAAAAAACATGGGAAAGAATTGTATTTGTCCTTATATAACGGAGAATGGTTAAAGTTATATGGATTCTAGTTTTTCTTCTTAATGTGTGTTCTATTTAGAGTGTGATAAAGGAAAAAGAATAACTCATATCAAGTTTTTATATAAGACCCTAATATTCTTATGTATTAGTTCTTGTTTTCTTCTATAAAGTTATAACATTATTATTTTTTGTTATAGCTTTGGAGTAAAAAGTGCATTTTGCCACAAGATAATAGTTACCACTATAAGGTAGCAATAAAGAGGTCAACATGACATTTGAGGCCTATAGGTGCTAGAAACATTAAACAACAACTACAAAAGGTTTGCAAATGTTGTAGATGGTAAGCAACAACTATCGAAGGTCTGTAAGCAATTATGGGTTTTTTTCCAAGTCTCCAGATGACGATATGTGCAAAACAATATTTATTACATGACGGTAGTTACTACAGGACAATAGTTATAATAAGACACAATGTAGACAATACACAAGTCTTACTTTCATGTGTTTTTATCTTTTTTCTTTCTTTTTTTTTAATTTGGTAACTTTTTTCCTTAATAATAACTAAGTTGTTAAATTCCATGGTCTAACACAAGCATGTGTCACTATCACCATCAAAGTAGGTGCCATGAAGGTGAACTTCTTTACATATTTTTAACTTGTATGTAAAAATCTTATTGGTCTTTTCCCTTGTTTTTTTAAAATTTTGCTAGTTTAAAGGTAAATGTGTTGCATGGGGTTACCAAAGAAAGCATGATTTGGGAGAAAAATGGGCATAGGTTTATTTGCAAGGTTGAAGCTTGCAATACATCTTATTTGGAAAAATATTTGCTTGTAAAATGTTTGCATTAAGAGCACAATCTTTCCACATAATTGGGGAAGCCCAAACACCCATCTATTTGATAAAAGGGGCCACACCATCAAGACCATGCATCGATGAATGCACGGGTCTTAAGTAATCCTTTTTATAGGCTTCAATGCAATAAGCAAAAAAATTTGTTCAAACAAAGATCCATGTTGCATGTAAATGGGATCATTTGTAGAATGATGCACTATGAATAAAACTAGCACCAAAACCTACATTGGTAAAAGTCACCTCTTCCAAGTTGCTCACTTTATTGGGCATTCCAACATGGGGTGTGGGTCCATCCCCCCCATGTAATGACCAAGTTAAAGAAGGATGAAGATCTTGCTAATTTAAGTCAAACTAACAAGATCTTTTATGTGAAAGGCCTTGAAAATGTTTGGGATAGTTGGAATTGGATGGGATCTTCATCCAAAAAGGAGTGCAAAAAGGAAATCACTCATGAATTATCATGAATCGGAGATGATTCATGGCTAATAAGTTCCATTACATTCAATTTTCACTTCAAATTTGCATTATCCTTCAAACATATGTTTTCCAATTTATATTCATTGGTTTGTGTGTATGTCCATTTTAAGATTCAAAATACCACCACGGAGGCCTTATAACCAATGCATTGAAAACAATTTTAGGCAAACTGGCAATTACACGCCTAATAATATGTTCAATTTGTACTACATGCAATGGCACATTATCAAATAGATTATCATTGAAATTTATTAGTGAAAGCTCTAATGAAAGTTCAAGTGAAAATGAAGGTGAAAACAATTAGAGCATGGTCATAGAGCATTTTGTGGGTTTTAACTTGACATTCCATTTTTGGATTAATACACATTTTGTACCATGTGTATGGCGTCCATAAATTCATGCCATATTTTTGTGAATTAATTTAGCCTCCATGGATATAGCCCATTGGCATAAAAAATGAATGTATGCAAAGATACCTACAACTTGTAAAAAAATTGAATTTTATTTGTACAAAAACAATGTTACTAATACCCACATGTGATGTATGTGCATCTTGCATTGAGCAAAAAATTGATTGGATATATTGCTAGTATATGAAAGTATTGTAATTATAATCTAAAAATTTGTGCAAGTTCCATAAAAGCCTAAAGGCATGCTTTTGTGCAATACCATCATCATAAAAACAATCCCTTATTTCATAGTTAGAACTTTGAAATAGTTTAAATATGCATGATGAGGGTATTGCATAGGTTCTAATTATTTTTTGGTCCATGCAATACCCTGACCCCTAAACCTAACCATAATACACCCATGATGGTATTGCATAACCCCAATAGGAATAGGGTAGACCAAATGAGGGTATTACAATTGGACTAAAATTTTTTACCTTAATTTTATGTGAGGTTGCAATTAAAATATTGATTAACACCCATATTAAAGTATTGTATACAAGGTCAACATAAGTTATTTCCAATATGTCCTTAAGGTATTGCATTGTTAATTACATAAGATGAAATAATTTAAACTCATCATCATCATCATCATCATTGCCTTTTACCAACTTAGCCTTTTCCATGCAAGTAATGCATGTCAGGAGTGTTAATCAGATGGTGCCACATGATCACCAGACCAAATAAACAAAAGCTATAAAGGTAGCTTATGCCTGAACTTGTAGTCAACAAGACTTGAGAGGCTTTTGCCGAGTGGGCATCGAGGCACCTTTCCAAGTGGGTAACTCCTTGATGCTAACCTGCCACTAAGGCCAGTCCTAAGTGTGTTCATACCAACCCCTTTGTGCGGATGGTATGTTAACTGCCTGAAGGTCCTTGCACACTATGGAGACAAAGGATTGGGCAAAGATGGCCCCTGGAGTGCTTAGCACCACGTAGACATGAAAACAACACTTGACATGGGTACCTCTCCTCAAGCATCCTAGCCATGTGCCTTAGCCATGATAGCCTTCTTTGGGCCAAAAACCACCTCAGTGAGGGTACCTGACACTTGCCCCTCATATGCTCAAGGCTATGGTGGTCAACAATGCCAACCCCCAAAATCCGCTTCAGGTAGCTGTTGTATGCAGTCTCTAGCCTGTCCCCTCGTGCTCGTGTCAAAGGCCACATTTCATTATCGTAGACGAAGTGTAGAATGATAAAAAAATTAAAAAATTTCACCTTGGTTTGCACTGAGAGGTGGCGATTCCCCCACACATGGGAAAATTGTGCAAAAGCGCCCAGCCCATGCGCACGATGAGTATCAACCTCCTCTTGCAAGCTAACCTGGGAGTTGACAATGCCTCCCAAATACTTGAAAGACTCCACTAGTTGCATCGAACCACTACAGATGGGGGTGTTAACAAGCAGTTGGGGGGCACCCCTACCCACTAACATGATCTTGGTGTTGGTCTTGGTAACATTGATGCGCATGGCCATCTCAGATGCCCAGAAATCAACCACCTTCAACATTTCCACCAGCTTCCCAACATTTGTGTTGAACAGAACCATGTCATCTGCATACAACAACACAACAATGGTGGCAAGAGATAAAGGCGTCGAACCAGGGGTGTACACCAGCTCCCCTCCAGACTAGAATTCAACCTCCACCCCATAATTTGGCAACGCCCTAAGGGCCTTATTAACAATGAAATCCAAGAACACATTAAAAAGTAAAGGGGCAACCACACAACCCTCCCACACACCTCTAGTGATCGAAAAGCTTCGCCCCAAATGACCACCAAGTCAGACAACGACTTGTGTCCCCGAGTGCAGGTCCTCAAGGAGGCTGATGAGGTGAACAAGGACACCATAGGTGCAAAGAACCTGCCACATGGCATCCCGGTTGATGTTGTTATAAACCTTGGTGAGGTCAATGAAGGCTAGGTGCAGCTGTAAGTTAGTGCTAGCCTAGGCCCGCCCTGAAAGCTGGTGTAGGACAAACATTGCATCGACTATACCCCTACCACCATGAAAACCACATTGAGCCTCATGCAGTTGGCCGCCCACACATTGCCCCAAACAGTGCATTAGCAATAGCGCATAAACCTTGCCTGAGATACTCAACAAACTGATTCCTTGGTAGTTATCCGTGCACTAGTGCGAGCCCTTGCCCTTGTATAGTGGAACCACCAAAGCCCATTTCCACGCCTTAGGGGCCTGCCACTATGCAAAACAACCAAGATGACCCTGTGGAGCCAAGCAGTAGGCTCCAACCCTGCCTTCAACAATGGGGTAGTGATACCATCTACCCTAGGAGTCGTTACATTGTGCAATGCAGCAATGCACTTAGCCACCTCCTACAAAGAAGGCTTGTCACAGACTTCACCCTCAACACCCAAGGAAAACTCAACCTCACAAACCAGCGTGTCTAAAAGATCCCGAACCGACAGGGAAATGTCCCCTCCACCCCCCAAAACCTTGGTGAAATGCTCCCCAAAACGCCATAGCACGACTAATGGGTTGTGAAATGGCACACCAGAGCGGTATAGGATGCATTGTGGGGCACCCTGGCCCAATGCCACACCAACCATGGACCTAACCTACTAAGCCCACTCCCTCGAGCGATCGGCCTATTGCAGACACTCAACAACCTTAGCCCGCTTCCGCGCAACAACATCCACATCAGCAGCAATTGCCCTCCTAAGCCTAAGGATATTGCAAAACAACAAAATGATTTGGAGGATTTGCATTACCTTAATGAAAGTAATGCACTTGTGGATATGGTTGAATATGATATTAATGTTTTGTCTTGGAATATTGCATTGTTTAATTAGATGAAATGAAATAGAATGAAGTAGATAAGATAAAATAATTGTACATGTTTAAAGGTATTACGAAACATTAAGTTATATTCAATATGTTCTTAGGCATCACATTACTTGTTCAATTAGATGAAATGAAATATAACGTAAGCATGGGTGTATTGCATAAGACCAAAATAATCTAGTAAATTTGCATTAACTTGATGGGGGTAATGCATGTGTGAATCGGGGTGGACAAGTTATTTTCAATATTTTATTAAGGTATTGCATTTTTGAATCAAATGAGGTGAAATATATTATCATGGGCATGAAAGTATTGCACAATCCAGTGCATTTGCATTACCTTGATGAGGGTAATGCATGTGTGAATTGGGTTGAATATTATATTGTCAATGTGTCCATAGGGTATTGCATGGATGAAATAGATGAAATAAATAGTTATAACTAGGCTTAAGGGTATTGCATTATTGTTAAAATGTGTTGTGTTCATGCATTAATTGATGAAGGTATTGAAAAAATAAATTAGGTTCAATATGATATTTTCCCTTTGCCTTCAAGATATTGCGTTTCAGTAAAATCATCCGATGGGTGTGCATTACCTTTATGAAGGCAATGTGATGATTAGTTAATTTATATATATGTATTTGCAAGTTGTGCAAAGGGTATTGTAGAGGTTTGAACTCTACTAACTGTGAGGAAGTTCAATGAACATATTGCAGAAACAATTATATCATTGGATTGATGTGGCTTGAGTAAATATACAAAATTCATTTGTAATACCTTCATATGGGTGTTGCCAAATAATTTAATTATTGAATTTAATAGGGGTACAAATAATAAATCTAATTTAATTGTAATATATTTATTTAGGGCATTTCAACATTGTTTTCGACTATCATGGAGTTGCAGGGTCCGGTAGGTAGGTTGGAAAGGTGGCAAAACAACTTACATGTTATATTGCAATACCTTCATTGTCTTGCATCATCATCGCCTTGGTGGAGATTTAGTGTGTAGATACGTAAGAAGGTAGGTTGATGGGTAGGCAGGCAAATGAGTGGGTAGGTAGCTAGCTGGGTGGCCAAGTAGGTAGGTAGGTAGGGGAGGAGGAGGCCAAGGTGCATAGTTAGGTAGTATAAATGTAGATAGGTAGGTAGTCTAAATGTAGGTAGGTATATGAAACCTAGGTGAGCATGGGGGTTGAAGAAAAAAAAATTTCCCCAAAAAAAACCAACTTGAGTTGAAGAAAGGGAAAAAAAAGGTCAACCTAAGTTGGCCACCTTAGTTAGCTGAGGGACGAAAAAGGTGCACCCATCAATGCCCATACATCCACATTGGTGCACTGGTGGCCCTTCCCAATGTAAGGGCAAGAGTGTCGTGTGCATATTTGAATTTTCAAAAAACCACCCATTCTAGTTTTAAACATGTTTCAAAATCACAGAATCACCAGTTTGGGCTCTTTGAAAAAACCAGAATCAAAAAGCCATCGGTCCCAGTTATCTCAAAAGCCTTGCAAGAAGCCGTAGTTTTCATGAAAAAACTGTGTTTTTAATTTTTTTGGAACCTCGATTATGAATCCTAAGATCTCCTAGATAACCATTGGGGGCCTTATTTCTAATAGCTGCCCAACACTGGTAAGGGCTCCTTGAGGCCACAATCAAGGGAAGGACCCACATTGGGAACACTCCTTATTTGACCCACATAATAACTTTATAGATTTGTTTTTTCTTTCTTTTTCCATGATACCCAATGCATAAAAAAGAAAAAACCAGGTGTTTCAAAAGTGACACACACCAACTAAAATAAATGCCATGCATCTTGAGGATCCAATAGTACTCAAAATAGCTTGCATTCCCTTAACTTAAAAAAATTTACTAACTTATTACTAATGTTGGTAAGTTCCCTAGTTTGAAGTGTTAAACCCAAGGTTTTAGGTATAGGTTATTGTGACTCATATTCAACCTAACGCCCTTTTGGTGGAACTAGAAAAAGATTGGACTATCAAATTAAACATTGTGTTACAATTAGAATTGGAACTTGGAGAATAAATTTTTAAAAATATTTTCAAGTTATTCATGTAGGTAGATTTTTTTGAAAACATTTAAAGGCTCATAAATAGGCCGAACTTTATAAGTAGGTGATTGATTTTATAATTTATTGTAAAACTTGATACCTTCATAAATTTCAGTTTTAACTTGTTGGGAACCTTCCTACATATAAAATTTTCAGCCTTGGGTAGTGTTAGTGTGCACATGGATGCAAACAACATAAAAGGAGTGACATTGTTTGCTTGGGTGACTAGTTAAAGAATTGTGAAATTGCTTATAGAGAGGATATGGCAAATTATCCTTGGCTACAAAAGGTGATGAATTAGAAATCCATGACTTTTGTAGTGGTGAAAGATATTAAATTTTTTTTCATGAAATATTATACTAATATGTAAAGGTGTGGATACATATTATAAATGATTATCTCATTTTGAAAGCATTTCAAGTCTTCTAAAAGTTTTAAATAATGAAAACATTAGTTACAATGTTTTATGATGTTTTTGACTATTGTATATATATTATATTCTATTCAATTCGTTCAACACGTCCCCATAACATATTTAAAACATTGTTATGTAAACTTATTAAAATGTCAAGGGGCAAGTTTTCCAAGGTGGGTGAAAACCAAAGACAAAAACACAAAGTATGCAAAACAAAAGTGCAAGTGAAATTTTACTTTGATATTGTATGAAACCATGAATGTGAAATGAAGTGAACAAGGTGATGTTGCAAGATTGTATTTCAAATTGGTGTTGAACATACTAAAAATAATGGGGATGTTTTTTATAATTATATCCCTTTGGGAAATTAACTCGAAGAAATTTTATGTTCACCATTTAAAGAACCTTTTTTGAAAACCTTCCAAACTATAAATGAATTATAAATGAATTGAACTATGATGAATTAAATTTGAACATGCAAGTGGACCCTATTTTTGCATTTGGATAATTTAACAAAACAAAATTTTAATGTCAAAATTGAAATTGAAGCTTCTTCCAAAAAGGAAGAATTGGTCAACACTAGATGTTATTAGAGTTTGGCGATTTTTTATTTTTTAGAAATAATTGTTGATTTGTGATATTTGAATTTTAAAATTTTGAATAAATCAACCAAGTTTAAGTATCTCATTTGTTACACATTATAAAAACCAATTGGGTATGAGTAGGTTTGGAAGGTTGTTGCTATGCTAGTTTTTTGGGAAAAAAACTAGTTGGATAAATGAGGTGGTTTTTGGCAAAGAACCTTTAATTAACTATGTTTTGCTAGTTATAAACAAATCCATAAGTGGTTATTTCAAATTTACCTTGCACATTAAGGACTTGCAAGAAAGTTTCATTACAACTGTTATTATACCTTTCTTTCAACGAACTTCCTAGGAACAACTCACATTGAAAACCCAAACATGTTAGATTATTTCAAATGTCCAAGGTATAAGGAATAATAGAATCTACCAATGTTTAAATTCACATTAAAAAGACATAAATTTGATATTAGTTCAATTGTCTTAAGGATTACAAATGGTTGTAAAAAAAGAGTACATTGCAACCAAGATGGAATGAAAGAATGTCACAAAAATCCATTCATAATGATATTATTACTATAATCTTGCCAATCAGATACAGACACCACACAAGTCATTAACATGTGGTTTGGCTTGCACATTTACACTAACATTTAGAATTGAAGACTCCATAAGATTGGCAACACTAAATCATCACAAAAGTGATTGCAATGAATCAATGACCACATACAAAAAATGGAAATACATAAAAAATAGCAATAAATAACAAGGCATTGAGGGAAAAAAAGGTGAGAAGGCTAGCCCAATTGGAGAATGATGAAATGAAAATTTGGTTGGTAATTAGTTAAAACCATTGACAATGGAAGCTATTCATTAACAAGTAAATAGGAAAATAACCTATGATACTTGCATAAAACACCTTGAGATTGGTGATAGAACAAATTCTAAATCACAAAAAATGAACCAAAGCTTTAAAAGTGATTTGGTGAAAAAGAACAAAATAACTTTATTCATTCAAACTTTCTCACCTTTGTTTAGGTCGAATTTAATTACACTCTCCAATACTTGAATAAAGAGCAAGAGGAAATTGTTGACATAGAAAATCTTCATGTGAAGTGTTCCAAGGTCGCATTCATAAGAAGTTCAAGGAAAAAGGGTGTGATGATGTAGTTGCTATTGATTGCTGACTTTCATTTTCTCTATTGTGTTCAAATTCAAAAAGATAAAAAAGACATAGACCTTGGACAAAAAATTGATGGTTCTCAACAATGTACTAGATCAAATTTTTAATCAAAAAACATAGGCCAATTTTTGGTGATGGGGTGGAGGTGCACCTTGGTATAAGGATTAAAAAATAAATTGAAGTCTAGGTCAAAGCAAAGGCTAAGTACTATGAATTGAGGTTTGCCAAGATGGGGCCAAAGACATTTCTTTCATAAACTAACCTCTATTTATTACATACCTATATAATAAATTAGAAAATTGGCAATTTCATAATCAAAAAACCAAGTTCAACATTGGTCCAAACCAATATTGTTTAGTTCTTGAATTCAAAAGGAACATGTACTCCTAGTTCTAACTTTTTTTTGTTTTTGATACACATAATTGCATAGGTGAGAACGGCAATTACAACCTTGATGGCTGCCATATGTTTCGTATAGGTTCTTGTGATATTCCATAGATGTACATATTATACACATACACATAGACCATTTAGATTACAAATCAAAATACATTAATTTTTAAAAAAAGTTTCAAATTACATGTAAAATTCCATATGCCACCCATGGGTTCTTTAAAGGTGATTGATCATGATATATTGCAACTACAATTTGAGTACAAGAAATAGCTCTATGCACAATGGAACATCCGGTCTAGTCCTAAGACCAATTTTTTAGATTTCTAAAACTTTTATTTTTGGTCATCTTCACAAAGAATTTAAAACTAGTTCAATTAAAAACAAGTTTTGGTTCCATTTCCATTACACACAATTAAACCCAAAAAATAAAGGCCACTTTAGACAAGGATCTAAAGAGTAGGGTCCAATGAAATCAAACATTTCTATTGGTCAAAAGCTTTAAATTCGTACGAATGGTTTTAGACAAAAGTCCAAGACCAAGACAAATCAAATTATGATTTAACTTACATGGCATTGTTTTGGAGGGAAAGCCAATTGGTCCAAACCCAAAAAAAAATAGGTTTAAAGAAAGCTCATGGTTTGGAGAACCAAAATTTAAGCTAAGGTCCAAGGTCATTCATTTCTTTGTTTTTTGTTCTTTTTCATTGTTTTCTTTTACCCTTGTTCTTCAAATTTAAAAAAAATGAAAAACATGCTATGGATTGAAGACATTGTTGAGAGCACACAAGCTCCCCCATTTTTGACCAATTTAAAAATTGGCATGACTAGTTTTATTGATCTTCACAAAGTGGTTATTAGAAGGAGAGTATTTTCAACCTTTCCAAATGCATGAAATGGAGTTGAATTAGAAGGTGGGGCAGAAAATGAAAGTGGATTTGAATTTACAAAAATCCTTCAAGAAACCATTAAGGAAAAAGGTGTTTGTGGTGAAATACTTAAATGAAAAAGGTTAAAAAGTTAGAAAAAAAATCCATTGTGCGGAGGAATAAAAAAAGAAAAAATCAGAAAATTAAAAAAACCATTAAAAAAGAAAAAATAGAAAGAAAAGACCAAAGGTTAACCTAATCCTCTCACATATAAATCACGCATCTTTGATATTGGATCCCAAGCTTTGAAATACACTCATTGTACCATAAGAAAAAATGGTTTTTAAACTTGAAGAAGGGTCCAATTCAAGGTTCAATTTGCTTCAAATTGGTCCCTTGGGATTTTGATCTTTGCACCCTTGTCTAAAGTGGCCTTTAGTGTGTAATTAGTTTGCTCAAATAGTGCACACACTTTGAGATAAAGACATATTATTAATTATGTACAACCAATCAAATAAAATAACTTGTTTAAAATGTAGGGTCAAGTTTATACTTTTTTCAATTTGAACCCTTTAATTTAAATGGGTTAACCCTTTTGGTTCATGTTCTAATTCAATTTAGAAAATAGGTAAATTCTCTGGTTAGGTTCCAATGGTAGTTCCAAGGAAACTTGGAACTTTTGATCTAGAAACCCTAAAACCTAATTTTATAACTTGATTTGAACCTTTTGAAATTCAAAAATCCACCAACACTTGTACAAACCAATGTTCTTTGATTCTTGATTTTGAAAAAAACCTTTGATTCTGATTTTTGAATTTCATAATAGAACTTTAAATGTCAATTTGATGATGGTATTTTAGATTTACAAAACCGTCAGTTTAAAAAAATTCCCAAGAATTTGGAACTTAGTTCAAATTAAAAATTGATTCAATTC
>Ga0209611_10008357_pt1 | contig 16222 bp, 4 predicted proteins | sample S1TSphgellanicum_3_FD_187693 | JGI IMG/M metagenome (GOLD analysis project Ga0209611, IMG submission 187693) | Host-associated microbial communities from peat moss isolated from Minnesota, USA - S1T2_Fc - Sphagnum magellanicum MG (SPAdes) (version 2) | ecosystem: Host-associated > Plants > Peat...
AAAAAAATTTCCCAAACTTCATGGGATATTTCCTAGCCTGAAGAGTTGCTTAATTTTTTTGTTTTCCTTTAAAACATATTCCAAACATTAGAATACCTAATAGAAATACTAGATGACCAGGGTGAACCAATACTGGTACCATAGTAAAAACCCAAAATTTGTGGGGTTGTTTCTAAACATTATAGATATTCCATTCCTAGACTAAATAGGATCTCAGAGTCTAAATTTGACATTTTCAAGTTAATTATTAACTCTGGAAGGCCTTCAGGTCTCTGTCCATAAGGCTGCTCTGGTCATAGTTACACAATGCTATGATCTCTGTAGATGTGATCACAAGAGCCTGATGGGAAGCCACAGACATTACACACTTTGTTTTTTTTTTCACAAAGACAGTCACTCTCCATTGGAGAGCTGCAAGTGCATTAAAAATTGTAATTAATGATGTTAGCAAGTATGAGAAAAATGTACAGATGTAGTGCATGGTGAGGCACAATTTGATTTACAACTCTCATGACTTGTGCAATTGGTCAATGCTTTACCAATAGTGCTATGAACAGCAACTAATTGAAAAAACTGAATGGAAAGCTGCTGTGATCACAGAATCAGGCAGCCTAATGGAAAGATGTCCTTACTCAAGAAGGTGAAAAAACCAGTGCAGGTGCTGGTTTAATCAAGGGGAGATCACATCGCCACGGCAAGCCATCTGTGTAACTGTATAAGAGCATTTCCACGTTGCTCCGTACGTAACCCTGCTAAAAATTAATTTACATCCAAGTTTAGTTATCTATTTTTTAATTTTAAAAACTGCACCCATAAAATGAAACTGGGACAGCAAATAGGTGGAGGACTACTAACAGCAAACCACCTGGACCAATCATTATGATGAGTCAATCACAAACACTAATCAGCAGTCACATTGTATTTAGTACACTATTTTCTCCAGATGCACACAGTTGCTGTACCTTTTACCAGCCACCGCAAACTGGGTATAGAAAGATTTTTAGAGCCGGCCCCTGGGCATGCTGGCCCTTATGCCAAAACGCGTTAAGGTCGCAGCATTAGGGTTTAGTGCTCGCTCACCACCGCTATTTATTCGCTCGGATCGTAGTGTCGTCGTCACATCTGGTACAGCCTTCTGCATCTCTCTTTTGCATCCTCTCAGCACAAATCGAGAAATTGTTTCTCGATTTGTTGTGAGGTCACGAGCAAGAGAGGGATAGGGGTTTCGACCACAGCACAGGGAGAAGTAGGTACCGAGAAGCTGCGGTTGTGAAGGGGGCGAGAGAGAGAGATAGTCAGAGGACTTGTGAACTCAGAAGAGGGGTTCTCTCGGAGGCATTATTTAGGTTAAGAAGTTTCAGCAGCCTTAATAAGTAGTGCAAACAAACGCTATTCTTTGTTTGAAAAGTTTGAGAGGAGGAGAGGGCAATATATGATTTGAATTTTTTGTCAGAGTTATTCTCGAGGGGTACGGGACAGAGACCAAAGTTGATGAAAGAAAAGCCTTAAGTGTGCAGTTAGGATTTGTTGCTTTTGCTCCATTCTGTTTAGCTTTTGTGTTCCATTTACGTCCCGGAGGAGAGGGGGAAGATCTGCTTGTCTTTTCTGGTTGAAAGAAGCGTCAGAAAGCTTTAGAATCTATCATGCTGAGGGGGGAAGAGTCGACATCACCCATCCGAGGTTTTGTCTTCTTCTCGCTCTCTCTCCAGCACGATCTTCAGCGGATTCCATTCCATTGTGGACTCATAGCCAGTGAAGGAGGCACAAGCGCTTAGCAGTCTTTTCTCTCTCTTCGTTGCCGCCTGGTGCAAACTGTGTCTATCTCTCATCCTTTTTGGCTGGAGGAAAGTTTGGCTAAAGTACTAGGGCTACTAGGGTTTCAACAGCTATACAAGTATGCCGGAGAAGTCGACGGATTCCGAGTCGCCATGTGCGCGAGAGATTTCGAAGATTTCCAAGAAGACGTACTTCTCCGGTAGCGGCAAGTCGACATCTTCCCCCATCGACAGACTCTGCATTCTCTCGTCCTCCTCTGATGAAGAAGACACATCCGTCGAGAGCCCACGAGGTGTCCGGATTTTCGAGAAGAAGGACGCGGGCAACAGTTTTAGCGAGAAGAGCGTCGATGCTCCCGGCAGCACTGGATCCGCCATCGGCAAGAATCGCTCCCGACAGTCAGCCTGTCGAGCATCTGGTTTTGGTTTTGGTCCTGAGGGTTCTTCAGAGACGGCTTGCAGAGTCTCACGTCGATCTCAAGCAGATCCCAGAGCTCGTATCAACGGTGTTAGGTGTCGATCAGATTCCCAGAAACACACTGTTGAGGTTCGGCTGCCCAATTTCAAGAAGAAGCTCTGGGGCGGCACTTATACCACAATGGAAATGGCACTGCGAGCCAAAGATGCACTTAAATTCTACACAGGTTGTAAGAAGTTGCGGTACCACTTTCCTGACTCTCACGCTTTTTTTGCATCCCGGAGCCCCCTGAGCATCTCTTTCAAGGACCTTGATCCCCTTTGCAAAAAAAAGATACGAGTTGGGAATGAGTTGGTTCTTGTGCATACCCATTTCAGCAAGCTGGTGAAGGAAAGGGCTGCTGAATTCAATGTGATGAAGAATAGCACTCCTGCAAGAATCTCAATTCCGGATTCAGTAGCTGTTGACAAGATGCATCGGTCGAGAGTGCCACTCAGGACTCCTGCTCATAACGGCACCAAGGCGCTTCCTCACAGAGCACCCTTAGACTTGGTTTCCTCAAAACCCTTACTCAGCAGCACTGATCAGGTCAAACCTCTCTCCCACCAGCCTGAACCATTGGAGCTTGGAGAAGACTTTCAAGGTGAGGAGCATTTGGACCTTTCGGTGCCTGGTGAAGTTTCTATAAGTTCACCAGCTGAAGAGGCTGTGTTGAACAACCACCTTGAGGCAGCTCACTGTGGAAATTTTGCAGCTAAGCTGGTTTTCCCAGGGTGGAATTTTGATGAACAAACAGCAGGATTTCACATTGTTACACCAGATGTGGAAATGCCATCCGACCAGCAGCCAAGTGGCATAACCAGCACAATGGATTTCACTGGTGCTGCTCACAACACAGATCCCGTCAGACCTAATTATCTGGAGGGGGATTCTGACAAAGATCCTTTGCAGAACATATCAGATCAAAGTGGTCTGAAGTCACAGTTTATGGAGTTGCACAGGCCAAACTTGCTGGATTTGCCAAACCTTGCAGCTACTGGCATTGAAGAGAGAGATCCATCTTTGCCTGCATCAGAGGACCATGGCTTTTGGTGGTGTCCAGTAGGTCACGGTGCTCTGTTGATTAACAGAAAGAATTCTCAACTGGGAACCTGTATGGCACACAATCCATCAACAGTTCTGCAGTTCCCTTGAGCTTTCTGGCAAGGGATTATCATTATAAGTTTTCTTGCTGGATTGGCTTTGCAATAGCCACCTTCAGGTCTTTTCGCATGTGACATTTGAGAAGAGGGATCTTGCCGCAATCTGAAAGACTGTCAGGAACCTGTCTTGGCTGCTCTCAGTTCAGTATGGTTTTCCAAGAGTGAAGAGAGACTCTATGGATGTTTTCTTCTGACCTTGCTGCAGGTCAGTATGGTTGTCTGAGAGATAAAGTTCAATGCATTTGAACATTTGATTTGGAAAATAGTTGGGACAGAAGCACTGGCCTTATTGTAGACTTATTTCTTCTGTTTCTTCTTTGCTTGTTGATTGAATGTTTAGTGGTTACAATATAATGCCCAGAAAAGAGGAAAAAAATCTATGTAATGAGCTTCTTATTGTAAAGGTACAATTTTGTAATTTTGCTGTGGTCTAGAAGAACTGCATACATAGGAAGTTACATAAGCTATGTCTTGTACATAATAAAGAGTTTTTTGATAGCTAGTAGGTAGTAAGCCTTTTCTCATGAGCTAGAAAGAGCTTGGTGATAGGAATGACAAATGTATTGTTAGGGATTATGAGGATGCTCTGCTTATATGTGCTGGTCAAACTCTTTGTTATTAAGTTCTGTGCAGCATACAGTGCTCTCTGCACAGATATATGATATCTGTCCATGTTGTACACAGGCTAATAGAGAATTTATTTCTGTGTGATCTCACACAGTTTTTGTACCTTTGGTGACTTTTAAGCTCTGTGAAGTTTGGATTACTGCTGTGATGGGTCATTAATTTTTGTATGATCTTGGAGAAAAGGGTTGATCTGGTATTGAATATGATGTTCTCATCTCAATCTCATTTACATCTTGTTATTTGGGATTGAGGAAGTACAGGCAGGTTCAGGTCATGTTTGGTTTAATCCTTTCAAGCAGTGGCCTGAAGATTATCTAGCAACTCTTGAAGTTTGCATTTGGAACAGTGAGTGCAATTGTTGAAACTGCGTGCTTTGTTATGAATCATTGGCAGCAGCATATCTGCAATAATGTCTTGTGAGTTAAATTGTACTTCTAATGGCTTCTTTTGTAACTGATTGGATCTAGCAGTCAAGCAAAGTCGTTAAGATAAATCCTGTGATCTTGTTGATAAACATTCTCAACTGGAGTACGCAGGTAATTGACATGATATGTGTGCCTCCTATTCATTCCAATATCTCTATTACTGCTAAGTCAGGCATTATCAATAGTCAGCTTTACAGTTTCTTGAGGCTTTGTAATTCTAAATTTTTCTTTATTTTGATGGTCAGTCTTATTGTCTTTCTGAAGACTAAAGGATACCCTCTAAAGATTTTGTTATAGAGGACTAGAGGTTTGCTCAATAAAGAGATTTCTTTTTGGAATTTCAGCATTTGGAGTCTTCTGATTGATTTGGTATAGAGCATTGTAAGGTGGGGAGCTTTTTAAAGCCCAATTGGTCCTCGTTTATTTTCTCCTGTGTCTGTTATTCTAATGTTTTTCCTTCTTATTGTGCATGCTTTTTTGTTTTTTCCCTCATTCTTTTCTCTATGTTTTTTGCCCCTTCTATCTATGTTGTTATGTTGCTAGTTGCTAAGCCAGTACCACGGCTGAGTCTTCCTGTTGTTTCTGGACTTGTGACAGAAACTCAGTACACAGGTTAGTGGTTACACTGGCCTATATGCACTGTAAGGAGCTGATGAAGGCAGTGGGGAAGTTTGTGATAAATAAATGTTGTGATAGATAAGTCACTATCATACATATTATTGTCAATGGTCCCTGAACAAGTGAGACTGTCACTTTTGTTAAGACTTCTTGTTTTTATTGTCTCTTTGCTCTAGTTCTTCCCTCATGTGTTGCTCCTCCTTCCCAGTTCTGATAGTCCTTATTTTGAGGTCCTTCTTTGACTTCAAGGCAAAGTTTAAACCTTGTTGTGGCTTCCTTCATCCTGAGTATGGAGATTTCTTGATTCTCTTGAGAGTTATTTTTTGGAAATCTATCATATTTGTATCTGGCTTTTGAAATCAATGTAACTGGTAGTGTCCTATGAACCCTAATATGCTGGAAACAATTTTGGTACTTACATTATCAACATTTTGGACTAGACATGAGAACTTTGGTTAGTAGAAGAGTGTTCAGTTGACAGGAATGTCTACATTCTGATATTGGAAGCTAGAGATAATGCCTCCTCTCTAGAAATCCCTGCACATCACACAGAGGGTATAGTCCAGCTTTAGAAAGATGTCTCATTTACCCTTCCTACTCTTTGTATCCTAGACAACCTCTGTCTGGTAACGTGATAAGTGAAGTATCTGAAGTTCAATGCTTTGTCAAACTTTGGGAGTCATATGTCACATTTATGAAGGTTCCCGCTTCCACATAGTCTAGTTCAGGTTTGTTGGGTATGTGCAGGGTTCTACAAATCAATTTTTTTAGCACACATGCCTTTTCATTTAGAAGCCTTTTTTATCCAAAGCTCCTCTAGTGTTCAAGGACAAACAAGCTAAATGTAAAAGGCTGAGCATGATCAGTGTGTAAGCAGCTCATTTGGACAGGACAACAGAACACCATATCAATCCTGCATAATTGGACCAACTTAGCCTGTATTCTTTAATTTGCCCAAGCATTCTGGTACCAGTTTGAATGCAGAAACAAGGTCAATTCAGTGAGCGAAATTGTCACTCTGTTTCTTCATTTTAAACATTCAAAATGTTGAAGATGGATCTAGAAAATATTGCACCTTTATAATGCTTTGAGCCAATTGACTGTGAGTGGTGGGGTGACACTCAAGAGACAATGGACCTTTGGTTCCAAGGGAGAGTGATATTCTAAATGTAAACTAAAACTGTGCTTTGAAATCATTTGGGGTTTGGCAGTCATTTTGGCACACTACCAAAATCTTATTTTGTGTCAACAGACTTCAGATTGGGCTTTAATTTGAAATGGTCTTGTAAAAGCTGTTCAAGAAATGTTGATTTAAAGTTATTCAAATTTGAGTAACCTCAAACTTGAAATTTGAAGAACCCAAAAAGAAAGGAAGTCATGTGTTGAACTATTGTATTGGGCATTGTTATTAGAATGGGTGATCCCATGATTCTCCCTTAAGGCAAGTTCCCTCTACAATTGATGGTAAAAAAGTCACAAATCCCATTTTGTTGACTAGGATAGAACTGCTCATCACCGATCACTACCTTATCACCAAACATTTATTTAGATCATGAGCATCTGTGCTTCATTTCGATTGATTTAAAATGTTATGGGAGTGCTACCTCAGTCTCTAGAAATCATCTTTGAAGTGCAAATGAAAAGGAGTAATGAAAAAAAGCAAGAAGGAAAACAAGCTTTCCAACTTACAAAATGCATTTTTTTTTCCTCCTCTTCTTTAAAGCTCATAACTTTCTTATTTCTTGTTCATTTTAAACGATTTAAAGAAATTTTTTGGGCGTTCGAAAATCGGCTTTGTACTGTTCTGTGGTTTGTTTGTTTAGTTCTTGACCCCTCTACTTTGGGAGGCCATAACTTTCTCATTTCTAAGCCGTTTTTGACAATGTTTAGCGCATCAGATGCACCAAGAGGAGGGGTTCAACTTTTGTTAGAACAAAAAAAACAACGGAGCCCTCCCCTTGGATCTGGCCTGCCCTGAGCACTTAAGGGTTCGCTCACCAGCAGTTCTACCCTACTGCAGTGTGCCATGGAATCCAGCTGTGTTTTTCAGTTTTCCCGGGAGGAAAAGAACCTGGCAGCTACAGGAACTAGTAACTAGTACTAAACTAGTTCCCATCACCATGCTCCAATTTTTTTTCAATCTTGATTTAATCAGATCATGTGCAGAAGTTAGAACCATGCAAGGCTCCACACAGGAGTGGGATTGGGATGTTGAACAACCTACATAATCTTAATGCACAATCCACTTCTCATGAAAAAACTACTGGAGAATGGACGTAGCTGCCATTCCTCACGATCTCTCTTTATAGTTCTCTTGTAGAAATATCAGAGGAATGTCATCACCCCTTCACTGGCATGCAATGTGGATTGCAGTCATGACGAGGGGAATACTAATAATTCCGCAACTGGTTTATTTTTGTACTCAACCGACCATGATTCTGTCCTCCAATGACTTTGTACTCCATGTTGTAAGCAAGATTTGGAATGATCATTTTTGAAAAAAATAAAAATAAAAATCAAGGCTTTGGCAATAAGTTAGTTATGCAACAAGAAAATGAGACAAGAGCTATAGCTATTTTAACATATCCTTCTGTGGTTAAAATGCAAGGCTATGTGGCCAATTTAGGACAGCCCAAATGTGAGATGGGTTATGTATACCTTTAGAGGATGGGATGACTCAACCTGATGAATCAGGACCTTTGGTTCCCCATGCACAAAAGGGAAGTCCTGATCACGTGATATGATCTATTTTAACATATCCTCGTGTGGTTAAAATGTAAGGCTATGTGGCCAATTTACAACAACCCAAATATGACATGGGTACACACCTTTAGACACTGGGATGACTCAATTTGATTAAGCAGGGCCTATGGTTCCTCATGCACAGAAGGAAGGGTTCACGTGATAAAGGGCGCTGTCACGTGACCTACCACATGGCCAATTGAAAAAACAGAACAAAGGAGGGAGGGTTTCATCTGGGAAAGTAAGCAGAGAAATTTCCTAGTGTGTTTGGAGGGCACCTTATATCCATTAACTTCCTGGAGAAGAGAGGGTTTCCTATGCCCACCACCCCTTGAGAGTTGGTGGGATATAAACAGAGGGAGGCATATAGGTTTATATACATCCCACACTCAAGGAATAGGTGTAAGAACCCTCCCCACCTATTCTTCAAGATCAACTTAAGTCCATGATAATGTTTGCCTCATGATTTATGATGGATAAAGCCCATGGGTGGTAACTTTACATTACCCTACAGATAATTTGACAACCCTTTTGCCCTTTGGGCAAGAATAGCCATAAGAAGTTCACAAGACTCAATCGAATACTCTCTAACAAAGCCCTAGAGGCTAGGACCGAATATGTTTTTTTTGGGTGAAAAATCATCAAAAGGCAATACGGTTTTCCAAATACAGAATATTCTCTCATAAATTCTCTTTTTTTGGGGAAAAGAAATTGCCTAAAAACCAAAAACAAAACTGGTTTTTTTTTGGGGGAAGGGGTTCACCATATTTATGTGTACTGGCTACAGTTTTAAAGTTCCTTGAAATAATGTTTCTAGTTAAGTTAAAATCTCTTTAGGGATACTCACCAAGCTGGCTCCATCAGGAAATTGGAAAAAAAGTATTGCCTAGGACCACAAAAGTTTGTCATGATCCAGCTCTTCCCAGCCAAAAACTCCATGCTCTTTGTATCAACTCCATCTTCTCAAGTTTAAAATTCAAATTGATTGAAAATCTGGTCTCAAAAAGTTGTGTTGATGTAGGACTTGAGAAAGGGAGAAAGGACCTGCCTCCAACGTGACCATCTCCATGAAAGGATCAGATATTAGGTCTTGTTTCATAAGACATGACTTATATAGGAGGCAAGTTTATGGGTTGCTCAATAACGAACAAAGTTATAGTTAGCTGGGTCTCTTTGCAATAGTTTGTTGTTGTCACAATTGTACATGAGACAATTTGATGACAACACGATGACTGAAAGTGATTCAAATCTTGTCAGGTACCCTAGCAACTTACACTACAACAAAATGTGATTTTTCTCACACAATAGGTTGGGAGCTCACAACCCGTGTGTGAGATAAAGTTTGTCGTTTCATCATCGATTACAATATATGATATGTGTTGGTTATTGTGCATATATACATAAAAATGTAGTATGACATTTATGCAATATGTGTCACAATTCAATATCAAATTGCAATTTTAGTGTAATATGTCACAATAAACATTTCATATTGTAAATAGTAATGGATGAAATCACAACGTTTATGTTACACATGTTTGAGTTATGAACCATTGTCTAAGAAAAATCACATTTTATTAGAGTTGTAATTGTTTTTGTTGTGTTTTACTTTATTTGGGCACTTACATTCATAGATATCAACAAAATAAAACATGCCACAATAATCATGCTAAACAATCGCACACACGTAATAAGTTTCTTACACCTTTTAAGAACATAATATCTCCAAAAATCAAATGTTTCAAACCGTAGTCACACTAGGATTTTGCAAGAACTTGTTTACAAAAATCTTGAATTAGGTGTTCACATTAATCTTGACATTTTGAAAATTTATAATTAGTTAATGTTGGGTGTGTTGAAGATGAAAAATAATAAGCAATAATATTGTATGAAACATTTGAAGGAACATTTGTTCTCATAATGAAAAATGATAGGTGTCATCCTTCAATCATTCATAGGTTGATTCACAATTTTCACAACTTTGCATTTTGCTTATTGCTTGATTTACACAATTTTTTAGGGGATTAAATCTTGTCCAAATTAGGCCTTGTTTAGATCATTGAAAATATCTTGAAAATCATTACAATAAAATGGGTTTGAATTCTAAAACCAAAATCTATAAAAAAAAATTTATTGCCATTTGAAAGGTTGGGGGTTGCATTAACAAACTAACTCATAATCATTTAAACAACATTTAAAAGGGTCAAATCAACTTTGATCAAGAATTTGATATGTGATACGAAAGTTCTTTTCAACAAATGAGGGTCATCATGTGTTTATTTTTCTTATCAAATACTAAAACTAAAAATTAAATAATATAAGGTATCAAAATTTAATACAAAAAAATATAATTAAATTTATGATGCCTTAAATATGTTCATATTTTAAAATTAGATAATAATAGGGTGAGAAAAAAAATCTCTTCACATAGTACCCAACAATTTGTTTTTAAAATGCAAGTAATGTAAAATTTTAACATCTCAAACCCATCTCCCTTTTTTTTTTGCTTTGTCACAATTTGGTGACATTTTTATTTTTTCTTGTTATTATTTACACAATTGCATTCACTGTTCTTCTTTGCACATTTTCCCTCTTTTCTTTGCTCTTGGTCATGGAAAGAGGTTTAAACTTATGTGGTGACTTTTTCATGGAATGTAGACCAACCTGGGGGTACTATAAGCACCTAATGTATAAACCCTATGAAGGAATTGTCCTAAGTAAGCTTTTACTTGTCTTGACCTTTAACCATCCTTCAAGTACAATTGCACAATGGTTTTTTCAAAGGTGTATAGAGAATTAGGTTTTCAATAAGTGTTATCAAATATGTAACATAACTTTTTAAACATATTAAAATTATTCATAAAATGCCATAGATAGGGGATGAAATTGATCACTCAAGGTTCAACTTCGGCCAAAATATTAGGTGAATATTAAATTTATAAATTAATCTACATTGAATGCCATAACTAAGACTAAATATCACATGCGCTAAAAGAAATTTGGTTTTGATTGTGGTGTTTGAGGCAAATTTTTAGGTAGGTAGTCCTCCTTTGCTCTCTAACGCACATTGTGCAATCACATCTGCTTATCAAAATGATTGAGTAGAATTTTGATGTTTGGTCAAGTTTTTTTGGGACTTTATGGATAATAACAAAGTGGGTTGAAAAGACAAATAAGGGATCAACATGATGACACAAATAAAGGGTTGGATTGGGTATGAATTTAAGGATAATTCTACTATAACTATGCTTTTTATTTTGAAAAGTTGTCGTCATTATCAAATTAACTCCTTAACAATGGACACTTGAAACCTTCAAATATATAATAAAAACCTTGTATTACTACCTCACAAAAAATGGAAGGATGTCACAAAAATTCTACTCAATTAAAACATATTTAAAAAAAAAAATCTTATGAACTTTCAAGGTTTACATAAAAAAAAACCTCGACAACAAAGTTCATGAGACATGTTGTTTGGCCCAAAACAACAGGAGAAAGTGTTAAAGAAATGTTATGGACTTTAAAATGCATTGTGAAATAATTTGGATGAGAAAAAAAATGTAAAGAATCATTAAAAAAACCTAGGTACAAATTGCCTTTTGTCTAGTCATAAGAATGTTTCCTACAGACAAGCCAAATATTTCATGACAAAAATATGGTACCTATAAGGTTATGCAATGTCATTAGTGATTTTTTGGTTTAAGGTCTAACATTACACCAACACACATTGATCTTCAACTCATGTTCTTGCTTTTATGCCCTATGGCTACCTCACATTTGTCCCAAGACCTTTGGTTTAATGTGTTTGCAAAACATTGAAGACTAAGTTTGTTTGCAAGATCTTTCACCAATGGCCAATGACATTTGGCTTAAGTCCTTTGCAAGGATATTTCATCAATCCTTCAAAACAATTGGCCTAGAATGTTTGCTTTTCTTCTTCAACACAATTAATAATCTTCATAATGAAACAATACCTACACACACAAAAAAACCTAGAGTAGAATGAAAATATTTTTTAATTGTAAAATTGAAACATTTTCATATTTCCCTTCCTCTTTCATGCACCCTTTCTTTTGTTCTACTAATTCAAAATACTTACTACCCACTTTTTGGATCGTTTGGGGCTAGAGGTTCCTTGGCTTCAAAATCCTTTGGCTAAAAAGTCTTATTTTGAGATCACAACAAGCTAAAGGATCTCTTAGCGTAGTTGAAATTTAAATCAGAAACCCAAAAAGAAATAATAGATATAACAAGAGTTTCACAATCCAACAAAGCTTTGCATTGCAAATGGAGTGTTTGGGCAAAAGGAGCTAGACATGACATGTTTGAGGGAAGATTACAACCCTAGGCCAAAATGCCCAAAAACTTCCAACCCTAGACCAAAATACTTAAGCCAAAACACATTTTATCTTCAAATAACACTTTGTGCCCAAGGGCGTGACAATTTGGACTTGAAAAACAAACCCCCAGAACATGCTTTCAAGGTCCTAATGTCCCTAGGCCCTTTTGTTGTAGGCTTTCAAACCATCATGTCTAGGCCCTCAGGCTTGGCCTCATGTTTTAGGCCCTTAATCCATGTATCAGTCCCTTGAGCCTAAATGTCTTAGGCTCTACATGGGTTAAGTCCTAACCCTTCAAGTCCTCATGTCCTAAGCCTTCAGGCCTTGAGATCCTTGGCTTCTTCAAGTGTCAAGTCCTAATGGTAGGGACAGTAGACAGTAGACACTTAAAAAAAGACTTCAATTAACTCACTTGTGATTGCCATCTCCAATACCTTACCCTAAGGTCAGTTTCCTCATTAAATAATTCCTCGAAATAGTGAAACTAAATTTTGTGAAAATATGAAGTTGTCATGTTGAAAATCATCATAATTATCAGAGGCTACATTCTGAATAATTTCACTATTCATATCACAATATTATAGTAAATTATGGAAAATAATAATTTTAAAAATTTAAAAATGGACTCATTTTTTCAAAAAAAAAAAAAAAACGTTTTGCCAATGTGGAAACTGACCCTAGGCTACAGAAGGTAACTATCAAGAGAGCTTATTCTGGTATCAAGAGGGTACTATATTTCAAATTCCAACAGAATTACCAAGGTATCAATAAAGGTATATAATCTCCTAATATTTGGAAGTCGGGTGATTCCCAAGCACGTTGCTTGTCAGTGCCTGTGAATGGCGTTTTCATTCTTTGAACTGGCGAAGTTTCACCAAAAAAGAGAAATTCAAAATTCAAAAAAAAAACTGATTTTGAAGAAGGTTTTCAGTCGCCAGAAGTGAGAAAAAAGAAAATCGAAAAATCGCCAGATTTGTGTATCTGGTTTTCATTCTGTGGCCAAAAAAAGGTAGAAGGATGATTTAAAAGTTTTTTTACTTTATTTCTGAATTTATAGCCAGATTTGGCTAAATCTTCCTAGGGATGGATGATCGTCACTTTTTTTCCCATCTTTCTATGGATGATATCCACACTGCGACAAAACCAAAATTCCGCAAAAAAAAACATTGGAACCTGTCATTATGTGTCAGGATATTCATATACAGTACACTTGTCGGTCAAAATCCAGACCAATTCCAGTATCAATCATTTATTATACTGTCTGCTATCACGTGCACGACTTTGACAGCCAATTGCCAATGACCCAAACCACATTTTTCATAAAGGACTTCGCTGCATTTTCTTGGTCAGAAAGAATGGGCGTTGGGGCCTAGGGTCGCACCTTATGCAGGAGAATAAGGCCCGCTTTAGATTGGGGGTCCTGGGTCTAAATCCCTAGGAACCAATTTGGACTCATTTCAAGCAAATTGAATCCTTGAGTTGGACCCTAGCTTGCATCTTGGTTCTTCAAATCATGAGCTCTCCTTTTAAGGTTTTTTTTTGTTTTGGGTTCCAGCTAACTGATTTTCCCTCCAGAATGGTGTCATGTGGGTTTAGGCTCAATTGGCCACTTTTTGGTCTTGGACCCTCATCTAAAGGTCTTGGGTCCAATTTATGTCTCTCATCCAATAGGATTGCTCTATTTCATTGGAGCTTAGACCTTGGAACCTCTTCTAAAGTGGCCCTAAGTCAAAATATATTTGGAAGCTTGGGTATAACCGTATATGTGTAGGAGTCTTAGAATTCAGTGGTCTTATGGCTTCTAAAGGTGCTTTAGCCTTCGTCCCCAGTAAGGGCTTCAGGGAGGCGCGCTAAACTTTGGGGCACCCAAGAACTATTACAAAAAAGAAGTTTCTTTTAAAAGATAATTGAGGTAATTTTATCGTGCAATGATTATTTGTGGATATGGACAGAGCCTAGGCGGCGATCGTGTCTGCAGGTAATCATATTATAATCTCAGATCCAATAATTCTGTCGGGAGCGTGTGTCATTCTTGCGACAAGCTATTAAATCTATTTAAAGGCCGGTGGCCGGCATGTTTGGTGACATGTGCCTGTCGGATATTATTACAAATTAAAATCTAGCCGACAGTACGGACACCGACCACAGTTAAAATGAGAAAACATTAAATAATAGCAGCAGTAGAAATTTCCTACCGCACTCTTTTTTTTTCATGTCTGCCCTTGGCCCGATCAATCTTTTTTTAAAAGAATTGATTGAAGTTCACACACGTTTTGTGTCCATAACATGCTAGGTAGTGTGTTACCCTAGTAGCCGGGCAGCTTCAGCACACAAAGTGCCGAATAATTAATATAATTTTAAATTTTAAATTCAGCACCTGAATTTGTAATTCTGAAAATTTCAATAGTTACTGAATATATACTTAATAAAACCACAACAAATTTTCGTAATTTTGTGATTGAATGACCACATTATGTATTACTTAGCCGAATAGGGCTAAGGTTCGAATCTGGCTGCCTTTGAGGTATTACTATATTGTTTCAATTGGATTTTGGAAAGTTTCAGCATAAAGTGCTGAAATTTTTTTTTCAAAATTTTGATAAAATAAAAAATATATAATTAATTTTGAAACTGCCCAGTATATAGTTAACATGGCATTTTGTAAATATTTTTTTGATTTGACTTTTGAAAGTTTCAGTATAAAGTGTTGATTTTTTTTTCAAAAATATGACAAAATCAAAATAATTTATGGTACAAGCTTTTATATTGAAAAACTGAGTTGAACTTTAGATTTAGAGTTTACACATGTGAATGGTCTTAACTTTAAAATCATATTAACGAATGAATATTAAATCATATATATATATATATATCTTGATCAAGTGTCATTTTATTGTTAGTACTTAAGTCTACTTTGCAAAGATTTTGTGTTCAAACCTCATTTAGATGAGAATCGGCTTTCTCAAAAACCAATGGTTCTCATTCTGATGATAATCTGAAAACCAACCAATATGTAAAATTTTGAACTTTTTCTAAGAACCAGATCGGTTATCTTCTCTTTTAATTCTTATGAGAACCAAAATCAATGATTCTCTCAAAAAGAATGAGAACCACCCAACACTGGTATACACAAAATGAGCATGTCCTACAAACAAGCTAAAAGGTCAAGATGGTGATTTCTGTGGCGACCAGAAACCGATTTGATTTTTGTCTTTTAGCACCACACAACAACGAGACTGATGAGATAACTTATAGTCTTATGAGCGGTGCCTTAATTTAAAGGCAGAGCTTATCATCTACCACATACATACATACATACATACACACTTTTGTTCCAAAATTTTCTCTCTCACACATACACACACACTTTTGTTGGAATTTTTCCATGCGGGTTTTAAAATATGGTGAATCACAGATTTGTTGGAATGTGTGCTTTTCTTAAAATTGTTTTCTTGCAGTTTTCAAGGAGCCAGTGAAATGGTGATGATAGAAAGACTTGCTATATGCAAACCATGTGGTTGATTTGCCTTCCACATGATTTGGAGCAAAATGGGTCTGTTGTTCCCATCCTGTGGCAACTGTGAATGGGAGTACCCCACAGTTTTTGTACCCCCAGAGTCCTGGTTTTTTTAATCAAAAATTTGCCAAAAAAATCCTTTTTCTTCCGTAAATTTGACTATATATTTTTAAAAAATTGGTAAAATTTTCTAAATTTTTATATCAAATTTTGATTAAATAAAATAAAACCCTGGTGCCAACTGCCAACATCATCAGCTTGGGGTAGGTGTCCCCCCCCACCATGGATTCAACATGACTCCAGTGTTCCCAATGAGCTTGTAATGGGTTCTATCAGAATGTAACCTTTTTCTTTGGTACCCTCTTTCTTCTTCTCTTTCACAATTTTTCTTTCTTTTTGTATGCAGCTTCTTTTTCTCTAGCGTAATCCCATAGGATCCCGTTCCCTGTGGAGTTTTTTGGGGGGTGGGGGAAGGGAGAACCCGGTGAAGCACAGGGTGGGGGGGGGCCAGCATGGGTGGCGGGGGCCAGCAGGGAGGGCCAGCACGAGCGAGGGGGG
>Ga0209611_10008359_pt1 | contig 16218 bp, 7 predicted proteins | sample S1TSphgellanicum_3_FD_187693 | JGI IMG/M metagenome (GOLD analysis project Ga0209611, IMG submission 187693) | Host-associated microbial communities from peat moss isolated from Minnesota, USA - S1T2_Fc - Sphagnum magellanicum MG (SPAdes) (version 2) | ecosystem: Host-associated > Plants > Peat...
GGGGGGGGGGGGGGGGGGGTCAATTTTGTGATGTAGCCAAAGTGGCGATGATTTCCATGAAGATTTAGCCAAATTTGGCTACTTGCTAAATATGAAAGTAAATTTTGTTAAACATCCTTCTGTTTGTTTATTTGGCTACCCTACTTGAACCATATCAGCAATCTGGATATTTTTCTTAAAAACTGGTCAATATATATGGCTATTGAAAATCTCAAAAGTACTTGATTTTAGCCCTTTTAATTTTCAACACAGCTTTCTGGCTATATAAGGCTGGAACGCTCTAGCGTTGGTCTTGTGTGTAGACCTGTGCCTGGTATTAGGGATCCTACCGGGCTGGTATGACTTGAGGTAATGCAGGCCTTGTACCAGTACCCAGCCTAGTAGGGTTCTGGTTGGTTTCGGTTCCGGTTCTAAGAACCGCCCCCACGTGTCTACATAAAACAAGACTTACCATAAGACCCACACCAAGTGAGACAGGTATCCCAGCACCTGGACCCAGGAAAAGCCAGGGTTGACTAAACTTGGTTTTAGTCAACCCCATTTTTTAAAGGTCTGGGTCTTAAGTTTAGGTAGGGGCTAGGTCCTAGATTTACATAGGGTTTAAGGTTGGGCTTGTGTGGTTTAGTGGAGGTAAGTTGTATCTGCTTTTGATTCTCTCCCTCTAGTTTGGAGGCGTAGAGTTTGAAGTTTGAGAGCTCTTATGTTTGTAGTTTTGGAGTGCATTTGTGTATAGACTTACATAGTTTGGAAGGTGTGTAGTTTGTTTGTGTTTGTGTTTTTTTTTTTGGGTAATTTAACTTCTTTTTGGCTATGTGTGTGAGCTTGTCTGTATTGAATATAAGTGCAAACACTTTTCAACTTTGTTTGTCATTCATCAAAGGGAGGTGAACTCACTTTCTTTTCAATTGCAAACAAAGGCTTTGGCTTTGGCATTTGTTTCTATTTATGTGTTTCTTTTCAACCAAGTGTGATGGTGACTTTTTGGCCAAAGTTTTTTTTTGAAGTTTGACATTTTGGAAGGTTTTTAAAGCTTGGCAAAATGGTGTTTTGTAACTTTGTGGCAAAAGCTTCATAAAGAAGTTTGAAAGGTGTTTCAAATATTAAATCTTTCTTGATAGAGGAGAAGATCTTGTGTGTGTGTGTGTGTGTGTGCGTGCGTGCGTGTGATCATTTTGTTTTTGCTCATGTTGTGGGAATTTTGCTTTCTAGATTCAAGTATTACTAGGAGAAAAAAATCAAGAGGAATTTTATTTGTGCAAAAACATCCTTGAAACAAGTTATGGAGTCCTAACTTTGCAAAAACAAAAATCATTTTTTAAAGCAAATGCTTACATTTGTTTATCAAGAAAAACTTCCCATTACTCTTCAAAAATGTGACTGAAATTTTCAGGATGTAAATTTTTATATAATTGTTTACCAAGATTTTCAGGTTGATTATAATATGTATTTTATTTCTTGTTGTCCCTAGAAATATGATTAAATCTTTCATAATGTGCTTGGTAGGTTTGTAAAGTCTTGTGTTGCACTTTCTTGACCTATACTTGCACTTGTAGGACACCCCTACATGCTCTCAAAAAAACCTGAAACTTGAACCAAATGGTTCCATAATTTAGTTAATGCGAAGACAAATTAGTTTGTGAATTTTCGATAGACACAAGCATGGATATTAAATGTTTTATTGTGCATTGAAAACTTAAATGAATTGTTAGTTTCATTCTTGGATTGAAATAGACCCCTTTACTTGAAATTCACAAATAGTATAAAGCCTAGAATTGTCAAATTAAGGAATTGGCAATATGAAAATTTTCATATAGCCCAAGAATTAATGAGGTTTACTTTTTGAAAATTTTAGTTGGGCATATTTATGGGTTGAGTTCTCAAAAGGACTATTTAATAGAAAAATGATTACATGGTCTAATTTTGGGTTTTTATAATATTCATTGCATCAAAATTATAATGGATTTTTGCTTCCATGAACAATTAAAATGATGTCATGTTAAATTTTTAAAAAAATTTAAGAATATGTTGGGTATTATATAAAAGTCATGTAAAGTATTTTTGAATATTTTAGATAACTATATCAACTATCATAATCACAACTTTGTTTAAAGAACCAAAAGGAACACATTAAGTAATGCAATTGACTTCAAATTTTTTAACGGATAAATAATGCTTACATCTATGTTTAATATTGTTCATTGGATGCATTTGGTTAGGTTGTAAATTTTAAAGGATTGTACATAATTCATTTTCTAAGGCTACATGTTTGACCAAATTTTGGTTGATTGTTTGTATTCATTGGGCTTGGAATTTGTAGCTCCAAGTGCAAGTCAAATTTGTAAGAAATAATCATGCAAAGAAATATATCAAGTTGTTTGTATAAGTTTATATAAACATTTTTTGCATTTATGGTTGTGAATCAAAGTATTGATGCACAACAATGTACACATATGAAAAATCATCACCATTAACACATGAATTATCTTAATTTGAACTATTCAATTTTTTCACTTAAATTTTTCCCATGTATATTCTATTTTGATAAATAGTGGAATAAAAACCTTGGAATCTTTGTTCGTAAAAATGATATACCTTAATTTTGAATGAATTCAATTAGACCCAAAACCATAAAGGGGTGTAGTCATTAATATGTACCACTGTAACTATAATGAATGCTTGGTTTTATGCATTTAACATTTATAAAAAAAATAAAAAATAAAAAAACCTCCAAATCATTATGAGAAATTGTGTTTGTTAATGCCACATTGCTTTGCAACTAAAGTTTTAAAAAAATTCATATACAACTATTGTGCAATTACCCCTTAGGTATTATAACTAGTATGCAACTATCCCTTTGGAAATACAAGGAATTAATAAATAGATTACCACGTTAGAAAATCAGTTAATTGTATTATAGTTGTAAGTGAGTTGAAAATGGGTCTTTTATATGATAATTTGTACATAATGTATATACATCCATAGTCAACCATGTTTTGACTTTTGAAGGAATTGCACTATAGTTGCATGTGACAACTATTTAGAATTGTTGTAAATGTGCCATTGAGGCAACAATTATGTTGCAACTGGTTGTTTTCTCCATTTTGAGTGATTAAAAATGTTATAAAAGCACCTTTTCAAGTTCTACAAATTATCTTTGAAATGCAAAACCAAGGGATAACAAAAAACAAGTTGTAAAGAATATATGTTTTTACAAATTGTAAAATGTGTTTTTTCATTTTTTCTCATTATGACCCTTCCTACTTTCAAACCTCATAACTTTCTTATTTCTTATTCATTTTGAATGATTTAAAGTGTTATAGGAACGCCACCCAAAGTTTTACAAATCGTGTTTGAAATGCAAAGTCTAGGGACCAACCAAAAAAAAAGTTGTAAAGAGAATACGTTTTTTCAAATTGCAAAATTTTTCATTTTTCTTCATTTTGACCCCTCCTACTTTCAAACCTCATAACTTTCTTATTTTTTATTTAGTTTAAACGATTTAAAGTGTTATAGGAATACCACTTAAAGTTCTACAAATCATCTTGGAACTCTAATAGCAATAGAGCAACATACAAGGAATTTTTTGAATGTTCAAGAACCATCCTTTATAACATTCAGTGGTTTGTTCTTTTGAGTTCCTGGCCCTTTCTACTTTGGGTGGCCATAAATTTTTCAATCTTATTTTATTTTTAACAATTTTTAATGCACAATATGCACCAATAAGAAGGGTTCAAGTTTTGTTTTGACATAAAAAACAACAGAACCCTCCCCTTGGATTTTGCTTGCCTTGAGCATTTAAGCGTTCAATCATTAACTGGTTTTACCTTTTGCAACTCAATTTGTAACTAAAAAAAAACTAAAGGATTAAACCATATGCCTTGTTTTTGAATGCCATGTCACAAACTATATAAAAAAGGTGCCTTTTTTTAATGTTTTCCAACTAAAATACACATGCCATTTTGGGATGAACTCAAAAGAAATTAACCCTAAAGGCAAAATAAAAAATAAAAAAATATTTATAAGATTATTTTTAATTCAACTAGTTTTTTATTTTCCTACCTACTTGCCTACCTACATAAGTAAGTAGGTATGTAGTGTAAGTATGTTGGTCCTAGGACCTACCAACCTACCTACCTATGGTTATGTATCGACTTATTGAACTATTAAAATGCATTATTTTTTTATTTTATTTTTCAAATTTTAACTAATATGCCATGTGGAATTTTTTTATTAAGCCATGTGTCATAATATTGGACCATTAATAATCATAATAGATGATGGAGATCAATATTTCAAAAAACAAAATCCAAAAATCTTCATAATGGCACATGTCAAATTTTAATGGATGGATGAAAATTACTAACATTAACATGACGTTATGGTTATAATTGTAGTGGAATTGCATAGTAATTGAAAATGAGTGGTTTTGGCATAATTGCAATTGAGTTGCAATGAGTTGCACACTATATATGGTGAGTTGCAAGTGGTCATTGCAACTCAAAAATTGAGTTGCAAGGCCAATTGCAAAACACTTTTTTTTCTCATAGTGAATGGAATTGCTTTAACATAATTTCATTTTCAATGTATTGGTATACGTATTATAAAAGTTTGAAATCAATCTACCGAATGAAAAACATCCAAAAATATTTTGAATGCATTGAACTAGTCCATTCAAGAAATGAAAAGACTTGTAAATGGAATGAATTTTTTGAAAATGATGTAGTTTTAATAGATTTATTATGTAAACTATAACATAATAGTGTAATATACTTTTTCAAGATTTAAAAAAAAATTTAAAGACTTTTGTTCAAAATATTCCAAAATTTTCAAAATAAACACCCCACAAGTAGTCACCGAAAGGGGTAGGTGTGGCTTGTGTTATTCCATTTACTCCTAAAATATTTTTAAAAGAAAATACCCTTAAACCCAAACATGATGGAATATTTTTAAAAATCAAGAACAAAACCACATTGATAATAAGGACATGAAGTAATATTAGCTCATATAATTTGTTTTAGGGTCATTTTAAACAAAGGTCCAAGGAGGAGGATCCAATGAAATCAAACATTCTTATTTGTCAAGAGTTTTAAATTGGTCCCGAGGCCTTTAAACAAAGGTACAAGACCAAGACAAATAAAGTTGTGATTTAGTTTACATGGCATCATTTTGGAGGGGAAACCAATTGGTCTAGAACAAAAAAAAGAGCTTAAAGGAGAGCTCATGGTTTGGAAAACCAAAGTGTAAGCTAGGGTCCAAGGTTGATCAATTCTTCAATTTTATTTATTTTTCCATTATTAAAACTTTTGTTGTTGAAATTCTGTGAGAATGGAAGAAATGCTATGGATTAAAGACATTGTTGAAAGCGCACAAGCTCTCCCATTTTTGACCAATTGATAGTTGACATGGTTGATTTTGTGGATCTTCACAAGGTAATTATCAAAAGGAGTGCATTTTTAACCCTTCCAAATACATGATATGGAGGTGAATTGGAAGGTGGGGGTAACAAGTGGAGGGTTGAAGTGCCAATTTTCACGAGTAGAAGGGGATAAAGGGATTTGGATTTACAAGAGATCTTTAAACCAATTCCCATTCCAAAGAAGAAAGCACCAAGGAAGAAGGTTGTTGTGGTGAAACTTCAAAAATGAAAATGAAAAAGGTGAAAAAGTTGGAAAAAATTTAGTCAATGGTGAAGCATTACACCTCATTATTCTAAGAGGAAAAATGGAGCTTAAATTTGCCAAAACTGCATAGAAAAGGAAATTTTCGTCTTTATCCTTTACAAACAATATAAGAATGACAAAATTGTAAACATAATTTCAAGTAATGATTGTCATGAATCTCTATGACGCATGAGATAATTGGTGGCATTGAAGTGGAAATGTGATGAAAGATTCAAATTGAAAGAGTCATCGGTAGTCCAAACTCCCAAACATATTTTGATAATGCTTCAAAGGATGAAAATAGTAAGGAGCCAATGGAGAAACCTCTCACCCAGATGAGGTTAAAAAATAGAACAAAAAAAAACTTAATGTGTATGAACATTTTTTATCATGGTTGAAAACAATTTGGTACATGCTATAACAATTTGGCCATATTATAACAATTTGTTAAAACAATGTGCTTTGTATGTTAATAATCCATGTTTTTCACCTTTGAAGGGAAAATAAAACCATGGTTGCACTAGATAAGCAACATCTCTTGTCAACTTATAAAATAAGAATTTGTCTTTCATCTCATGGTTTTTTTCAACTATTTTTTGGAAAAAACTCTAATCATGAATATTTCCTACCCATTGATAATCATCATCAAGATCTTTCCAACAACACCAAAGGCACATTCCAATTCCTTCATAATTTTTAGCTAGATTTAATTTAATTTTTAATGAAGAAATCATTCGATATTCAAGAACTTCTACACTACAAATCCAAACACCATGAAACCAAGCCAATGCACCCCTCCTCCTCAAGAGCTTTCCAAAGAGATCAAGAATGTGATCTGAAGCATCTTGGTTTGATGGATCTCATGAGTACAAACAAAACAAAACAAACAAACAACCTTCCTTCATAAATAAATAGTTTTGTATCATAGAAATGATTCTTTTTCTTTTTCAATCCCAGGACAGATAGTTGAATAAATACATGGCCATGTTAGATTTTAAAATTTTGATATGGATAGGATATATATATATGTCCATGCTTTTGAACATCCGCCCAAGTATCCAATTTCCACATGGGTACTTGAACAACTTTATGTAAGACTAGCCATATTAAAATCAGATATGAAAGCCTCATCCATGTGTATCATCAATCTAAATGTTGGCATGGGTCATACAATAAAATGTTTTGGAAAAATTACAAGGCCTTGACTAGGCTAGCTTCGATCAAATTAAAATTTCAAAACTAAAATGAAGTTTTCCATACTTGTGATTTAAAACAATCTAAATGAAATTGAGAAATGACCAGTTTTGAGTTCAATAGATCAAGAGGCCATTTTTAGGTCCAATTTTGATTTCATCAGGAGGCCAGTTCTAAGTTTGGTTTTCATTTCTTTTTAACAATATCAAGTGTAGCCTATGCTGTTGGCCCAAGTGTGAAAAATTGAAGGCTCACTGATTTTTCCTTCTAAACCCAATTTTTGCAATTCCATGTTTGAATTTTCAATAACAAAATTCATTAAAAAATCAATATCTTCCACACCTTAGGTCTGAAAATTTTGAAATAAACTTTATTAAATCTGATTTGTTGAAGGCTTTCCAAGAACACTAAGAATGCCCCCAAATTCCAATATAGTCTTCAGTTTTGATTTCATTTAATTTTCATTGAGAAAATGGTTCATAATCAATAGATTCCACATAGCAGCTCCAAATAGTTTGAAACCTAAACCTTAATGACCTGTTTCAAAACAGTCTCATTACTAGAACTAGGGCCATGCTTGGCTCCACATTTTGTGAGCCCCTTATTTTAATAAGGGGTCCCCTTAATGCCTTAACTACCACATAAAAAGTGTGGGTCTTTTGAGAAGCCAATTACAACAACCACACATGTTCTATATTCCATTAGCACCCAATGTTAGGGTTGGTCTTACCACATAAAGAGTGTGGGTTTTTTGGGAAGAGAGTGAACTTCCTAAAGCACTTCATTCAAAGACAAAAATCCCTTGAAATTATAATTCAAAAATTCCAATGGTGGAAAAACTAAAGAAAAGTCTTTGCTAGTTCTTTTCCATTCAAGTTTTGTAGAGCCAACTCTTTTCAACTCCAAGCCTCAAAAGCCCATAATATTAATTATTGACAATTCCAAATTCAGAATATTGGAATACAAATGCAATTTCTTCAAATCATGCAATACATCCATATTTATGTTAAGAAAATTTAAAAGAAATATCAATGTTTAAACTTTTTCAAAATACAAGGTAATATTACCTTTTTTAAATTATTTTAAAAATTATTGAAAGTATTATAAATTCACAATTGATTCAAGATTACTTAATATCAATGATGAGAATTTTGATAATGATTCTTTTAATGTTATCTCTAGTCAATTAAGGGATCACTAATGGTTTCAAGTGCTTTTAAATTGACTTACACAATTCTTTCACTATAATTGATGTTATTGTTAAGGGAGTAGTTACTTATAGTAATTATTAGTTAGTATATTTATATTTATTTAGTTACTATTTAAGAATTACTAGCTAGATTACATAGTTTTTATCACCATTTAAATTTGAATAGAACGTGGAACTTTAATGGAGTATAAGAGAAATATACTTTGGTTTTTGGAAAAACTTTGTTTCCATAGTCAGAGTTTGTTGTTTTGGTGTTTTTATCATACTTTCATTATTGGATTTTAATTCTGAAACTAGTTCTAAGTAGATATCAATGAACAAACTTTCTTAGTATTAATTTTATTGCATTTTAATCCAAATTCTAGACCAAAATATAGGATTAAAAATTCTTTATTTACCATTTAGTGACCATCCTAGGGCTTGAATTCATAATGAATGTCTTGTGGTTGAAATTTTTGTTTCTATAGATAAATAGTGAACTTTAGTTTCGTTTTCTACATTTTTTTTCAAATCTTGATCATATATTTTTTTTGTTTAGGAAGCAAATTTAAACAAAGTAGCTAATTATGAGGATTTTGTTCTAATGTAGAAGTTTGTTAAGATTTGAATTAGGATGTGGAGAAATGGAAAATCAAATTGTAACTAGAAGTTTGAAGAGACAATCAAATAAGGTTGTATTACATGAGGTTGTATTACATGCGCAAGTGGAAATTGGCATTACCATTAGCAACAATTTCAGTGTAGATCAAGTAGATTAACAGTTTGAAACACCTAGAAGAGTTTTTTAGATAAAACAAAGACATCCATGGACAAAAGAGAAACCTACATGCCACAGAACACCTCAGGCAACACCTATTATTCTTCCTAAAGTGTAAACTGGTGAAACACAAAGGTGCACCAGTAATGTGTTACAAAATTCCAGGAGGGAAGAATGTTAAATGAAAAATGTAAATTCATAGGTTGAATTTAGAAAAAGGGATCAAGAATTTAAACGACAATACAGAGTTGCGCTAGGATCAATAGATTTGATGTAACAACATACCTTTGATGTTCTAATTCAAGAAGAAGAACAAAGATTCAACATGTCAGAATGGGAAGAAATAGTACTGAGGTACAAATTTGCTTCGCCTTTTTATTATCAAAACGGTTAGGAAAATGAATAGTTTGAACAAAGAGCTCAAAATTTTGAACCTTTGATTCATTATGTCATTGAACAAATCGTTGCAACTTAGGGTATTAGAATGTCAAAAGGAGTTGAACTAATACTTGTAACTAGACAAAAAATTGTAGTCTTACCAAAAGTAGAATCGACAATGGTAAAATGTATTCATGTGGCTATAAGAGTGAAGTACAATGAACTTATATGTAATCAATAGAATGGAAGCATAGTTAAAGGAGTTCCAAGGGATTGGAGTAGAAGGATTCATAATGTGAATAAAGTTCCAAGACTAAATTTTCCACGTTGCACATATTGCCATTAAATTGGACATCAAATCAATGAATGTCCATTTATTGAAGATAATGTGAGGCAAGGATTTGTTAGACATTTCCAGAATTTGAATCCGAAACTTGCAAGAGTAGGGAATCGTGGACATATTGAGCCAAAGGGTATATACCATGAGAGGGTCAGAATTCCAAATAGATTTAGAGAATAAATTTGGAGACAAAACAAAGTGGAAATGAAAGCTTAGACTGTGTAGATGTAGTACTTGTTTCTATAGCTCTTGTACCAAGTTTCTTACATCAAAATCATATTGGAGTTACTTACGCAAAAACTTCAAATTTCAAAATGGAACTATTAAAATCCATGCCATTATACTTTGTGGCAATGCCCTAGTCTATGATTATAATTATTGAACCTTCGTTTGTTTCAACACCAATTCATATTGTTGATGGTGTTAGATTGAAAACAAAAATTCCAAGGGTAATAAAAATTGTGAGTTAGCATGAAGATATACTTAGGGAGGTGAACAGAGTTTTTGTTGGTTAGCCATTAGATTTAAAAGGAGGTAGTTCAGATCCACCAAGGCCACTAGGACCTCTAGTACCTTTAGGATATTTTGGATTACCAAGGGTGAATCCAAGCATGCCACCATTACCACCAAATAGAACTTATTGTCGATCACTTAACTATCCAGAGTATGTTAAAGATTCTGACCCAGATGTTCGTGTCAAAGTATTTAAAGTTGCCATTAGAGTAATAGTGAAACAAATGATGCAAAAATTGTTAATTTGTTTAGTTTTACCCTCATAAATATTGTGTTTGATTGGTATAATAATTATATGGGTGATTACCCAAATTGAACTTTTGTAGAGTTACAACTGGCTTTTTGTAAGAAGTACAAAAAAGTTTAAAATGATGAACAAGTTTACCTGTAGTTGAAAAATGTGAAGTAGGCAAAAAATGAAAAAGTGGAAGTTTATTATGAGAGATTCTTGAAGTTGGCCAATAGTTTTTCGATATAAGATAACAAATAGTTTCTTAACTATTGTTTTTAGATATGGATTACAAACATATCTTCGTGTAGCGATAGTAGGTATGAAGGAGAAACTTTGTAACAACATAAGGAAGTAGTTTTGGTTTGTGAAAAAGGAATTTCTGATGTAGAGGCCATAAGCAATCTATTAATTTCACAAAGTAGTAAAATAGTATTAACTCCAAAACCTTAGACAATTTTAGACACCAAGTACATGGAAGCACCAATTTTAATACCTCCAAATTGGCAGTTGGAGTTTCATGTGCACACAAATGCATCATTGTTGGTATGAATGCAAGTTGGCACAAAACCCAACTGGTAAGAATGACCAGCTTATAGTATATGCCTCTAGACTACTCAATAAAATAGAATAGAATTATACTACTATAGAAAGAGAAGCCTTAGTAATGGTTTATGCTTTGCATTAATTTATTTTATTGGGAAGCAAAATTGTTTTTTATGTAGACCATATGGCTTTGGTGTATTTGGTCAACAAACCATAAGTGTCAAGAAGGATAGCAAAATGGTTGTTGTTATTTTTAAAGCATGAGTTCATAGTAGTTTACAAACTTGGTAGAACACATAGTTGGTAATGTTTTATCCAAATTGCTAGATAGTTCAAAACCATTGGGTGTCCCATATTATATTGTGGATGTATCATTATTTTTTGTAGAACGTATATGGATGCAAGAAGTAAAAACCTACTTAGAGATGGGTTAGATGCTAGAAACTTTGAACCTAACTTAGAAATAAAAGTTGGCCAAAAAAGCAGAACCTTTCACTTTGAAAGAAGGAATTGTGTATAGAATGGGACAAGACAACATATTTCATAGATGTTTGACCAGCTTAAAAACATAAATTGTTCTAAAGGAGCTACATGAAGGAGTGGTTGGAGGACATTTTGCTGCAAATTTCTTTTTGAATGCAAGATATTGGTGGCCAACTTTATTCAGGGATACTCATGAACTTTACAAAAACTATGATAGTTGTTAGAAAATTGGAGGACTCAAAACAAAGACTTTTGGCAAGTTGGTAACAACGCTTTTAAAGGAACTATTTATGAAATGGGGTTTCAATTTATAGGTCCAATCAAACCAGTAGGAAGACTAATAGGAAATTAAACATTTTGGTAACTACAAATTATGTAACCAAGTGGGTAGAGTCAAAGGCACTCATAACCAATACTACAATAATTACAACCAAAATTTTCTATGTGTATATTCTGACTAGATTTGGATGTCCATTGACCATAGTTATTAATCAAGGAATACATTTCATCAATGACATAATAAAACATCTAATAGAACAATTTCTATTAAAGCATATTAGTTCTTCTACATATTATCCATAGGGGAATGGACAAGTCAAGTCTATTAATAAAGTCACAGGTAGACTATTGACCAAGTTGGTTAATGAGGAAAGAACAAACTAGGATGAACATATGGTTTACATCCTCTAATGCCAACAAAATATGTTTTGTCGGCTATTAGTGGGGGCCATAGAAATGCAGAACCAACCAAAGTGCTAATAGCCAAAAATATAGAACTAGAAAAGTTACAATAAAATAAATTGGAAGTTCAAAACAATGTGGGAGCTAACCAATGGAGTAAATTTTTATGGAGTCAATAGAAAAATACTAAGAAAAAATTCCAATTTGGAGATTGTGTCTTATGGTTTCCCAAAGGAGAAAAAAACATATGGGCAAATTTAAAAAGAGATGGTTTAGTCCATTCAAGGTAGAATATTGCTTATCTAATAATATTATTATTTTTGTTAACAATTTTGAATTAAACCCAATATTTATGGTCAATGTTAATAAGTTGAAACCTTATACATATGTAGATCAAACATTGAAGGGGATTCAGAGTTCAAAGGATCAAAAGTCTTTACAATCCATAAAAGAAAACCAATTGGAAGAAACATCTATTGAAGATTTGGAAGATTAGAGAGAAATAGAGACCATTAGGATTGATAAGCCAATAGTATCAAAAAAAGCCCTAGTTAATCTAATAAGTCTATAGGTTATGAACAAATACCTAGACCATGCTCATATAATTTCTCAGCTACTAGATTATGGGGTAGATAAGTAAATGGCATCAGAACAAAATTTTGTTGATCTGATGATTTAACAAGGGCGAGAAGGAATTTATAATGTAGATTATACTATGTCATCACATTTGGGAATGTCATCAAAATTACCCAGTGCCACATCCACATAATTCTTTGCTCAACAAGTATTAACTATAGCCCATGTTGGTGTTAGTATGAATTTAACCGGGAGGTAACATATGTCAAATAATTTGAAAAAAATACATATAATTAAAATGTTAGCCTTAAAAAGAAAAGTGGGATATCATTTCATGAAAAAGGTGATAATGTTTTAGAAGGTGGCAATCACCAGAACGACTTTTTATTTTCATTTTCTAAAAGTAGGTTTCAATTGTTTTTCATTTCCATAATGAGTGGTGAAGAAAATCTTGTGGAAAAATTACAAAAACCATCTAGAAAGAAGTTACAAAAGTTAAAATAGGAGCAAAAGAGATTGAGATAGTAATAGAAATTTAAAAACATTTTGCCTCTGCAATCCTTTTCTAGTTTATTAATATTATTCTTCTTAAAAATCTTCTCCAATATCCAAGTTTGAGAGAGCTTTTGAAGCAATTAGGAAAAATGAGAGAGATTTTAAGGAAACATCAAGGAGATATAACTTTAGAAAGCCCAAAAGACAGGCAGGTTTCAATGAGCAAGTTAATCCCATTTCTATTTCAATTTATAAGGAAGATTAGTAGAAGGATGATTTGCAACAATAGCAACAATCACCATTACATCAAGAGGAATACATTTAGGAACAAATTCCAAAGAGAGTTCATATTCCCAATAAGAAGTGCATGAAAAAAACAAGTCGACAAGCAATGGATGCAAATTTGCATGGGAAGAAAATGCATACTCATTAGGATGATGAGATTAAGTATGTCTTTAGTCCAACAAAGTAGAGTTATAATGGCAATCTGAAGAACATTTAACTTTGGACAAGCTCTAAAGAGGGAGAGAAAGCTTGGGTAAACAAAACTGGATTAGTAGGTCTATGTGAAATTGAGTGAAAGACACCTTGCCACAACATTTTAGTTGAATTTCTAAACAATTGGAAATTGGATCCTGAACATAACAGAATCAAGGTTATGTTGGGGGATGAGCAAAAAATAATAGACAAGCATGTCTTGGCAGAAGTTTTTAAAATATATCATACAAGAGAGACAAACGTAAACCAAGTAGAAATGTCTGATGCCAGAGTAGCATTAGCAGAGATAATAAATAAAGTTTGTGACATTTATAACACCAATGAAGGGTGAGTTGTAAAAAAGATGAGGTTAGAGTTTGCTAATAGAATTGTTGCCATTCTACTAATTATTTACTAGAAGGATAAGGTGTAATATTTTAGTAGTAAGTCTACTATGATGATATTTAGAATAGATCATGGAAAGTCTATTAATTGAACTACAATCATGTATTCTCAATTGGTTAAAGAATTGATCAAATGGGACAAGTGTCAAAAAAATATGATTGGGGGAACAAACAAAAGAGAACCAAAAAAGGATGTATGCCATTCTGCCATAGTCCTAAAAGTTTTGTTTCAAAAGTGGTTTCTATTAGAAGGAACAAAATCACAGGAGAAGAAAAAATAGGCAAAATAACTTCAAGAGGACAAAAAAAGAAAAGACAGTCTGAAGGAAAGGTCATTATGAACAAAAGGCCTTTGAACCCTACACACATCTCTCTTAAAAAGGAAAAATAGTCAGAGAATAGGATAACTAGAAGAATAGTTCTAATTTTTTAGTTCAATGATGATGAGGAAAGAAAGACTCTACAAAAGAGGTAGAAAGGATAGAAGGATATTGCAATGACAAATATTATTGATCTTTAACAAATAGCAGAATTGCTAAGGAAAAAACAACAGTATAATTAGAGATGGAAGGAAAAATCCATATATTTAAAATCCAATTCAAAACTACCCATTTTTCCCAATTAGGAATAGAGGTCAAATGGGTAGGAGCATTAGAGATGGCCTAATAAGAAATCAAAGTCTCAACCTCAAAAGTCAACAGAAGAGCAGATGTAGGATTTTGACTAAGATCCACCAGAAGTATAACAATCTATTCCATCACCATAAAAGAATGAAGGTATGGTACCTTCAAGACCAAGTTCTATAACAAGCATGAATATATTTGGAGAAGTCCGGATTGCACATAAGAGTCTAAGTTCATTAGGTATAAGTTCCAAGGGTCAGATTCCTAGGTTTCATACACTAGGGTTTGTGCAAGGGATGGAAGTAGAATTGGATAAACACAGAAAAATTGCTACTATGTTTCAACATGCATCAAAATATAATGTACAGATGACAAATATTTTTCTTAGACTTTTAATCTAGAGATCAAAGACAAACAAATTATAAAGGAGAAGGATAAATTTGTTCAAAATTTTCAGGGAGCTTTGGAGAAGGAACATAAGTTCAAAGTAGAGTTGCAAAATAAGAACAATGAGAATAATCACGTATTGGTAGAACTCTAGGTAGCCAGACAGAAGATCAATAACATGGAGAAGTAGAGCAAGAATTTGGAGAGTATCAAAATAGAAGGGGATTCCTTGTAGGCAACTTTACAAGAAACATATGCCAATTATTGGAGTTTAAAAGTAGAAGAGAATATTTTGAGTATAGAACATAACAAACTTCAAAAGGATTACAAGAACATGGGGGAAATTTTTTCAAAGTAGCAAAAGGAGGTGGAGGAGCTCAGAGTGGACAATGCCATGCATATCAAGCTAAGAATGAAATACAAAGGTAAGCTGACCAGAAACATGCACAAATGGAAAAAAATTTACAAAAGTAGATGGCTTTTAATGAAAAATTAAACAAACTTTTAGAGGAGATTCAAGAGAAAAAACCCTTCAATTATGATAATGTCTTTGGAAAAAATAGTGAATTTAAAAAGCATAATACTTTGCTTCAGGTAAAGCTCAAGGCTGACGCGCTCCCAAGTCACGGGGTGAAACCCACTTGAAGGTTTCACAAAGTCAAGTTGCGGAAAGTTGAAACTTGGTAGCACGCTCCCGGCTTCCAATTCTAAAAAGGGGTAGAGGGTCGAGTTGGGAGCCCAGGGATTAAACTAGGAAGAGGGACTAGCTTAACTCGTGTGAATCTGCATCCAAAAACCAACCAAATCGGGTTAGCTTAGCATTCGGGACACCTTTGGGTTTGGGACTTGCCACGGGCACTTGGACACACAAGACTCACCACGGCCTGGACTCGGGGGAAGCCACCACCTTCCCCCATATAGTATTCTCTGCGGCTGGTCGCGGAGGCTACATCCGAATGGCACATTTTGTTGGGACTCCCGAAATGGAGTCCCGAAACTGTCCTGAGTTGGAGTCCCGGGACTTTGGACGGCCACAGCTCCTCGCCCCAAACTCGAATCGGGACGAGTCTTGAACCAAAGTTATAGCTCTCGTCGAGAGCTTTCCAACGCCGTGTTGCACTCCCCAAGGCGACGTCGGGAAGAGGTCGATTCCTGACTTTTAGTGGTCGGGAGTCAAACTACCAGTTTGACTCCCGACCCTTCTTTTGCCCATAACTTGGGCTGCAGATGTCCGAATTGCCAATGCGAGGCCATTTTCGATATCT
>Ga0209611_10008362_pt1 | contig 16216 bp, 11 predicted proteins | sample S1TSphgellanicum_3_FD_187693 | JGI IMG/M metagenome (GOLD analysis project Ga0209611, IMG submission 187693) | Host-associated microbial communities from peat moss isolated from Minnesota, USA - S1T2_Fc - Sphagnum magellanicum MG (SPAdes) (version 2) | ecosystem: Host-associated > Plants > Peat...
GTCAAGCTGAATGATGAAGAAATCAGTCGAAACTAAGCAGCAGTAGAGTCAGCTTTATTAAGTGATTCTTCGAGTTTAGCTTTTTTAGAAGCGTGTTTTTTGACAGTGGGATAAGTAGGACGTGGGGGAGTAACAATTTTAGATTTTAGATTTTGGATTTTAGATTGGGATCTGCGGGTTGGTAGTTGGTAGTTAGTAGTTGTTCTACAGATCTCCCCCTAATCTAAAATCCAAAATTGATTGACGTCCAGCTGGTTGGAGCACCTCGACACGGATGATTTCCATGTCTTGGTCTGGGGATTCCAGAAAATGAAATCCACTCCAACGTGTCAGTTTTACCTGACCCACTTTTGGGTCTTCCACTGTCAAGGTCTCATCTGCCTCTGGCCAAGTTTCCGGGTCATTTAACTTAAACTTGTAACCATGTTTACGCGGCGCACCTCGCCCCTGGTAAGTACCAGGTTTCCCCCATAAGCATCGATTTGACGCTAACCTCAGTTTTTACATTGGACTATATGGCTATACTTGGATTAGTTTTATGAATAATTGTCAACAAATAGTAGCGAAATTATTGAGGATTACTCCTAATAAACTTAGGTATTATCAACGAGGTCAAAAAGCTATAAAGCTTATTATATCTACGTTTTAGATGTTTTTGTCGCCCCCTTCAGCACCAGTTTATCGCCGACAAGATTTACAACACCAAGATTAGATTAACGGTGCTGCTATCATTGTGGAAAAAATTAGCACAATTGTCGTTGAACCTACATGGCAAGCCAGATTAAATGAGTATAACCATTTGATTTTGCACAAATAAAAATCAGGAGAAGACTAAAATGGACACCATATATCAACCAGATCCCATTCGGTTAGAAATATTCAAAAACCTCTATCAATTCATTGCCGAACAAATGGGGATTGTACTGCAAAACACTGCTGTCTCAGTAAACATTAAGGAAAGGTTAGATTTTTCCTGCGCCATTTTTGACGCTGCCGGCTTATTAGTAGCTAGTGCTCCCCATATCCCTGTACATTTGGGGTCAATGAGTGAAACTGTCACTAGTTTAATTAATCATCAAGGTGCTCAAATCAAGCCAGGTAATGTGTATTTATCTAACAACCCCTATAACGGTGGGACTCATCTACCCGACGTGACCGTTATTACCCCAGTATTTCTGCCAACTAACCATACCAGGCCTCTATTTTTCGTAGCTTCACGGGGACACCAAGCGGATATTGGGGGAATTACCCCTGGTTCTATGCCTCCCCACAGTACAACAGTTGAGGAGGAAGGGATTCTCTTTGATAATTTCCTGCTGGTAGAACAGAGTCATTTTCGAGAAATTCAAGTCAGAGAGTTCCTCACAAATCATCAGTATCCGGCTCGGAATCCTGAACAAAATCTCGCTGATTTCAAAGCCCAAATTGCTGCTAATGAAAGGGGAGTACAGGAATTACATAAAATAGTGGCTCAATATGGCATCGACACAGTCCAAGCATATATGCAGTTTGTTCAAAACAACGCTGAGGAATCAGTAAGACGAGCCATTGATGTTCTCAAAGATGGCGCATTTATCTATCCAATGGATAATGGAGCTAAAATTCATATTCAAGTGAGGATTGACCACGAAAACCGCCAAGCTACTATTGATTTTACTGGCACATCTAAGCAATTAAATAGTAACTTTAATGCTCCTAAAGCTGTAACGCAAGCTGCTGTCTTATATGTCTTCCGCACATTAGTTGATGATAGTATTCCTTTAAACTCGGGTTGTTTGAACCCCTTAAAAATTATTATTCCTGAAGGCTGTATGTTGAATCCATCCTACCCAGCGGCAGTAGTGGCTGGTAATGTAGAGACCTCCCAAACTATAGTTGATGCCTTATATGGTGCATTAGGTGTGATAGCAGCTTCCCAGGGAACGATGAATAATTTTACCTTCGGTAATGAACGTTATCAATATTATGAAACTATCTGTGGTGGTTCTGGTGCAGGAGTTGACTTTGATGGGACGGATGCAGTCCAAACCCACATGACTAACTCACGGTTGACCGACCCGGAGATTTTAGAAACTCGTTATCCTGTGCAAGTAGAAAGCTTTTGTCTCCGTCCCCATAGCGCCGGTGAGGGAAAATATTCAGGTGGTAATGGTGTGATTCGCCGGATTAAGTTTCTGGAACCAATGACAGCGAATATTCTTTCTGGTCATCGCTTGGTCCCGCCCTTTGGGTTGAATGGTGGGGGGGTTGGACAAGTGGGACGCAACTGGATACAGCGTCAAGATGGAACCCAGGAGGATTTAGACAGCACTGCCACAGTGGAAATGCTAACTGGAGATGTTTTTGTGATCGAGACCCCTGGTGGTGGAGGATTTGGTGCAAGTTAGGATTTTGTCAGCTCACTTTCAGCCAAATTTTCCTAGGGATCAAGAAAAAAACACTAGTTCTTCCCCACTGAGTACTGCTGCAAGATCTGCCGCAAATACTCCCCAGTATACGATAGGGGATTTTGCGCTACATCTTCTGGTGTCCCCACAGCAATAATTTCCCCGCCCCGATCGCCTCCTTCAGGTCCCAAATCTATTACCCAATCAGCACACCGAATCACATCTAAATTATGCTCAATGACTAAAATTGAATTTCCCTTATCTACTAATCTTTGTAAGACATCCAATAACTTATGCACATCATAGAAAGATAATCCAGTTGTGGGTTCATCTATGAGATAAAGGGTTTTTCCCGTAGCTCGTCGCGATAATTCTGTTGCTAATTTTACCCGCTGGGCTTCTCCACCAGATAAAGTTGTGGCTGGTTGTCCCACGTGGACATATCCCAAGCCTACATCAACTAAAGTTTGCAACCGAGTTACGGCTTTGGGAATATTTTGAAAGAAATCTAAACTCTCCTCAACTGTCATGTTGAGAACGTCGGAAATAGACTTATCTTTATATTTCACCTGCAAGGTTTCGCGGTTATATCTTGCTCCTTTGCAGACTTCACATTGTACATATACGTCAGGGAGAAAGTTCATTTCAATTACATTTACACCCTGGCCGCTACAAGCTTCACAACGTCCCCCTTTGACGTTAAAGGAAAACTGTCCCGGTTTGTAACCTCTGGCTTTAGCTTCTACTGTTTGGGAAAACACATCCCGAATTACATCAAAAACGCCAGTGTAGGTTGCTGGGTTAGACCTGGGTGTTCTGCCAATGGGTGACTGGTCAATCACAATGGCTTTATCAACACCATTTAATCCCTTGATTTCTCCTAATTCCTTGGGGAGAGGAACTTTTTTCAGGAGGTGGTGCTGGAGGGATGGGTAGAGTAGTTCGTTGACTAAGGTGGATTTGCCGGAACCAGAAACACCGGTCACAGCTACTAGTTTCCCTAAGGGAATTTCGACATTAATATTTTTTAAGTTGTTGCGATGGGCATTCCTAATGATTAAATTCCGCCCATTCCCTTCCCGTCGGGTAGTTGGGGTAGCAATTACCCGTCGTCCTGACAAATAGGCTCCTGTCAAGGAAGTTTCAGCGGTGAGTAATGCCTCTAAATCGCCTTGAGCAACGATGTTACCACCGTGAATCCCTGCCCCAGGACCAATATCAACTATGTAGTCAGCAGCACGGATGGTTTCTTCATCGTGTTCAACCACAATTAAGGTATTGCCTAGGTCCCGCAATTTAATTAAGGTTTTCAATAACCGCCCATTATCTCGTTGATGTAGACCAATACTCGGTTCATCTAAAACGTAGAGAACTCCTGTTAACCCTGAACCAATTTGGGTTGCTAGGCGGATACGTTGAGCTTCACCACCGGATAGGGTCATGGCCGGACGATCTAGGGTGAGGTAATCCAACCCTACATCTAACAAAAATTGCAACCTAGCCCGAATTTCTCGCAGGACTAAATCAGCAATTTGCATCTGGCGATCGCTCAACTGCAATTGTTCGATTCTCTGTCTACAATCCCGAATTGATACTCCGGTTAGATCTAAGATATTATGCTGTCCTAATCTCACCGCCAAGGCTTCCGGTTTTAACCGCTTGCCACCACAAACTTCACAGGGTTGATCAATTAAATAATCTGCTAATTTCTGCTTGATCAGTTCCGACCCGCCTTCAAATTGTCTTTGCAGGATGGGAACTACCCCTTTAAAGGTGCTTTCGTCTCCGTACAAGACAATTTGTTGCTGTTGTGCTGTCAGCTTATTCCAATTAGTTTGCAACTCAAATCCATAAGTCTGTCCTAAACTGTAGAGTAACTCTAAGTAGTAGGAGTTCTCTTTCTCAGACCAGGGGGCAATGGCCGCGTACATTGGGGCTTCGGGATCAGGTACGATCAAGTCAGGGGCAAATCTTCTGAGGCTGCCAATTCCGTGACAGTGGGAACAGGCACCGTAGGGAGAGTTAAAGGAAAATAACCGTGGTGATAATTCCTCCATCACTGCCCCATGTTCTGGACAGGCAAAGTTTTCGGAAAATACCATTTCTAATGATGGGTTGGTCGGATCTTCCAGGACTTGAATTACCGCAACCCCATTAGATTGCCGAAGACAGGTAGATAAAGAATCGACTAGACGCTCCTGAATATCGGACTTTTTCACCAAGCGGTCAATTACTACTTCAATAGTGTGGGTAAGATTTTTATCTAATTCAATTGCATCTGAGAGTTCACGCACCTCCCCATTGACGCGGATACGAGCAAAACCTTGGGAAGCCAGACTAGATAAAAGTTTCCGGTGGGTACCTTTTTTGCCCCGGACAACGGGGGCGAGGATTTGGAAGCGCGTACGGTCGGCAAGTTCCATGATCCGATCGCACATCTGATCGATAGTTTGGGGAGAAATACAGCGATCGCACAGGGGACAATGGGGTTCACCAGCGCGTCCGAATAACAACCGCAGATAATCGTAAATTTCTGTCACTGTCCCCACGGTGGAACGGGGGTTGTGGGAGGTAGATTTTTGGTCAATGGAAATTGCCGGACTTAAGCCCTCAATTGCTTCCACATCTGGCTTATCTAACTGTCCGAGGAATTGCCGAGCATAGGCGCTGAGGGATTCCACGTAGCGACGCTGCCCCTCGGCAAAAATCGTATCAAAGGCTAAGGAAGATTTACCCGAACCCGAAACACCTGTGAACACAATCAGGCGATCGCGTGGCAGTTCCAGGTCAATATTCTTGAGGTTGTTCTGCCTGGCACCGCGAATCCGGATTGTGTTCTGCTGGTTTTGACTAGGAACGGGATAATGCCCATTTAAGGATGCTACTGGCTGTTGTGACATATCGGCGAGTGCTGCCCCGTGAGACAATCCTTAATGATACTATAAGTTAAGAAATTAGGTCAGTGGACAAGAGCGATCGCTCCTTGGTGGTAGACTTTGCCAAAGTGTTAAAAATAGGCGACGCAATTACCCTAATTAGTTATGGTTTGGTTTAGCAATTTCTAATTTCAATTGGTACTAAAAGGCCATCACATCTTAGCAATGGCAAATTTATCCTCGAAAGATGCGGTGGAATTTTGTTTTATCAAGGGCTAACAAATCAATGGGGTAAATACTTGCCTAAGCAGCTGCGATAGCGGTCCCCAATTCCTACCTCTTTTTGGTTATAGTATTCCACTTTAAGTTTGATATATTGGCTCTACCGTACTTGTTATGCTAAACTAGTTATCGGTAATAGGGAACAAGAATGGTTACTCCTATGGACTTACGCATTGATAGGAAATACCAAACATGGGGTATGGGTTTCGGGCATTTTCACGTGATTTTTGGAGCGATGCCGAGACGGGGGCTACGCCAACGCTATTTATCTAATAGCGCAGCATAACATCAGCCATTGGTCATCCCAAAAGCCTTACACAAGATAACTTCCTTCACACACATGATGGTCAATTGGTACAGTGCGTAAGTCCAAATTTTACTTCTTGTTTGCTAACTTCGATTTTTTCAAACAAACACCTAACCCTAATGCGATTATTGCACCTAAACCAAATCCAGATAAAGGTTCAGGAACAGCAGTAACCGAGACATCGGCTAAGAGAGCAAAAGGTGGCTCAGGTTCACCCGGATTGCCTTGAGGCAAGAAACTAAGCACATCGCTTGTACTATCGGCTGTAAACGTCATGCTTTGTTCCTCCCAAGGGGTAACTTCAGTAGCTGTACCATTAATACTTATCAAAGTTGATTCCTGACTCTCTGAGCCAAAACTAACCTGGAATTGGTCACTAGTGGAACCAGAGAAACCAGTTTGCTGTCCGGCTGCTTGATAAAAAGTTACCGTGTATTGCTCTCCCACCGTGAGACCAGTCAAAGTTTGCTGAATAGCAGCTACGTTAAAAGCCCCATCTGCTGCTATAAACCACCCTGACCCAGTAGGGTCGTTAACACTCTCAGTCTGGTTATTACCATAGAGGACAAGGCTCCCACCGCTTGCAGCTTTTAGGTTGGTATATACTGCCGTACCGTCTGGAACTACAAAAGTATAACCGTCGTTAAAACTCCAATCAGGAACAGTGAACGGATCAGTAGATGACGAACCATTAGATCCTAAAAATGATGAGTCAGTTCCTAAATATGCTGATTCATTGTCCTCATATGGTATCTGTGTGGTTGTGGGAACAAAGCCACCATTTTGGACGAGATTTTGGGCGAGGGCCGGTACTGGCACAGAAGAAATAAATGTTGAAAGGGTGATGGCTGAACATCCGATAATTGCTGTTTTACTTAGTTTCATGTTAATTAACCCCTAAATTCCGAACCGTTGCATGTAAGATTATCTACTAAAACATCGGGTAGATTTTCAAAGATTCGATTGATTTGTTAGGTTATTTGTCACAATTTAAGATGAAGGCAATTTTATCAATTAGTAGAAATACTGAAAATAAGTCCAATCTGAACAGATTAATCTGTCGAAGATTTTGACATTTGACATGACCGCTTGTGACAGTTGGGGTACGTAATGTAGGTTGTAAAATTTAAGATTCTCTTTAGATGTTATTTCAAAAGGAAATGAAATAGTAGTTTTTGGCTAGAAAATTTACATGGCTGAAGTCTTGTATTAACAGTGCAAATCAACATGAAATTGACTAAATCAGCAATTATCGGTTTGTCAACCCTAACCATTTCAACATTTGTTTCTTCTGTGCAAGCACCAGCCTTCGCACAAAACTTTGTACAAAATGGCAGCTTCACTCCGACAAATACTAACGGTGAATCTGCTCGGGTGGACAACAGTACAGCCCCGTATAGCCTTGAGGGAGCTCCTGCATAAAGGAACTCTCTGACTTAATAAGAAAATCTTTTTAGTCTTGACCTAGAAAATGCTCCGACAATTCTTATCATTGGCATTAGAATTCTTCCGACTATCTATATGGTTGGTGCCCCTCATAGTGATTTTCGTACCACTGGAAAGATTATGTGCCCTGCATCGACAGGAAGTCTTCCGTAAGGAGTTTCTTACAGATCTGGGCTATTATTTCCTCAATGGGATTCTACTCAGAATGCTCCTGGTTCTGCCCATATCCGTAATCGTCTGGACAGTACATCATTTCGTTCAACCTAGTGGGTTGTACACATTGATAGGGAATATTCCCCTGCCCATACGCTTTGTCCTAGCGATGATTATTGGAGATATCGGTGCTTATTGGGGACACCGTTGGTCCCATGAGATTCCTTTGCTATGGCGTTTCCATGCCATCCACCATAGTGCGGAGGAAATGGACTGGTTAGTTAGTAGCCGAGGACATCCATTAGATTTAGCATTCATCCATTTCTCTGGCTTAGTTCCTATATATTTACTAGGCTTCGCGCAGCCGATGTATAATAACGGGGATTTAGTCATGATAATCTATATATTATTTGGTTACATTTGGAGCTACTTAATCCACGCCAATGTCCGGTGGCGTTTTGGTTTCCTGGAGAAGCTGATAGCCTCTCCTGCATTCCACCATTGGCATCACACCAATGATGGGGCGGAGTATATTAATAAAAACTACGCGGCTATTTTTCCTTGGATAGACAGGATTTTCGGCACATTATACCTGCCACGTAGTCGATGGACGGTGAAATACGGTATTGATACACCTATGGCTCCAGGGCTAGTCGGACAACTTCTACAACCATTAGAGTAGACTATTCGGCGTTGCATAATGGCAGTATGTAGTTAGGGGAAATTCCGATGCAATGTCCTAAATGTGGATCCACACATATACGCAAAAATGGCATAGAAGCAGGTAAGCAAAATTACATTTGTGTGGATTGCAAACGCCAATTCAAGCAATTTTGGATTTTAGATTAGAAGAGGGATTGATTCGGTTCTTTCCCATTATTCCACCAATGTCCACCTTTATACCTTATCTCCTCTTCTTCCACCTAATCTAAAATTGGCAAATCCCTAATCCAAAATCCAAAATTGATTGACCAGAGTTGAGGGAGAAAACACTCGATTACGGCATTATTTAGCGCGACTACATCGGAAAACTTTATGTTATTCTAAATCAGTATAAATGCTGAAACATTCCCTTCGATTATTAATACACTATCTGAAATTTGAGGATGTTCCCGTTCTTGCCTAGTTCATAGTGCCATTATGCAACGCCGACTATTCAACCGCATATAGGGAAGATGAAGAAGTAGTGGTGGTGGAGAGTATCTGTGAAACCGTCGTCAGCTTTAATTTAGCTACATAAAATTAATTACTGATTGAGAAGTTTTAATACCAACCACAAAATCAAAATCCGTCCCCCTATCCCCCATGAGTGATGAGGGGGATGAATTTTGTTGCAGCTAACCAACGCTTACCACAAAGCCCGAATCGGTTGGTTGTTGTTTTGGTCGTTATCTTTTGATGAGTTATCTTGAGACTGGGAATTGCTTGTAGTGCTGGTATCTGTTGATTGGGAATCTGTCGTATTGTCGTTAGTAGTGTTATTGTCTTGTGTATTCTCAGTATTTGTTGGTTCTGGTTCGTTGGAGGCGTTACTTTGAGCAACCCTTCTACGAGTATCAAAGGTTGGCTGTCTCCTGGTATCACTGCTATTAACATCAATATTAGCTGGGAGTACTCTTGCATCCCGGCGAACTGATGTCACCTTTGTTCCTTGTTGTCCTCCCATAGGGAAGTTGATCCCCAGCAAGGTACCCAACAGAATCGCCAAGCCTCCAGCCATCAGAATCAGGGGTGTCCATCTACCCATCTTGTTTTTCTCCTTTTTAACCTTCTGGTGTCCACACTATTTAATAACCTGCCAAAATCCAGCACATTTTGTCACTTTACACGGACTATAACCTCAATTTGTCAAACTAAAAGCATATTTATTGTAGGAGAATGAGGAAGAAGCGTGTAGACTTCTAGCTCACCGTACCTTGTCATGCCAATTTGCTGCTAACACTTTGCCTTCTACCTTAACCACAGATTTACCTTAGTTGCCATAGCCAAGCTGTTAGGGAGGAGGTAAATGCTATATTTGTAGCAAAATTCTGGGTACTGGGTACTGAGTAATTCTTACTAATCCCCAACTATGACCACAAACCCCTCATCCCAACTTTGGATCTACGACACCACCTTACGAGATGGCACTCAACGGGAAGGGCTATCAGTGTCCGTAGAAGATAAGTTACGCATTGCCCGCCAACTAGATCAACTGGGGATTCCCTTTATCGAAGGTGGTTGGCCTGGTGCAAACCCTAAAGATATCCAATTTTTCGAGCAAATAAAAGAAAATCCACTCAAACAAGCTGAAATTGTGGCTTTTTGCTCGACTCGCCGTCCCCAGACTAGGGCAGCACAAGAACCTATGCTGCAATCTATTCTGGCTGCAGGTACACGCTGGATAACAATCTTCGGCAAATCTTGGGATTTACACGTTACAGCAGGACTCAAGACCAGTCTAGAAGAAAATTTGGCAATGATCGGCGACACCATTGAGTATCTCCGTTCCCAGGGGCGGGACATCATCTATGATGCAGAACATTGGTTTGATGGCTACAAACACAATCCAGATTATGCGTTACAAACACTAGAGGTTGCTTTTAGATCTGGTGCTCAATGGTTGGTACTATGTGATACTAATGGTGGAACTTTACTCCATGAAGTTACTCAGATTGTTCAAGATGTAGTTAAGGTGACTGGACACTGGGGATCAACTCCCCAAATTGGAATTCACACCCACAATGATTCAGATCTGGCCGTTGCTAATGCCCTAGCCGCAGTCATCGCTGGAGCCAAAATGGTCCAGGGGACAATTAATGGTTATGGTGAACGTTGCGGCAATGCTAACCTCTGCTCACTGATTCCCAATTTACAACTAAAATTGGGTTATAGATGTATTGAGGAATACCAGTTAAATCAACTTACAGAAGCTAGTCGCTTCATAAGTGAAGTGGTAAACCTTGCCCCTGACGAACATGCTCCTTTTGTGGGACGTTCTGCCTTTGCTCACAAAGGCGGTATTCATGTATCGGCAGTAGAACGCAACCCCCAAACATACGAACACATTCAGCCAGAATATGTGGGAAATCGTCGCCGGATCGTTATTTCTGAACAGTCTGGACTTAGTAATGTTCTAGCAAAAGCCCGGACCTTTGGTATTGAACTTGATAAAGAACACCCCCAGTCCCGGCAAATTCTCCAACGGCTGAAAGATTTGGAGAGTGAAGGTTATCAATTTGAAGCAGCAGAAGCAAGTTTTGCCCTACTAATGTATGAAGCCTTGGGCGATCGCCAAAAGTTTTTTGATGTCAAGGGATTTCAAGTCCACTGCGACTTGATTGAAGGGAAAGAATCTAGTAATGCCCTAGCGACAATTAAAGTGAGTGTCAACGGCAAAGATATTCTCGAAGTAGCGGAAGGCAATGGACCAGTGGCAGCGTTGGATGCCGCTTTGCGTAAAGCTCTAGTCAATTTTTACCCCCAAATTGCTGCCTTTGAACTGACAGATTATAAAGTGCGGATTCTCAACGGACATACAGGCACCGCAGCCAAAACCCGTGTGTTAGTAGAATCACGCAACAGTCAGCAACGCTGGACAACTGTGGGTGTTTCCACCAATATCTTGGAGGCTTCCTATCAAGCGGTCGTAGAAGGATTAGAGTACGGCTTGTTGTTGGGGTAGTAGAATTGGGGATTGAGAGGAGAACAGATGCCCTAATCCCCAATTCTTCAAACGAAACGTTCCCAAGCCTGAGCAACCAACGTACTTAACCAGCGTCGCTGTTGTCGATCTAGTACTGGGTCATCTGCTAACACTTGGGCAGTTAATTCTTCCAAGGATTTACCTTGAGCACGAACAATTTTTACGACTCCAGCGATCGCTGCTGCAACTAGTTCCTCATCAACTGGCTGCTGTCGCAGGGCAAAAATTTCTTGGGGACTCTCTGGAATGGGATAATTCATGATGTGGACTACACAAATAGAACTAAATGATTAATAAATTTGACGAACTATTACAATCTCTTTACTGAATCTTTATGCAACGTGATAGGGCGGAGTCTAGCGTATTTTCTGCCTTCGTCAAATCTGTCTGAGTGAGTAGATCGATTGGAGAGGCATAAAACAGATGAAAGAAGTCCTTTATTTAGAAGTTCCTACCCCCGATACAGGAGCTGTATGCCACTGGCTACAAGCAGATTTTTTGCCGGGAAGTGGGGAAAAAGTGCTGACTCCCCAAGGCTTGCGCCTGAGAAACCCTGTTAGAGATACAACTGCCACTGGCACCATAGCGGAAAATTTACCAGATGAACTTTCCCTATTTGTCTGGTCTGTACAACGCACAACTTACCTCAAAGTTTTTCGCTGGGCAGATAAACCTTTTCCTCAGGAGCAGCAGATTCTCCGCCGTTTGATCACAGGAATCAGAAAACGCTTCCCCCACTCCTACCCAGAACCACCAGCGATTGATTTATCACAGGAATCCATTTTTGCCGCACTAGAACCCTACTATCCCCTGACTGTTAAGTATTTTCAAAAAATGCCTAATGGGGAGAATGACCTGAAACGTGCATACTGGTGGGAACAACGCTGGCGGGAGGGGGTGCGTCATCCGCAACAGCCAAGACAGGTGGTTTTTTCCCATTCAATCTCCAGTCAAGAGTCCCCAGATACCCAATACGACATCATCTATATCGGTGGTGCTCTCGGCTCAATTCATGCAGCAGTGATGGCAAAATTGGGGTATAAAGTCCTACTGGTGGAGCGACTACCTTTTGGACGGATGAATCGGGAATGGAATATTTCCCGGGATGAAATCCAAACCCTAGTCAACCTGGATTTAGCCACAAGTGCTGAACTAGAAACGATCTTTGCTAGGGAGTACAAAGATGGTCTAAATAAATTTTTTGATGCTAACAACCCACCCCATTTAAAAGCACCAGTCCTACATACACCCACAGTCCTGAATTTAGCCTTAGATTCCGAGAAATGGCTGGATCTGTGTGGGCAAAAGCTACGAGCCGCAGGTGGTGAAATTTGGGATGAGACGGAGTTTACCCAGGTGGATATCAGTCCATCACAAGTTTTAGTTACTCTCAGGCATCTACCCAGTGGAGAAAAACGGCAAGTAAGCGGACGGATGATAGTAGATGCTATGGGTACTGCCTCTCCTATTGCCTGGCAATTGAATGGTGGTCGAGCTTATGACAGCGTTTGTCCGACGGTAGGGGCCATTGTGTCAGGGTTTGAACCGGGGGTGTGGGATTCTCAGTATGGGGATGTGCTTTACAGTCACGGAGATATTTCCCGTGGTAGACAACTAATCTGGGAATTGTTTCCTGGTTCTGGGGAGGATCTGACAATTTATTTATTTCACTACCACGAAGTTAACGCCGAAAACCCAGGTTCTTTGCTGGAAATGTATGAGGACTTTTTTGCTATTTTGCCAGAGTATCGCAGGTGCGATGTAGATAAACTGGTGTGGAAAAAGCCGACTTTTGGTTACATCCCTGGGCATTTCAGCGTCGGCAGAGGCGATCGCCAAGTTGCCTTTGACCGATTAATTGCCATTGGTGATGCTGCTTCACTCCAATCTCCCCTAGTCTTTACTGGCTTTGGTTCCCTGGTTCGGAATTTAGATCGCCTAACTGCCCTATTAGATACTGCTCTCAAGCATAATCTGTTAAGTCGCCAGCACTTGGATAAAATTAGTGCCTATCAAAGCAACGTTTCCGTAACATGGTTATTTTCCAAAGGGATGATGGTCCCAACAGGGAAATTTATCCCCCCAGCCCAAATTAATTCCATGCTCAACACTTTCTTCGGGTTGTTAGCTAACGAACCCCCAGAAGTGGCAGATAACTTTATCAAAGATCGGTGCGACTGGTTGACCTTTAACTACCTAGCTATCAAAGCTGCTGGTAAAAATCCCCAATTGCTGTTGTCAATTTGGCAACTTGCTGGCGCCAAAGATTTGATCCGGTGGCTGGGCAGCTATTTTTACTTCAGCCTTCATACCCTAGGGAGTACTTTGCTAAGTGGTTGGTTCCCCCGTTGGTTGAATTGGAGCCAACCTTGGTTAGAACCACGCTACCCGGCACTGTGGTTACAGTTGTTGGCGATCAAATATGCGATTTCCATCAATAAAGCGCCATCGGCTAATCCAGTTACGAAAGTTAACTCAGAGACAGTGGTGATTGGAGATTGGTGATTAGGTCTTGGGTCCAAATTTTGGTAGTTCTACAGCAGCTAAGGACTTACGCCCCTTAGGTGGACGGTTGGGATAAACTATCGGTGAGGGGGACTTGGGATTAGCCGTAGATTCATCCAATGGTTGGGTTTCTGACCAGTAGTCTTCGGTTTCTGGGTTAGATGATTCTGGTGACAACGTCAAGTTTCCTAACCAATCTGCCCCAGAATCATCCTTGAACACAGGCTCTGATTCCTCATGATCCCCTAGAGTGGTAGCTACAGTCTCCACTATGAGCGGTTCAGCCTCTGGATGATTTTCTGGCTGGGAGGTAAAAAACATTTGAATCAGAGTATCTAACTGCAGGTCTAGATTTGATGAGTTAGGTGTAGTGGTCCCAACCTCGATTTCCAGTGTCGGTGCTGGTACTGGTGGTTCCGGTGTCGGTATTGCTGGTTCCTCTGGTAATTCTGATTCTGCTGACCAAGGTTTGATTGGCTGGGCGTTGGGAAACAAAGATCTGGCCTTTCGTGAGAACCTAGACTGTCCTTTAGTGGTGTTAGGAGCGCGATCGCTAGAATCGTCTAAGTTGTTATCGTTGGGGACATTTGTATCTAGACATTTTTCTAGAGCGGCTTTAAACTGTAGCGTCTGGCGCTGTTGTCGTAACAATCTAGTCCGCAATTCCCGACCAGTATTTTCTGATTCTAATAGCTGCTGAGACTGTTCGCTGTAATTTGTATGCAACAGGGAACACTCCCGTTCTAATTGGGCTATCCTTTGTTGGCTGATCTGAAACTTTGCTTTGTAACTTTCGTGAGAAATTTCTTGATGTTGAACGTTCTGCAAAGCTGTTTCTAATTGCTGGTGTAGGGACTTAATTTGTTCTCGAGCCGCACCGAGTTCTTGAGTTTGTTGATTGAGCATGGACTCAGTGACACTGGAGCGTGTTTTTTGCCACTGCAGAACCTTTTGGGATTCACTTAGTTCAGTTTTTAACTGTTCCACCTGCTCATACAATTTAGTATTAGCTGCACGCAACTCTTCATTCAATGCTAGTAGCTTTTGAAATTCTGAGTCGATAAGTGCTTGTTGATCCTTTTCTGGCTCTGCAACCCAGTCCTCTCGGATGGTGTTTGCCGAGAAATTTACAACCACGGTATCATACTGTTGTTCTCCAGCTGGCTTGAGGAGTGGCAAATCTTTCACAACTATGTTCTCATGTTGCACAACTGAGTAAAAAGGACAACTAGTCTGTGACTGTTGTGCTGAATTAGCAGAATTTAGGGGTTCAATCACAGTCCAGTTGTTTGAGGTGTCAGCTTCTTCCATCACTCTATGATCCACCTACTTATAAAAATCTTTCAGTAATAAACAGGGAGTTCAGGAGTTCAGAATTTTTACTAAAGAAGTTCAGGAGTTGAGGCTCTAGAAAAAATCAAGATTCTGTAGCTTCTGTAACTTCTGTAATCTTTGCTTTTGTGCTGTCATAACGCTGTTATAACATCGCCAGCTTCTGCCCCGTCAAGCTTTATCATAAGAACTTTTGGTTTCCATAATTATGGAGGGTATGACCCTGCTTGACTTTAGTAAATACTTATACTTTTATAATTAGCCAGGAAATGTTACCTCAATATCTAAGTTTGGAGTGCATATAATCTACCAAATGCTTTCACCCCAGTGGTAACTTAATTTATTGGTTACAAGAATATGTGTTCCACACTACATGGCCTTTAATCAGCTTGATTGGGATGGTAGACTACATTTTATTAAGCTCCCGGTTCACCTATTTAAAATCGAGTTACAAAAAGCCGAAGGATTTAATCAGGATTTTGCGAACTATAGTAAGGTTGTACTGCCATGAACACTTTATGTAATGGTGGAGCGATCGCTTTAGGGTGAGAGCTAGCAGCCGTTTGGACCCCAACCCCAGCAAGAAGTTTTGTTTTGACCTATCAAGTTGATATAACAAATCAACCAACTTGGCTACGTACTGCACCAGGTACTCTTCCTCCGCTTATCAGCGGTCAAAAAGATGGAAAAGTTGGTATGTTTGTAACCTTACAGCTTAAGCATAAGATTAACCATCACAACGTCAATCATCGTCTCACTAGTTGTGGGCAGTTAGTGAATTTTCGCTCTTGACAGTAGTAAGTGACTATATTTGATGGCTCACTCTATCTAAGAAGAATTTTAGATTAAGGGGAGTAGGGGAGAAAAACTAATACCCAAACCCTCAATGGTGGAGGATAGCGATCAAATTTACTGCCCTGTGCCTGAGAAATAACGAATACTTTTTTTTGGTCTACTGTTAAATGTATCTAGACAAGGGGAAACAACTATAATATAGTTATATTATTAACAACACGTTTGGCAAATCGAAGTGAGGGCAAAAACCCTGGGGGGTCTGCCAAATCGCCAGAACCTTGACAAATAAATAGTTTCACAGTTTCAATCAGGTTCAATGAGGGAGCGAACAGAGGCTGGAATGAAGTTTCCGCTCAGGTCTGCCAAAATTGCTTCTAGAACCTGCTGCTAGATTGAGTTTCAAAGGGCGGTCTTTCCGCTTACCTATTCCCCGCAAGGGGATTGAAAC
>Ga0209611_10008363_pt1 | contig 16214 bp, 17 predicted proteins | sample S1TSphgellanicum_3_FD_187693 | JGI IMG/M metagenome (GOLD analysis project Ga0209611, IMG submission 187693) | Host-associated microbial communities from peat moss isolated from Minnesota, USA - S1T2_Fc - Sphagnum magellanicum MG (SPAdes) (version 2) | ecosystem: Host-associated > Plants > Peat...
TGGATGATGATACATTCTCCTTGGAATAGGAATGTACAAGTGTGATATTTCAAAGGAAAGATGTATGTTCTTCTCTATTTTCAATTAAAAAAAAAATCCTTCTATTTGACAAGCAATGAATTAATTTTTTCGATGAGAAAAAATATAATTTTAATGTTTTCTTTATTTATGAATAAAGGTCACTAGATGATAGATGCAATGCTCAAAGGAATGGCAACATGTAGTGGAAGGTAGTTACTACACACATGAACATAACAATAGTAATGGAGGATGGTGCTAACACCGAGTTGAAGGTAATTAGTCTTTTGAACTAATTTGTTGCAAAGGTACAAGGGGTTGCTAAAAGGTAATTGTCTTCATGCCTTCTATTTGACATATTGGTCATTCCAATTTGTTTCCATCTTAATTATTTTATAAAATATTGCCTTGGAAAGTAAGGTTATCTTCCCCTTATTATATTTTTGATGTTGTGTATTAATTTACTTGCCAACCTTCACATAAATGGATTTGGGTGGCTATTGGGTCCACATTCATACACATTTCACTTATGTTTGATCTCAAATGTCCAATCCCTAATCCTCCTTCAAAAGAAGTTTAAAATAACATTTTGAACATAAAATTTCAATTTGCTCCCAATTTACCAATCTTTGAAACAATCATTTATATAGCTTTGACAACATAACAATATTTAATTTTCCAATAGGAACACATTCAAGGTGCCCGATGTGCTTATTGAATTCAAATTTCTTAGTATTTACCAATGTATTTCTTTCACCTATTACAACAAAACCAAAAGCAAAACAAGAGAACCCAAATGAATAGTGTTTATGAAATTCTAGTGTATTTTTTTCCCCTTAACTTTTTTGAGTGGGCAATGTGCAAAAACCACTTTTGCAATGCTTCTTCATATACGAACATTCATAGTTTCGTTGTTGTAACATGTTCTAGTCCTGAAACCTTGATCTTGAGTTTTGTTGAAGCTTATTTTACATTTAAAACAATTTGATATGTGCATGGTAAGCTAAACTCATTGCAATTGATGAGCAAATGATTAACATATATATTCTATCATATATTCTATCATGGATTTCACATATGAATCATATGAGAAACATTAATTGTATCAATTATGTTATGGATTTCACATACAAAAACAAATAAATTAACATTACTCACATAAAAAATCAATGGATTTTTACATATGCAAACTCACGTTTCCTCTAAAATGCAATCTTAGTGTATATTGTTATAAGTCATAATACTCGAAGCTTTGAGTGAAAAAAGACCTTGAAATTTGTGGATGTGGTGTCAAACAAACAAACAAACAAAAAGTCTGCAGATTGCTTTGCTGCATCATATATGTAGCAGATATTGGTAAGTCAGATTAAGTGCAGATGCATGTGAGCAGAACAGACGCTGAATGAATGACATGGGGTCTTATCTTTTGGGGGAAAGCTTCATCATGTACACCCTCCTCCACCACCCCTCCAACCTCCTCAAAACTATTTCATTTGCTTCATTGGCAGAGTGAACCAGCAGCACCCACCAACACACCCTGCAGGATGGCTGTTGTGTCCACTGGAAACCCTTTTTCCTTTGTTGTATTCCTATGCCTCAGCTAACTAACCATGTTGGTTTAGCTAAACCATGTTGGTTAGCTATGTACTAACCATCCACATCCATCTACTTACCTGCACCATGTTTCGTTAGCTACATACTGAGCATCCACATCCATCTACTTACCTGCACCATGTTTGGTTAGCTACATCCTAACCATCCACATCCATCTACTTACCTATGCCATGTTTGGTTAGCAACATACTAACCATCCATATCCATACACTTTACCTACACCATGTTTGGTTAGCTACATCCTAACCATCCATATCCATACACTTTACCTACACCATGTTTGGTTAGCTACATACTAACCATGCTGCTAAGTACCCCCCCCCACATTTCCATTTTCTCCATCTTGGGAATTGATGACTAATGACATAAGGATATGTAACCCCTTTGGTGGCTTCATAATAATAGGTTGGGATTGAGAAAGAAATCCTTATAGTAAAGGCTTGAGGGATTTCCTAAGTGAATTTGTAAGGCACCTTGTATCCGTGAATATACCCTCTTAGAAATAAGGAGGCATATTAGGTCTAAGAGTGAGAGGGAATTTTTATGCTTTCCTCCAACTCATAGGTGTAAGATCCCTCCCATTCTTAAGGAGTAGGTGTAAGAACCTTCCCCTCCTACATCTCACAATCTCCATATGTTTAGATTTTGATTAAGCTTTGTCATATGCTTTATGATGATGGTCCGCGCCGACACTGGGTGCAAGGCATTCCCAAAATAAGGGGCTTACAATGGGTTTAGGGTTTAGGGTTACTACCAACAAGTCCAACCTCACATATTGGGAATTGGGGACATTCTAGTCACATGATGTACAACTACCCTCATGCATAGGATTTCCTATGACATTATTACATGCACTTGTGTTGTTATGCATCCCATGCACACATTTTACAACTAGAGTTTGTGAATAGGTAGTATACACTTGTTAGAAGTTAAATTAAGATATGGGAATTTAGTTTGTAGTTTTATTGAAATAAAAAAAGGTGTAAGTGTGTGTGTGTGTGTGTGTGTGTGTTTTTTTCTTTTTTCATTTTTGTGCATCACTATAGATCTAGTAGTTGTAATAGTTTTTGTGCCCTTAAAGATGAGAGGCATGCAACATTGTAACAAGTAAGAAAAAAAGTGATGAATGACATCATGTAATGGTGCAATGAACAAGAAAAAGAGAGCAATAATAATTGGCATAGAATAGGCATGTGGCTTTTTGTTTTCACAATTCTCCTTGGTGTAAAAGGATTTTAGGATGCCAATTTTGGTAAATCCGTATAAGATTATTTGCCCCTCACAAACCACTCCAAGAAAATTCCTAGTGTATTTGGAGGGCTCTTTAGAGACATTATCAATGCCTCATCAAAATCAAGAGGCACATTATGCCTACTAAAGGCCTTGTATGAGGCCTTTTACGCTCCTTAAATCCCATATGATCTACATATGTTTACTTGCTCCTACTACTGCCTTGTCCTAGGCCCCCTTATTTTGAGATTTCCCTCCTAATGGATCCCACCCAAACACACCCTGAGTGTGGTGGACCTCTATCAGCATTTGCCACATCCAAAATAGTGTGCAAGTTATTTCCCAAGCCCCACCCATAAAGAGGAAACATTATTGAAGAGAGTATATAGTTAGGAAATAAGAAGCATTATTGAAGAGAGTATATAGTAAGGAAATAAGAAGCAATTAAATGGCACAAAATGGGATGATCATTGTGAGTGGCCAATCAAAGTCCATCATATTTCTTTATCAACGCATTTGGGAAGCGCTATATCGTAAGCATATTTACCAGCCCAAAGTGAATTTCACACTATTTTAAAGCATGAACTTCATCCGAATTACAATTTAACAAGCCGTTATGATGCTGCCCCTGGAGGAGTTGTTCTAAGATTAAACAAAAACACCCATCATCAAACACTCATGGATGAATGAAACACCTAATACAGTTCAAAAAATGGCTCACTAGCAAACAACACTCAAAGAGGTAAACTGTTCAATGATGCCCTTAAAATCAAAGGATAGGTTTTAAGACTTTGCCATTGGGGTTTTTTTAAACATTTCCATTTTTGGGAAGAAGTTTTTATGAATTGGTAATTGGTAATCTTATCATGTAATCTTACCAATTCAATTGGCAATCAGATAAACATGATGCTTTTACACTCAGCAAACTAGGGTCACATTGTTCCAAATTCGGTTCCTCTTCTATCCATTAACCCATCTTATCCATCTTTGTTGTTGCACAAGTTTGTAGTTTCTATTGGGCTTTGATTTCTGAATTGTGCGCACATTGAAAAAAACTCTTAACTAAATGTGTTTTTTCAGTTCATGTCATTATCTGCTGCACCCAATTTCTTATATTCTTTTTTCGCAGTTTTTCTTTCCATTTCTTTTACATTTACTTTGATTGGTGGGGATTCGAGAATTTGGATTTGATCTCTATTACTACATGTACAGGTCCCGAGCAATAATGACATGACGTGATATATCTTTTAAGTACCACCACTTGAAACAACAACAGATCCTCTCTTCTGATCTCCCCACAGAATCATATAGAACACAGATTGACAAAAATGAAACAACTTGGCAGCAAGCAGCACATGCTATAACCCAGCTGGGAAGTCATTCACCTGCACTTGTTCGAGAACATTCCGCCCAGCTGCCTTGTATGTAATTCTTAACCTCATTATTAAAGGTTTCTGCAATCACAACAATAAATGAAGATAATCAATCTTTTGGGTTTGTGTGAACCCACAAAGGCCTGCCACAATTGCACATTTTGAAACTGGAAGCTCCCCTACCCATGGTGCCAGGAAACAATGGAATTTTGAGTGATAGATACCTGGCCATACAAACTATTGTTCACTGAGATCATTTGTGTTACTGGAGAGCTGCCATCAGGAGGAAGAATATTGCTACTTGCTGGATTCAACTGCAGCTTCATGAACTGCAAAAAAATATTCCATTTAAGTTGTGAGGTACCACAACAAAGTTGCCTACCAAAATTACAAATAGGATAATCTCATGGAACACTAAACCCTTTTGTACAGCAACTGTACATCCACTCCAAAACATGATTCCTATTGGTCTCTTCGCAGATCTGGCAACTACAGTGACAAGCCACTTGCTACTGACACACATTTTCTACTAGAAACCTTTCTCCAAAATGCAACAACAAATAGGGTCAAATCAGCCCACACCATGCATGTAGACTCAATATCCATGAATATATCCATGAAGGCCTGCCATAGTACTGACTCCTGAGACCGTTTCTCACCTTAGGCACTGCTGCTTGAAAGACAAAATCTGTATAGAGTCTTGAAGACAAGTTTGTGTATGATGCTTTGATGATTGTAGTTTCAGGTGACCCTGGTGGTTTTGCAAAGTCAAATGTCACCTTGAGGCCATCTGTTTGCAATGCCACAATTGTAGGAAATACACCAGCAAGTTCTGTACAAAACAAGCACTTGTCATATTTGGGCATTTACAATGTCCCTTATGAATTCAATTGCCAGTTATCCCAAAGCAGAAAAGAAGATATTATATTTCTGGTCTCCATTTCTCTTGGGATCATTTGCCTCTCTTTTTGATGAAATGGCAGAACATAATTCTTTAGTATGCAGGAATTTGCTTCAGAAACTTGAATGATTTCTTTTTGCAGAAACCAACAATTGTTGAATAGATTCTCCTGTTTTGAATTAGCCTCACTACACATTTGCAAGGAGACAGAAAGCCAGTGAAGATGCTATTAATCAAGTCAGAGGCTTGACAAGTTTGCTCACAATTAAAAACTCTCAAAGAGCTTGGCATTTTTTTATTTAACTGGAAATTCATGAATACAATATATCCCAGGTAACTAAATTGAACACTTAAAACAATGGATGACATCAAAGAGATACTTACCTGGTTGAACTGGCATTGGAGGGTTGCCCAGGTCTTGATTATTGGGGGTTTTGTCAAGTGGAGAAACCCTGTGAGGAGGGAGCACTCCTGGGTCAAAATCAATAAGAGAATCTTGGTGGCTGGGAAGAGTGCTAGCATCTGTTGTGATGTTGGGTTCAAAATACAGGTTTGACGGTTGACCAGAGACAGAGGTTTGGGCGGTTGGGGTAGCTACGTATGGAACTCTTGGTGACTGAATGTCTATTAGCAGGTTCATTTCTGCTGATGGAGGTGGTGCAGCAAAAACAAAGTTGACAAAACAATACAATAGTTAGATTGTGTTTAGACATGGATGCAAACAAGTATTATCACACCTTTTAGACCTGGGAAGGTATGTACTACCTGGAAACATTGTCACATTGGAAGGAGATGTGAGACTGGAGCCCAACAAGTTCAGCAATGCATCTCCAGCAGATACAGGTGGAGAAAGAGGGTTTTCAATTGGCTGAAAACTGAGCACGTCCAAGAGATTAATTGTGAATTCTTCAGCTTGAGCTGAGGAGTTCATATTTTTAGGGGACAGAGCTTCAGAGGGTTGCTGGAGATTAGTACGATTTGTATAAACTCCAGCATCAGCTTCCAGGGCTGAGGAGGAACCATCCACATCTAGTGGAGGCATTCTTTCCAATAGACTTGCCCTGGAATACAAACAGAAAACATAGATGCATCATTGTCATCCCAGAGCTGAAAAAAACGAATGTTTACAGCATCAAGATAAGTTATCCTATTTCTAGTTTAGAGGACAGACAGCCATAAATCACTATGTGGAGTTACAAGCATCAATAGGGTGATAAATTGAGACTGCAATCAACTCAGTACGTACTACTACCAGTTACATGGCCAGCAGCTGGGTTCAACATTTGTGTTGACTGTGGCTCTCTTTCGTTCACCTCAACACCAGACTTTCACAATTTGAAGCAAAGATATTACAGAGCCAACCAACTAATAGTATGTCATATTTTTGAATCATTGGTGACTTAAGCTCATCAGATCTGTGAGGATGTGACTATTGGTCTGTTGTAATATGATAGACAAACTCCTATGGCAAAGAGAATCTTAACATTGGTGATGTAAACAAGAGACGTGCATGTGCAAGCAATTTCCAAAGAGAACTGCCCAGCTAAGAGAACAAGTGATATGGCTCTTGGAGCAAAACTGACCTTATACTAGAGTGCCTTGTGAGGATTGACTCAAATTCATTTGAACGCTGTTGTAGCTCCAGGATATGACTTCTCTTATACCCTGAAAGCAGGGCTTTGATGCGCCTGCCACACAACATGTGCATCAGGATTCCATGAGCAACATTTTATGCCATAATCAACAGTGACATACATCAACTGAAGACTTCTGGGCCAAGAAAGCCCTCAAATCAACAACTTCCATAGCAGCATTTGAAACTGCCATATGTTTCAACTATGACAACCACAGAGGCTTCACCATCTTTGGGTATTGTCTACAAACAATGTTAATGTGCATGACTTCCTGTTCAAGTAGGCTTCACTATTTAGAGGTTTGCAACACATACTCTGTGCATTGAGGGAACCTTGATGACAATTTCAGAAGGGCTGTCAGAGCAAATGCTTGTGTTATTGGAGTTACTCGGACATCTTTCAGAATAGTTTCAACAACATCCACTGCATCTGATTCTGTTATCTGGATAGATCCATTAAACCCATCTAACACTTGTAAATGCTCCATGGCAAGAGAAGAATCTTTTGTATGCCCTAGACACTCAGAAATGACACCAAGGTGGCAACTGATCAAAATGTTGAAGACTGGTCAAAATGCATTTTGTTTACAAGTGAAAACTCTTGACCTCTGGACACTCAAAAAATTTAAGCACTAACACCTTTCTGCAGAAGCTCTGCACACAGTGAATTCACAATAGACTGACCGTTTGTGGATCCTCCCCTTGCAACTCATTTGAATGATTCACCAACAGTTCCCCATATTCACCAATGCACCACACAGTGACTTGTGCCAGGCTCTCCTGCTCACAAAGAATGTGTCTGCTGGACTTCAGAAGAAGTTTGTGTTTCTAGACCCTTTGATGATCTTATATATGTTAGGTAGCATTTACATCATGAAGATGAACAAAATCTGTCCATGTAAAGTCAAAAGCTATGCAACAAAGGACTTTTGATTTCCATGTCATGACTTGCTCAGAAGAACAAGTGACCCACTCTTATCCTTCTTAGAGAAAAGTGGGCTATTGACTTGAACAATTTTCCAGACCCTTTTTCCTAAAGCACACAGAGCACCTGTGAAATTTTAGTTCCTCAACACTGAAACTTTCTTCTCAATTTGGTAAACTGAGTAAAAATCCTCACCATTCACACCATCAAAAAACCATAAACTAATTATTCCAAGAGGTCATGACCAAGGAAGACCATTAAGATCCTAGACCCTGTGGTGCCTAAGATAAACAGATGAGTAGGCACCTTTCAGCTGCTAGTTTCTTGTGTGATAAAGGTAAGGAGAATCCAAATTGAGAACATCAAGCACACTGTAGCATAAGTACCTACCTGTCCCCTCCAGTCCTGAAATGAGCGATACAGTGTCCTAACAACATAGCCTTGGAGCTCTGAGGCATTACTGATGACAATCACCAAAAACCGTGTCACCCCTTCTGTCACAAACTGGCCAGCCTGACATCACATCAAGTATGTTTACTTAGATCACTTCAGAAACTCTTGGTACAACAGATCTGTCTCTCAAAAATAGCCACTAAAGACCAGGGTACATGTGTCTATCATTGTTCCCTTGTCTCTTCTCGACTCTCCATCCTACTGATAGAGACATCACTTCCAAGAAATGGACATTGATCAATTGAAAGAATGATCTAGGTAATAAAAGTTGTAGGTTAACAACTGGGCATGGTAAACAGCTCTAGATTGCAAGAATGTCCTGAAGGCCTCACCTGAACCATGAGTAAGATCATCTGATCAAAATACCATCTCTGGCTTGGGGAAAACCTGCTCAACAATTGGACATACAAATTTATCATTAAATTTGCAAAGATAACTTTTAGGCTCTTGTCTCAGAATCAAAGCATCAGAACTTCCCTTTATCACCAATCAGGTAATGACATCGCCACAGGTTCCTATGCCACGCATTGAAGACATTGAAGATGTGCAGACAACTTATAGTCTCAAGAAAGGCTGACATAAAGTCACTACTCACTGTGTACTGCGGTATGAGGTCATGATAAGTGCTCATTTGTAGAATGTTCACAATCAGGGGGTGCAGGGAAATACAGAGTAGTCAGAGGCACTTTCCTCCTGCAGGGTGATGAGCAACAAGGTCTTGGGAAGAAAGAGGGTGGAGTTTACTATGCTGCTCAACATAGCATGGTAAAAATCTCACTCACAGTTTGGCAAAGATGTAACTTGTTTAGTATAATTGGAAAGATCATCACCTATATTATGTCATAATGAGGCTTGGCCCACTGGGAGCACTATTATAAGAAGCTTACTTTTGCACAAGAGCAGCAATCTTGGCAGTGAGGTCCAGTTTAAATTCTGGATCACTCACTTTCAGGTATTCAACCAACTCCTTTGTCAACACCTTTACATTATTCTCATTGACCAAATTATATACAAGGTCCAATGCTCGTCGTCTTATAGAAATATCTGAGTCCTGCATGTATAGTGGGATTTTTCTGGTAAATTATGGATCTCTAACTTTCCGGTATTCAACCAACTCTATTATCAACACCTTTGCATCAGTCACATTGACCAAATTATTACAAGGTCTACTGCTTGTCATGACATATAAAGAAGTATCTGAGTCCTGCATGTATCATGGGGTTTTGAAAATACTGGGACAAAGATGACCTAGTTGCACCACATCTGTGGCAACAGGGTTTTCATCATGAAAGTACCATGGCCACATGCATGGGTTTCCAAGTGCTTTTAAAGAAGAAACAAATGTGTGAAATGCATCAATTGCCCATTTAAGGCTTCATGGGTCTCTATAGAAAGTAGATATGCTTGCCATACCTTGACACATTCAACAATAGTAGCACGATGGCGCTGCACTGCTTGAGTATCAATAGATACCACCTTCACCAGTGTGTTTAATGCCACATATCTGCACCCAGAGCAACCTATGGCCTCTTTCAGTGCATCCAATAAGACTGAATCCCAACCAAATCAAGTTCCAACCCCAAATACTTGAAAGCATGACTTCCCTAACTTCTGAATATTTCAATGCAGGGGGGGGCGGGGGAAAGCACCAACTCACCTAATATTGTTGTCAGGAAATGCCAAAAATCGCCCTAAAATGTTGATTGCCAGTACTCGAAGACCACCAATTGCCTCAATAGCCATTATTGTTTGCACACACTCATACAAAATTGCATGGCCAGCATTCTTGTTGCCCTCAGTGTTTGTTGCTACCTGTGAAAACCCCCAATTGCCCTATTAGCTTTCAAGTGACAAGGAGAGGATCACAATTCAGACTGCTCTTCATCATTGTCCCCTGATGCTATGCATCATGGTGGAGAATACAGTGAATTTACAAAACCTCAGATTCCTACAGCTTGAGTGTCTTGTCATCTATTGAACAAAGAAAGTGCCAAGTTCTTATAGCAAGTGATATTCACACTGACTACAAACCTAGGAGGAGAAGAAAAAAAGGTTCATGGGAGTAAGACATTCATACTAAGATAAGCTGACCAATGACTGAAGAGTATTTATTATCCATCAGAAAATGTGTACTAATGTGAACCCCAAAATTGTGCACAGCGAAGCAACTACTAAACCTCTTGCAATCCACCATCCATTTGGTACATTCAAGCAGATCTTAGACCCAGCAAGGCCTAACAGTAAGAGTGCATGTACTCCAGAGAACATTCTGATACAGAAAGGAGAACAAAAAGAAAATCACCAATTATTCAAAGGTCGTTTCTACTTTATCTGTCCAATGACTCAGCAATGTACCTTAGTTCTTTCTTCTCATATGTAGATTACTGTAAGTAGGTAGTGAATTCTAACTAGAATCCACACAAAAAGTCATTTACTTGTGCAAGAATATCGCTCATGACATCACTTGAGTCAGCATCACCCTTTCCAATGTAACGTAGCAGTTTGAGAAGCTCAATTTGCAAAAATGGATCAGAAATACCATTCACATCATACTCTGGAGCATAGCCACTTATGACCAAATTCCTCAACAGCCGCACCACTGTTGAAACTTGCTGCACATTCAATGGCAGCCCACCAATCCTCTTAGCACAGACCCTTCTATTCCTTACCATTAACTGAGCACCAGTCATATAGATTCTTTTCCAGATGACAGAAACCATTTACCATTATGGCTCCTTGATGGAGTAAGTCACATCTCTTGGACATGAAACATATTGCAAGACATGCTTGCTAACCTCCCTCTACACCTGGTATCTGATCTTATAGTTTATCTCTGGTCAAACGCTTGTCAATCATGACCCCTGCTTGTATGTTTACCCACTAAAAAGGTGCGTGTTGTTGAGCCACAAACCCCATTCAACATTGCACATTTCATCTGTTCAAAGAAGATGAATCACCAAGCCAATGGGCACCAACATGCAATCAAATATATATGTGATTGCATGTAAACCATCCATTGGTTTGGTGATTTATCAGTAGAAGGTGGATCACCAAAACCAATGGACAGTTTACATGCAATCAAATATATGCATTTCCCAAATGAGAAAGTGGAAAAGATCACAGACCTTTCTAAATTGTTCAAGGGCTACATCAGAGGCCTGACAGAGTTCAATGCAAAGCTTTACTCCAGAAATAAGGACACCATGATGTTTGTCCCCCAAGAGTCGGATAGCAGGGTCTATGAAAGACTCTATGAGATCAGGTACCTTGCGAACTATCCGCACTGCACACAAGGCAGCCTACAACACAACCCAAGCTTGTTCATCAGCATAGCCCTTCATAATTTGAGAAGAATTTTGAACGTGGGGGTTTTGTCTGTGCACTGTGTTTGTCAGAAGTCACCAACACCAAGACCAACTGTGAGTAATTTGCAACTATACATATTGCAACTCAATGATGGTTGTGCATTGATCATGAATCCTCGACAACCTTCAATGCATTCAAAGTCCCTCTCAGCTGCCATGTTAGTTGATCTCACACAACAAACGATCTACTGATGCAATCACATGAACACAGATGTAACATATTATGAAGTTACCTAACTGCACATCTTAAGAGATCACAATTTTGACAGACATATCCATTGCAACTGTCAGAAACACATCCTCACACCATATACCATAAAATGTGCAGCCTCTCAGATAGATAGGAACAATACAGTTCAGTTAAGAGGAGGAAATAAGAGCCTCAACATGCTACCAGATTGAACAGGTGCTTAGAATTGCAGGAGGTTTGTTGATATCCAAGAATACAGGTGTGGGGCATGGATGCCAACTACTACCTTCTTGCGGATGTATGCATTGTTACTTTGCAACAGGTGCTCCACATCAGATGCAAGGTCCCGTGCCATTTCCGCAGTGCAGATGTTGCCAAGAGCACAAAGTGCCAGCCCAGTAATGAACTGATTTGAGTTGTTTATGTCACTGTTGTAATTAAGAATCTCTAAAATGACTTCATAGGATTGTTAACAAAAGGTTGCTACTGAAGAGACTTTTTGCGAAGTTGATCTGAAAAATTCAAAGACAGAGGTCTAGACAAAAAGGCAGCACTGAATGACAAGAGGGGGTAAATAACAAAACACCCAACAGCATGGATACTTCTTCAGGGAATTGGTGACCAACAGTAAGACCTCCTGGCGCTCATCAAGCAACAACATGAGCCCCAAATACCCGATCCGCTTTTCTGGAAAGCTGACTGCTGCGATAAGCTTGATGCATTCCATCTGTCCAAAATGTGTGGGAAACCCTAGCATGTGAATGAACATGAGCTTTGCAACATTTCGGTGCCTGTAGTCTTGATGATCTTCTTTAAATGCATCCCGCAGCAAGGCACACTCTTTTGCAATGACTGCCCTTTCATCTGCTGCTGTTTTACATGCTCGTATCAAGCATATCATGTCCCTAAAAGAAATAAAGCAGACATGTACCCATATTTTCAGTTCAAAGAAAGAGACTGAAAGCATTCAGAATCATCACACCACTACAACCACTCAGAGGACCCACATTATTGCACAGACACAATACGTCTGTAGAGTGAATTGCAGAGTGCACAATCCAAAAGAGCATTCTTGTCTAGATATAAACATTGCAGTTGAAAGCCTGTCTAGACCCCTTTTGTACAACGAAGCAGAACTCCAGACTATCTTTATCCCCAAGCTACAAGAACTGAAGCAGCAAGAAAGAGGACATCACAGGCCCACCTTAATCTGATCCCCATAGTCGTCAGATACACTTCAGGGATCTGAGCAGAGCCTTCCTTCAATCACCAATTTTGTCACCTCTTGAAAGCAATCAATCCGAAATCCCAAGTGCTGTCCAGCTGGGCTGCCATTCCTTCTTCCAAACTTTGCGCCCTTGCATTTCTGCATCTGTCTGTCTGTCTGTCTGTCTGTCTGTCTTCCAACTGGGCCAATTGGAATGTCTGATCTGTCTGAAATGCAGCTTCTTCACTCTCTCTCTCACAACAGGTCCGATTTTTGTGATCACGAGCTTGGAATGACAGATCTGCCCAAAATGCAGCTTCTTCCTCTCTCTCTCCCAACAGGCCCGATTCTTGCGATCAGGAGTTTGGAACGTTCTGATGTGTCCGAAATGCAGCTTCTTCACTCTCTCTTCCAACAGATCCGATTCTTGCAATCAAGAGTTTGGGATGTTCTCATCTGTCCGAAATTCAGCTTCTTCCTTCTCTCTTCCAATGGTTCCAATAATTGAGATCAAAAGTTTGAAATGTCTGATCTATCCGAAATGCAGGTTCTTCACCCTCTCTTCCAACAGATCTAGTTCTTGCGATCAAGAGCTTGGAATGCTTGATCTGTCCGAAATGCAGTTTCACTGTCTTCCAACAGATCCGATTCTTGCGATCAAGAGTTTGGAATGTTCTGACCTGTCCGAAATTCAGCCGATTTGGCGACCAAGAGCTTGGAATGTTCTGATCAGTCCGAAACGCAGCTTCTTCAGTCTCTCCTCCAACAGGTCGAATTCTTGCGATCACGAGCTTGGAATGTCCGATCTGTCCGAAATGCAGCTTCAATAGCGATCTGGGCCACTTATCTGGCTCAATCTTTCTTCAAAATTTGTCTGCAGTTAAGATTCCGGATAAGTTCGACAGAGTTTAATGCATTCATCGAGCAAGTAACAAAAAAGAGACACAAAAGGCACAGACTACTTCTCAACCAAAAACAATCCAGCTGAATCCGCTTTTACTCTCACAAAAAGGAAAAAAAGTGTGGATCTTTCTTTTTTCTTGTTGGATCTTGATCGACAAATCCAAAAATAGCTATCGATTTTACTCATCCGTCATTTCTACTTCCTCCACTGCAAACAATAATCGCCTCATACTTAAGTCCGGTACTAACAATTCTTCATACCATCTTCTTCAAAAACTCGAGGCAAACAAGCAATCAAGCAAGCAATTAATCCTGTTTGACTCACGTCCCTTACAATCGATCACAGAAATGCACACATTTATTACATAGAGAATCTATCAAAGACACTTCAAAACGGCATAATAGACGTCTCTGCTGCACAAATGTATCATGCACATATCCCAAACTTCAAACAAGAAGTCCAGCAGGCAAAACTACGTGCATTAAGAATGGAGCATTTTAAGAAATAGGATCTCTTGCCATACCTGAGTGAATAGGATCAGTGGAACAAATCGCCATAAAAGCTGCCGGAAAAATATTACTGCAACAACACTGTTGATGACTCTGACTCTTTACGACCAGATTCCATAATTCCTCATCAGATTTGGAAAAAAAAAAATCACCGCCGAATCTTCTGCCAGAAAAAATTGCTCCAAGAAGGATACTGATTGATAATTATGATTCCTAACGAGTTTTTCCCCCCAAAACTCCTCCGATTTGGGAGAAATCACCACAAAAAGTTGCCAGAGAAAATAAAAACTGCTGCTGCAAGAACAAGTACGCTGCTGCTGATGATTCCGGCTCCTTTGCTTATGAGCTTCCAAAACACCTTGGATTTGGGAAAATGATCAATCACGGCAAAACAAATATAAATAAATAAAATGCCAGAAAAATAAAATTCCTCTAACTAACAAGGATACTGATGATTCAGACTCCTTACGAGGCTCCAAAACTCCTCAGATGTGGAAAGAAATCGCCTCGAAGATTGCCAGAAGAATTTCTGCAGCAACGCAATCGAGGAGAAGACGAAGAAGACGAAGCCAAGAGGAAGAACCCCATGTGATCTCGAAGAATCTTATGTCTTTGAACATTTTGAGAATCTACGTTTTCTAAGACTCTTCCGTTTTTTTTTATTTTTATTTTAATTTCGAAAATCTTCCGCTTAATTTCAAACATTTTGAAAATATCTTCTTCTTTAGTCAGTCTTTTTGTTTTTCCTTCTCATTTTGAGAATCTTCTATTTTTAAAAACAGCATGTCAATCTTCATTTTATGAACACGTTTTCTCCCAATCTTCTGGTTTTGAACATTTTTGTGAATCCCTACATGTGAACCTTTCTTTCTTTCTTTCTTTTAATTTAATGTCAATACCTGGACCAGAGAGATCCATTTGACAACAATTACCTAGTTGGTTTGAGCAAAACACTCTTGTTGTCTAGGCAAGAAACTAAGTACAAAGCTACCGCTTTCTAATTAGCCGAATGCATCAATTCAGGCAGTAAGCTGCACGATGTCAATTGTTTCCCTAGTTGTTGACCAAACATGCACCGAATGTCATGGTGAGCTAGGCACACTAACAACAGGTGGTCTTCATCCTCAACAGTTCCTAGGGGACATAGGTGACAAACCCTATCTCTCCTCAGTACTCTCAAGCTTTGCATGCCTGCCACACTCTACCTCCAAACGATGGTTTGAACATCTGAACCTTGACAAAGATTGCCTGAGCTGAACATTTGTGATCGCTTGCAAATAACTTTGATGTGCATATGAGTACCCAGATTCTGTTATACAGCTCGTGTTCATCAGTTGGTATGTATGTAATCTATTACTTATGGCTCTGGCCTGTTCACCATAAGTGGATTCTAGATAAGAAGCCTGTGCATTTGCTACAGCACACATGACATTAGTATAGAGAACCCCAACCCCTTGGTCATCAAGCCACAACTGCATGTTCCAGAGCCAACACTGTTGGTTATCATTGAACACACTAAGCATCTAGAGCTGGGTCTGGTAGGCACATTACAACAGACGATTTGGTTTGGATTCTCGTAGTCTATCATAATACTTGAGAGTTTGTTGCCACCAGAAATACTCCAATGGATACCTTCCAAATTCCCCCAACATAGCAAAAGTGCTTGTTGTTTTATTGACCCCTAATATTCTTCTCAGGAACATTCTATGTATTTGTCCAGCTTGTTGCAACCTTTTCGCCCCTGTACAACCTGTCCACACCTCGCATGCATAGCTTACTGGGCATACTAGTGAGTCGAACAACTGGCACATTACTTTCGGATCTGTTATGCTTAGATCATAGCATCTGCGGCGTAATGCAAACAGTGCCTTCTTCCTAACAACAGTTAGTTT
>Ga0209611_10008364_pt1 | contig 16213 bp, 6 predicted proteins | sample S1TSphgellanicum_3_FD_187693 | JGI IMG/M metagenome (GOLD analysis project Ga0209611, IMG submission 187693) | Host-associated microbial communities from peat moss isolated from Minnesota, USA - S1T2_Fc - Sphagnum magellanicum MG (SPAdes) (version 2) | ecosystem: Host-associated > Plants > Peat...
AAAAAAAAAAAAAATAAAAAAAAAAAGGCTAAAAGGAAAAAAAAAAAAAAAAAAACTACTAACCAAGTAAATTGACCCCTGGGGGGTAGTTTCACCCCATCCATGAAATCCCAGTTTCATCCCATGGTTTCCATCGGATCACACTGGGCCAGAGTGATTCAGCACCCACCGGCGCACCATCCATCCACTAGATGCTTGAACACCGATTTCCATCGGATCACACTGGGCCAGAGTGATTCACCCACCAGCGCACCATCCATCCACTGGATGCTTGAACCTGAACCTCTCCCGTGCCAGGTCCATCAGCTGTCAGTTGGGTAATAACTGTCACAGAGATCGAAATTCCCAAATCAATAAATTCCTCAACTTACTCGAGCCCCCCCCCCCTTTTCTACAAAGCACACCACAGGGAACGGGTAGTGACTGGAAGAATTTTTCAGGCACTGCCCGGACAGACAGACAGACACCACTGTAGCTTTAATATATAAGATAGTAGTCCACTACTTTTTAACCTACCTGTCTATAGGTTAAACCTACTTCTTATTGAATGGGTTACCAAGATGAGACCAAGTAGTAATTCAATTGAGGGTCATCCACAACTGACTCATATCAGGCATCCAGTGGATGGTGCACCAGTGAGTGCTGGTTCAATTATGGCACACGGTATGCACCATCTTAGAAATACCGCTTGTATCCTTTCTCTCAACCTTTACTCATGACCACCTTCCAAGTTGTTCATCAGTCTGGCATAAATGCAAGGAATCGAATGAACTAATTCTACCTTGGCTCATATTTGCATCCAAGAGCTTGCTACAAATTTTTATCAAGGTCAGTTCCCTTGGTGGGCTTGTTGCAAAGCTTCTATTGCCATCAATCTCCTCACATACATGTATAGGGTTTCATGGCTCAATGCAACAACAAGAGTATTCATCATCCAATTGCCACATGTAATTCATAGAAAATTCTCAAACATTTATCTTTAAAATGTAATTGCATCCAGTTTGATTTAGATTATTACATGGTTCATAGTTTGTAGCACTAAAACAGAAGGAAAAATCAAAATAAAAATAAAAATAACTCTCTCAATTCATCACAAACTAGTGAAATTTGTACCAACCTTAACCATAGATATTTCACATTTTTCCCACAATAATTCCAAATTAAAGTAATATATTTTTTCACTCGAAGAACACCCATTCTCTCACTTGTATGTGTAATTATAAAAATCTTAATTGCCAATTTAATGAGGAATATAACCCTAGCCCCAACTACTAAAAACGAGTGATTCTTGAACTGTGTATTTCACATGATTATGTATACCATCCTCATGCTAGTAATTGGATTCTGTCAAAAGGCATGGAGTTGAAATTTTGTTCCACAAATATTTTAGAGAAAGGATGTGTACAACACAAACGGGTTTAGGACCGAAACTATGTATGATTATTACATAGCTATGAAATTTATGTTCTTGGTTGCAAAATTATTTTCTCACCCTTCTATTGTCTATGCAAGCCTCACCATTCTCCTACCATGAACTAAACACAAACAACACCAAAACCATTCCCAACCAAAAGCCTTTCAATACCAAAACTTCAATTCTCACAAACTTTGCATTCATACCATAACTTTGTACAAGTGAAGGTGTTTTTCAAGGTCATCACTTATATACTAACCAAAAGGAAACTAGTTAAGAAACTTCCTAAAGTTTATCCATCACATGGTTCCCTAAATAATCAAAAGGAAACAAAATCACATGGTCTCCAATGTAATTCCGCAATTAATCACAAGGAAAAACAATATCACATGGTGCACATATGATTGCACAATTCATCACAAGGAAACAATATCACATAGTGCACATGTGATTGCACAATTAATCACAAGGAAACAATATCACATAGTGCACATGTGATTGCACAATTAATCACAAGGAAACAATATCACATGGTGCACATGTGATTGCATAATTAATCACAAGGAAACAATATCACATGGTGCACATGACTTCCACATAAATTAATATGTGAAAGTCAATGCACCATGACCAAATCATGGAGTCTTACCATTCAACTCACCCCTTTAAACAATTACCTAAGTAAATGTGCAATTATATCAAGTTACACATCAAATTACAAATGCATTTCCAATGTTAAAAAAAAACCACCCACCTAATCTTTCACTACACCCACCTAAATAACAACTAACTATAAGGAGGGTTTCATTAATGTGGCAACACACCATTTGACAAAACATCCTCAATCATATCATGTATCTTGTTGCATTTTGACATTTTCATATTGGCCTACTACCTAATATATGTTTCTTGTTCCTAGTTGGTGGAACTTCATAACTGGCCCCCACCTTTGTCTCACAGAAGTCATAAGCTTGACCCTGTTGTACAAGCCACCATGTTTAATAACTAGTTCAAGCATTGGTTATTGTGAATAGACTTGGGACTCACACACCTCTGCTATTCATGGTAACTTGCGTGATCCAGGTGGTTACCTAGTCTCTAAATGTCAGTGGCTCTTAGTGATCGATTCATGGCTAATAGCATCTCCAGCGCTGCTTAGTATCTGACCCTCTGAAAAAAAATTTCACATCCAAGTTTAGTTATGTACGCTTTTGCAACCCCACCAATAAAACTGTAACTAGGACAGTAATTAGGTGGGGGACTACTAATAACAAACCACCTGGACCAATCATTATGATGGGCCAATCAGAAACACTAAGGAGCAGTTAGATCATATTTATTACACTATTTTTCGCAAGTGCACAGGGCTGCTGAGCCTTTTACCAGCCATAGCCACTCGCGTAATTATGCTGAGCCAAAATCATTTTCCTGAGTCAAAGTGGCATATGTTGGATTTTTGTTATCCATTTTTACTATGACATACTGAGCATCGTTGGAGATGCTCTAAAATGATGAAAAGTTTCAAAGTCCTTTATTTTCACCATTCTAAATAAGATGGAATAGAAGCTGAGTGGTTTGTTGATGGATATGCATAGGATTTTTATTTTAGTTTTTTTTAATGAAACAAGTGACTCATCACTTAATGATTCTGTTCCTTATGGCAAGTTCTACCTACTATTGACTTTTATGAAGAACCTTCAGTTCCGGTTCTATAAAAAATTAGAATGGTTTTAGTTGCAGTTCAGGTTCCACAAAAAAAAAAAACTGGGAATTTGGTTTTGGGTTCATTTTTTCAAATAAATGATGCTTTTGGTTTTGAGAATCAAATTTAGTTATGGTCTAGTTTTGAATAACCTAGATTGGAACCCGTGGTAAAATGGTGATTACCCTTCAGTTACCCTCCAATTTCAGTCCTTTTTTTCAAACATTTTGGTCCCAACTCCAAACATAAATGGAACCTGGAACCTGGTTTTGGTTCTTATCTAGTTCCACTTCAGATTCCAGTTCCAAAATAGGTTCTAAAAATCAGAATTGATTTTTTATTATTATTAAATGGAACCAAAACCAAAATCCACATTCTAACTAGTCAAACCAAATATCCACCCTTGACATTGGTTCAAACCAATGTTGTGAGAGTATTTGATTTCTAATGATAAAATCAAGTTTTCAGGGTCAAGTTCTTGTGACTTAGACCTAAGTTCACACCTTTTTGTTGGAACCAACACAAAAATTAGATTGTGGAATTAATCTTTTGCCTGATCTCGACTCAAAACCAAATTATGAAAAAGTAATTTTGCAAAGAAGGGCATGTTCTTCAAATAGGCTAATTAATTTTATTTTAAAGTTGAAAAACATGATCAATTTCAAAGTTAAGTATTGGTTTCTATTAGGTATTAAACTTTGTACTTGTATAGACATCGGTTTTAATTTTTTGTAAAATTTTATACCTATAAAATATTTAAAAGAGTGAAGTGTGTAATGTGTACATGGAATTAGACTCAATTTTTGAAGTGGGCTGGAGGATTCTTGAATTTGAAAAAATGTGCTTGGATTGGAATTGTAGGGTTTTAAAATGGGATAAACTCAGCTTAAATTTGCACCTAAGCAACCTTCATTTTTGTTTTAAAGAATCAAAATAGTAGTTAGAAACTCATTGTAGTGAAAGTCCCCTAAAGTCATGATGGTACATGTATTATGTACTTTATAGCTAATTCATCTTGCTACTCCTATGCACCCGGTTCTTATGCACACACTTCTTTGGGTTTGTGTACAACCATTTTTTTTTCAAGTATTGATGGTTGTCAATGTGGTTACACAACTCACATATCAAATAGCATAGGTGGCTAAAATTTTATGTGAGGTGGAGGTGACATGGCAACTCGTTTTTTTGGCAAATGGCCATAATGGCAAGTTATAATTTGTAAGTGTCTACAAAATGGTGACAACAATCCAAGATGTGCTTGAATATATTGGTGACACATGCATTGTCATGATTATGTATTTGGCTTGTGTTAAAGGGGAAATGAACATGCATCCACACATTTGCAATGGAGGTGCAAAAAACAAAAGAAACACATTTTGAGTTCACAAATCACAATCAAATGCACATAAACAGTAATCTACCTTACCATTGGTGAAAATCAATCGTAATACAAAACTTTGTGTCTCAAAATGTTGTATACAAGAGTAGTCCAATGAGGCCGGTTTCACAACAATTTCCATGTAAGAGATGGATAGTCTAGTTTAGAGAGCAAAAATCTCCATTCCCATGATTCAAAAAATAGGCAAGTTAACACTTCTTCATCAAGCCAAAAAACAGAATTAAAATAATTCATAATTTCATAAATTCAATAAACAATAATTCATGCAAAAAATAATTCAAAATGGTGTAATTTGAATTTCAAAACTCTACATTAGGAACCTTATAATGGCCTAAAAAAACTCGAAAAAATTTGTTGCTTTGGAAAGGTATGTGTGTTGCTTCTTGATTCACTTGACTTTATGGAAGTTTAACTCCAATAAATTGTGCAATATGGAATCGGAACAATATCCCTACAATCAAAGCCCAAGCTTAATTAGAAAATTGTGCAAAGTCTTGTGTCAAGTTCAACATCTGAAAACTCAAAAATATCCTAAGAAATGTATTTCGCAGACTTAAGGATAGATCTTGTTCATTCTTTTGCTGCTTCTTTGCCAAATGCACCCAAGCAAAGTGCAATTCTTTAAATGTCTATACAAAACATGAACTACAATGTCTACCTCCTACAAGGCCAATAAACACATTCCTTTTGAGATAACATTACATTGCTCTAAAACATTAGCTATTGAGTTGTTGGGCTTGAAATTTGGGCTCCCAAATGAAGCATGCCATAAAGAGGAAAGGGAACCACTAAGAAGCAAACCTTCCAAGAATCACATGAATCATATCAACTAAAAAGAAGGGAGGTAAACTTGACAAAATTCCAAGCCTAGATGAACCCTCCCTTGCAATAACAATTAGTCTCGAGATGGAGGCACCTTATGTTCTTTGTAATGCCACCAACATTTTTTGTCTATAAAAGAAACGTAAGACCAATAAAGGAGGGCTTCGAATGTCCTTTGTTGTCCACGCCATGTTAGCACATCAATGAAAAAAGTTGTCAGCCTCTAATGAAAACACCCAAAGACCTTTATGGCAAGAGGGAAAAAGACATTTGCTGGGCAACAATCATGTCACCCCATGAAGAAAAGTTGCCCATGATACAAAGTTTCCTTGAGTGGGGTTGGTAATGACAACGTTGGCCAATGTACGATTACCATCGATCGACAAAACAATGTCGACTTGCCTATGAAAAGATTGATGAGAAGACAATGGAAGAATGTGGGTTTGCTCCCGCAAAACATGAAACCTTGCATTTATCACAATGTATGCAAAAATGTTTTGAACAACATCATGGGATGTAATCTTCTCCCCACCATGGGTGCAATAGAGGAGGTGGATCCCCATGGAGTCTAACGACTGACCAAAAATGGAATGTGTTAGACCGAAAACCAAAGGATGGAGGAGGCCTAATTTAATCTGTAATGCATAAAAAAACCATCAAAGGGTAGATGAAAACATGGGATTACAAGGTGAGCATACAACCAAACTCATGAGCTCAGCCCTGCACAAGACTTCAAGCGTGCTCGTTGTGAATTAAAGGACATGTTAAAAAAGATGGGAAAAGGAATGATCATGCAATGTTTTTGAAATAATCTCTTGAAGTCAATTTGTTCCCCTCTTTACAAGCTACCCAAACGAGGGTAAACATGTTGCTGCTATCAAAAGAAGAAGCTTCGGAGACAACTTCAAGTGCGTCTAGAAAGGGAGTGAACCTGAACTATTCACCTCAATAGCCTTTAATGAAAATGGATATGAATCTAACAAGAACCTAGAAACAATGATTGGCACTACTAGCGACCAACTTCCCAAGAAAGCTCTCAATGCAATGGTCTATGTTGAAATGAACCCTATACCTCCACTAGAAATGGGGAGCAAAATGAGACGACGCACCAAAGGTGCCTTTAGACACTCAAAAAAGTTTAGACCTAAAAGCCTCTCAAAAACCTGCATGAATGTCAAGTTGAAAAAAGTGAAATGTCGTCAAAAGCTCAAGAAAGATGAAAAAACACAAAACAAATAAGAAGGCCTTTGCGTAAAATCTTTTTAAAAAATTTGAGCCTAAGCTGAATTGCTAAGAAATTCTAACTTTAGACCATTTTCATTATGTTTTAGAATGCACAATACTTAGTCTTGGTTTAATCTTGGAAGCACTTTTCCATTATTTTTGTATGATGAGATGAATATATCTTTAAATATGTCCTAAGGTTGAACCCTGAGCCAAACAAAAACTATATTAAGGTCCAAACTGAAATTGCTTCAGGTATGACCCTTTTGGTATTCCCTAACTACTTGCTGGGCCATCCAGACAAGAAATGAGTCAAATTTGGCTAGAGGTCAGACAGATTTTTAAAATTTATAAGGAAAAAAAAAAGACCTCCAGGGACTCATTGTCTAAATATGGTCACTTCTAACTCTTTTTCCGTCATAATATGACAAACTGCAACAAAAAAAAAACTGAACTGCACAGGATTTTCTTTAAAAAATTTGGTGGTTGCGATGTGTAATTTCGTCCAAGAAAACACTGAATGGCTGCTTCTTCCACCTAGGAAACAGCCTGGAAAAGTGCCGGAATAAGACATGCAAACCAGTTTTGTATGAAGAAAACCCCTTTGTAGACCTGTTACCACCTTACGGAACCTGCATAGAATGGGCCTGTTCTATCATATGTAACTTCTAAACCCATGCTAGGTAGGTTCCGTAACTTCTTCTGGTGTCCTATTCTAAGGTACTTTCTAATGTATTTTTTCTAGTGAGACAGGCGGAATCATCTGCTGGTTCCACTTTTGGTTCTGCCAGTTCCACTTAAAATGTGAATATCACAGGGGATATGCTCTAGAACAGGCCTCAGTGGAACCCAGTAGTAAGTACCAACTGATGGAATCATGTTTGGCCCAATCTTGCGCTACCAGCCACATCCCGTTTCTAGGCATAAAGAACCGGACATAAGATACCTGTTTTTTTAAAAAACTAGCCAGTCCTTATGCAGGAGAAGGAAGGGTCTGTTTTCAGGCCCCTCTGGAATTTTCGATATTTTGGGTACCTTCCGTTCTGCCTTGTGACGAGACCTCAAATTCTGAAAGGGTCTGAAAACAGACCCTTCTGCTGTACATAATGCACATGAAGCTGAAAAGTTTCCTTCTCCCACAGTAGTAATTTACAGAAATTTGAAGTAGGGGAAAATAGGCCATTCCTATGAATGAAGTTTCTATAATTTATCTTGAGACGCCACAATTTTGCACAGGGTTTACCATGCTTACAATCTGAATTTTGGAACTAATAATATCTTGGAAAAGTTTAAACATTTCAACGTTATACCCTGTGTAAAATGGAAAAGTATTTGCTGCTAAAAATTTCAATTACTTTGCATTGGATCTGACCTAGTGTATTTGAAAGAGAAAATTTAGGCCCAAAAACTTTCAATTATTTTCCATTGGATCTGAGAATAAAAATGAACAATTGGTCTTGATTATGAAACTTCTTTAGTTTTTTTTTCAAAAATGGAACCTCTGGTTTGGTCTGGACATCAGTTTTTCAGATTTTATAAAAAATTTATTATGATTTTTTTGAATAAAATTGGAGCCCAATCTAGTTTAAGATCAAGTTTGATTCAATCTCCACTACACGTAACTAAATATAATTGTTTGGTGTAGTATTAATTTGTACGACCAATTCACATAGTTCAAGATCAAAATTACATAATATTAATTATGTACAATAAAATCAATTCAAACTTTTGTTTTTTATAAAAATAATTGTACTTATCTACCTAGGAGAATGTGAACTTGTGTAAGAAGGACAACACAACGATTCAAGTTGAATTGAATTCTAGAAAAGGGTCAATTATCCTATCTAATTCCAATGATAGTTCTTAGAAAATATTGAACCTTTGGTTTGGATACCCTAGAATTTTGCCTTGAACCTATCTAAATCAAGAACCTACCAACACTAGTCCCATGAGGTGGAACTTCAAAAAATAACTTTGTAATAAATCCTAGTTCCCATAAACTTCTAAAACATGGATCACCTCTATAAGCTCCCCTCCAATGTCTTAGATGATCCCCATCTACCATGTGCATCATGCATCAAGACCATGCTTAATTACCCCATTTTGATAATATACCAAATAAGCATAATCCCATATTCGTAATCCCCATAATCATTTAAGGGTTTTGACCTCCTTTTTCCAAGTTTTCAAAGTTTTGAAAACCCTTAAATGATTTTCATAGTCACAAATGACATTTTTAGTTGTTTAAAACAAATCACAAAACAAGGTTTTTCTATTAGTGAATGCACATGTTCATGTGTTCAAGTAAGCCATCAAAGTCAATGGAGTCACCAACGAAGGCACAAAGATTGTGTACTTTCAATGGACATTGCAAAATTCCACTTTAGCATGGGGTGATAATTTTGTGAATAGTCATTTGAATTATACAAGATTGTGTACTTTCAATGGACATTGCAAAATTCCACTTTAGCATGGGGTGATAATTTTGTGAATAGTCATTTGAATTATACCTTTGAGGAGTTTGTTCAAGACTTTTGTAAATGATATCACAAGGTCCAAACAAATGAACAAGTTTACATGAACTTGTGGACCATTAAACAAAATTTGAATGAGTGGGTGAAGGAGTATTACAAGTGCATCCTTTCTTTGACAAATTCTTTCGAATGTCAACCTTCTTCATAGCTATTTTTTTTCCATATCTACATGTAGTGATTGTTGGCATGGAATGAAACATGTTAATTCAACACTTGGAGTTAATGGTAATGTGTGAGAAGAAATCCACATATGTAGATGATAATAAGGTCATATTGGACATGCACCCACTAATGATAGGAGATTTTTAAAAATAGAAAAACCCCCAATTATGATTGGTAAAATGATGAAAAATGAATGCCAATATTGCCAAAAATCTAATCATTCAAAGGAAAGTGTTTTTGGAACCCAAATAACTTAGTAGTAAACTAAAAGAAAAATAGGAGGTGGTTGTTAATGAAGTTGTAGCACAATAGTCCAAACATGAAACCTAATGAAAAGGGAAAGGCTAGGGAGGTATTATCATTGGTGGTACCTTCTATTGTTGGGTGGGTATCAAAAATGTTCCCATGTATCACCTAGTTATGATATGATGTTCCTTGTTTGAAACCTTCAAGGTATCGTTGAAAGTGATACCCTAACTAAACCCATGATCACTAGTTTTCACTTGTATGAAAACTAGATTCAAAATAATAATAATAATATTGAAACCTTTGGTGAGGTAAAACCCCTTATTCAAATCATGTTCTCAAGGTACAACACGTATAAAGTTTAATGCATAACCATTAAACAAGGTTATGCATTTAATGCACAAGGTTCAAAATAATTATTGTAATTGTACTAGTAAAAACAATGAAAATATATGTAGCAATTGTGGAAGCATTCATGAAAAGGGAAAGATATAGGATAAATTTTAGTTTTGTGAATTTCAACCCCCTTTTAATGGTAATGTATTTTTTTTGCAAATGTATTTTTGAATTTCATCTCATGTATAGCCAAATTCAGGATTTGGGTGTTATGTTTTCCTTACTTCATGAATACCTATGATTTTTTTATTTTTAAGAAAAAGAATAAAATCAATTTGTTAGTAATTTTGGTTTCATTTTTTAATTTGAAAATAATAATAAATGGTTGGTGAAAATCACCAAATGATAATTAGTTGTTCTCAAATTTATGAGCAATAAAATCAATTTGTTAGTAATTTTGGTTTCATTTTTTAATTTGAAAATAATAATAAATGGTTGGTGAAAATTGCCAAATGATAATTAGTTGTTCTCAAATTTATGAGGACTGGCATCATGAAAACTACTTAAATTATTTATATAAAAAATCTGATACCTTGACCTAGTGTATAAGCTTTATAAATAAAAAAACGAGAACCAAAACTTTTTGTAATCTATTTTATGAGAACTGGATCCAATGGTTATCAAATATATATGATGCCTGCCCAAGATTGGTACCTTCACTTGTTATTCATGTGGTTAGTCAGGACATTCATCTATCAATTGGTCATGGAAAGAAAAAATATATAAAATGATGCATAAGAAAGTACAAGAACAAAAATTAAACTCTAATTTGGGGGATAAAAAATATGAGGAGGTTATTGTCAACATGGTGTTGGCTACCACCACTAGGAGTAAGGGCATTTAAAGAAATTGTTTTTAAAAATAGAGAGCTTTTGAAGGGGGAAAGGCCACAAGATTGGCAAGAGGAAGAAAAGTTTAAATAATTAATGGTGGATACCATCATGGAATTGTAAGAAAAAGAAAAGTTAGTGAAGGTACTTATTGCCCTTGATCCATTTTGGTTTACATAATGGATAGGCTTACCATTTGTTGTGGAACATCTTGAAATGGTGTTAACAACTATGACTATTGAGATAATAAAAAAATCAAACATCAAATCTTGAACAAGAATATTACCATCACCATCAAGGACGGTTGTTGAAATTAACACCAAATTTGAACACATATATCATTACAACTAGTCAACAACTTACACTAAGTGATGATAATAACTTTAAAGCTACCATCATTATAGTTGCAACAACATCAAACCATCAAATGGTGATAATTGTGGTGCATGTTGGAAAGAACACGGCAGATGACATTCTTTTGGATGGAGATTCAAAGGTGAATGTAATCACGAATGGATTGAAATGGAATTGGGATTATTGCCACATCAACCAACTTTATATAACCTAAAAATGGCAAATTTTTCATAAAATAAATTGTTGGGCATAGTCCCAACATCCAGATCATAATTCATGGGATACCATAGATTGTTACTTTCACGGTCATGAACAACAAAATGGTAGATCCTACCTATTCTATGTTATACGGATGTCCATGGCTAAAGGATGTTAAGGTAATTCATGATTGAATACCAACATGGACACCATTGAAAGTAATGGTACCATCAAAATGGTTTATGTTTCCTAATACCTAAATGGTAGCGTCAAATAACCCCATATTGTCATAACCCTAGCTTTGGGCTTGCAACCAAGGCAAAGGCATGGAAAGATGCAAGTTGAGAGTGCAACTCAAAAGTCACATTCACATTCCTAGAGTGTGAGGGAATGTGAGGGAATGAGTTCACACACTCCCAAGTGGACTCCCACTTTGGGAGTTGGAATCCCTATAGAGTCCCAAATTTTTAGAAAGCAATTTTAGAGGTCAAAACTCATTGGATTGAAAAGTTCATTATACGATTGAAAAGCTTTGAAGACATAAATGTTTAAAATGGGCTCACATGACCCATTCGAGTACTTAAAACACAAGTTATGGCCAAAAGAAGGGCCATGAGTCAAAGTGCCAATTTGATTTGCGATCACTAAAAGGTCAAGAATTGTTTTGAAATATGTTCGTGCAAGTAGCATGTCACATATCATTGGAAAGCTCTCAATGATGGTTACAACTTTGTTTTAAACCTTAGCTCAATTGGAGGTTTGCATAAAAAATTATAGGTCTCCAAAGTGTCGAAAGTCCTAATTTTGGGAATTTCGAGACTCCTAACTTGGGAATCCCATGACAAAATGACATTTGGATGCAGTTCTTGTGGCTAATCACAGATAATACTATAAGGGGGAAGGTGATAGCATCTCCCAAGTTCGAGATGTGTTGAGTTTTGTGAGTCCGTGTATGTAGACGACTCGTCCATGCACCAAAAGTGATCCAATTATGCACTAACCAATTTATTGTTTAATGTGTACAGGTCCATGTGAATAGTTGACCCGTTTGTCATTCATCCTAATCCTTATTTCAGAACTCTAACATGCCCTTTTTACCCCCGAAGTGTTGCAAAATAGGGAGTGTACCCCAATTTTTTTTTCCATTGTTTTCACTTTCAGATTCACATTTGAGTCTTTCAAGGAGTTTGGGGGTGCATCACAAGTGGTGGTTAGTAATACATTTTTGGAGGGGTAACCGATGAAAAAAAGAAACATTACTTATTTTTGAGTTAGATCTATTTTCAATTAGGGTGATTACATTACAAGATTATATGATAGTTAAACCATAAATCTAGTTCAAACATGAACCAAACATAATACAAATGGACAACACCTTTCATCACAAACTTCCAATATAAATTTTTTTGGATAGAATCCATGTGAAAATTGAAAAAAATATCTTTGTGCAAAATTTGTGGATTTTAAAATGTAAAAATGGCATTAAAAAAACTTAATTTTATATAAATTTTGTGTCTTTTCTAATTATGATGTCATGTTTGTTTTCATTACATGCATTAGTAATGTTGGATGACATGAAAGAACACGTGTCATGTCTTTTGTGACTAGAATGTTTGGTAATATTTGTTGATGTGAATGCCACATGTAATGTTTGGTGTGCTAGCATTTGTGTGTTTGTTTTAATTACATTGAATGTACACATGACATTTATATAACAATTGAAATCACCCATATAACGTTTAACACATGTATTAATTGTAGGCCCAATTTAAGGTTTAGAGTTTAGGGCATGTACAATATGCATTTGTATGTTGTGTGTGTGTAAAGTGGTGCATGTGGGGTTTATACACACAACCCACAACACTTACATGCACATCACATATTGCATATTGATAGTGATTATGGATAGATTGACACATTAAGCTACACATTGCACAAAACTAAAAGCACAGACAATAAAATACATCAAATATGCATAAATATTATAACTTGACACAAAATATTCATTGAAAGGTGTACAAATTTTTTGAGAATCAATTTGAATTATACATTGCACACCTACTTCATACATGTTTAAATTATAAAGGTTGTTAGCTTCCAAGTGCATGAAGTGATGTATCCAATTGCATCCATCATAAGCTTGGATGGAGGATCATTGTTAGATTCTAGAAATGCCAAGATTACACTATAGATTGTGCTTGAACTCACAATTGCCTATAAGTAGTTTGTCAACATGGGCCTACTTTGAAGGTTCCCCCACTTCAAATTTCACAAAGTTGCCAAATGCACAAGCCTTGCCTTTATCTTTACTCACAATGAAAATTAGATCATTTCATTTTCCTTGTATTACAAAACACTTGACTGTTTTAACATATATGGTAATAAGTCAACAACATCAAGCCAAAATCCACATTCACCTAATGAAGTTGCAATACTAGATTAGTAAAACAACATCATGCAAATGAGTTTCATGAACAAAAAACCATTATATTTGAATCAAACCAAATGAAATATGGCTTATCTTTGGGCATGTTACATGATATTATATGATAACTTTATAATGTTATCATTATAAAACATTGACAAGTTTAGGTGCACATTATATTACAAAAAAACATTGAATATGAACATAAGGAATGCAATTCATGTCATAACCGTATACAAACCTAAAACATTATTATTGTCAACATTTTTGTATCGTGTTAAAAATATTTAAGTTCAATACCAACTTGTCCAAACATTAAAAGTTCAACCTTAAAAAAATTATTTCATTTTTGAACTCTTAGTGCTTCCAAAAGAAAATTGGTGTAATTTGTTTTGTTGGCCCAAGTGTGAATTGGTTTCCCAAAATTATTTTTCATTTGATTTTTTTTTTTGTAATTTAATTGAATTTCTAATGACAAAAACTACTCAAATTTCAATATTTTCTACACCTTAGGTCTAACAAATTCCAAATCACCTTCATTAAATCTTACTCATCATTGAGGGCTTTCTAACAATGTCAAGGGCATGCCAAAATTCCCCTATATGTTTTAAATAAAAAACTTGTTCAATATTCAATAATTTCTTGAATAAAGGTCAAAACATTATGAAACTGACTTAGTGCATTCGTACTCATCAAAGCTTTCCAATGGTATCAAAAATGTGACATGAGGCATTGTGATTTCAACATGACATACAAAACAAACAAACAACCTTCTTTCATAGATAGATTTGCCAATTACAAAAGAAAAAAAACCTCCCAAGGAAACCGGCCGATGACTAAACACTTAAACACTTAGGGTAGGCCAAATCCAAGGGAAGGCTTTGTTGTTTTGGTGTCCAAACAAAACTTGAATTCCTCCTATTGGCACATTTGACGCACTAAAAATCGTCAAAAACGAAATAGAATTGAAAAAGTTACAGCCCCCAAAGTAGAGTGGGTCAAGAACTAAAAAAACAAACAACCAAACATTACAAAGGTTGGTCCCCAAACACCCAATAAGTTCTTTTTGTTGCTTTGTTTTTCTATTAGAGTTCAAAGGTGATTTATAAAACTTCAGGTGACACTCCTATATCACTTTAGATCAATGAATAAGTAAGAAAGTTACAAGGTTTGAAAGTAGGAGGGGTCAAAATGAAGAAAAAATTTTAAAAATGCGTTTTACAATTTGAAAAATTTACTTTCTTTACAGCTTTTTTGGGCTCGTCCCTTGGCTTTGCCTTTTCAAAGATAATTTGTAGAGCTTGAGAAGGCGCTGCTATAACATTTTAAATCACTCAAAATGAACAAGAATTGAGAAAGATTTGCCAAAGTGTTCGGTCATAGGTAGGCGATTGGTAATGGGCCGGTTTACCCTAGGCACACATACTGTATGTACTGTTCAGCGAATATTGCTGAAATCATTAAGCTTTTGAAAAAGGGGTTTGACAGCCCCAATCTGAATATTTCCAAATTCCAACAATAATTTGGAAATAAGATAAATCCACTACTAAGTTTCAAAGTTATCTTGTGTTTTGAGCTACGTTCAAAGTTATCTTGTGTTTTGAGCTACGTTCAAATTTTTAAAATTTAGACAAACTTCTTTTAGTTTCTTTTTTTGAGGGGGAGGGGAGGGGGGGCTGGCCCTCTTAGGAATTAATTAGTGTCAAACATGAGTCGTAGGTACGGTATGTCTACCTAGTGCAGCGCTATACGCGACAAGGCAATTGTTTCTCATCCAATGAGATTCTTGTTTTGTGGGTTGTTTTCATCCGCTGGGATTCTTCCGTTTGTTGTTTCTCATCCGCCCTTCGCCGGAAATTTCCGTTTTCTGTTCCTCATTTGTTGAGATTCTTCGTCTTTTTCTGTTCCTCATCCTGTGAGATTCTGCGTTTTCGTCGTGCTTTGGAGTGCGTCTCGCGGCGTTTTGCGGTTTGCAGTTTTCGATATTTCTTCACAGAATTCGTAGCGTCGCTGTGTGTGTGTTTGTCTCCCTCGATTGTGCGGCTGTTGGCATTGGATACTGGCGTTTTGCTGATACTGGCGTTACGTTTACCGCACCCTGCGAGGATGAGTATGGCGCTGGATTTGTCTCAATCCTCGGATGTTCTTCTATGTCATGCGGATCTACAACAGTGTGGAGCATCTGCTGCAGCTGCTGCTGCAGTAGCCAAGAATTCAAGAAAGATTCTGGACATAACCCACGCGCTTCGAGAAGATCTGCCCATCTGGCTCGGGGAGGATGGGCTGGGACGAATCACGGCTCCGGTATTGAGCATGAGTCGCGGTGATGACGCCAATGTGTCTGAACTGAAGCTGGGCAGCGCACACACCGGCACTCATGTGGATGCCCCGGGACATTACGTGCAGGAGCTTTATGAGGAAGGGCTGGATGTTGCACTATTGGACCTCAACATTCTTGTTGGTAAGGAATAAGCCTGAAGATTACATGAACAACGCCAGGTTTAGGG
>Ga0209611_10008365_pt1 | contig 16213 bp, 14 predicted proteins | sample S1TSphgellanicum_3_FD_187693 | JGI IMG/M metagenome (GOLD analysis project Ga0209611, IMG submission 187693) | Host-associated microbial communities from peat moss isolated from Minnesota, USA - S1T2_Fc - Sphagnum magellanicum MG (SPAdes) (version 2) | ecosystem: Host-associated > Plants > Peat...
GACTTCAGCCAGCCACAATTTTGGAAGTTTTTGAAGAACCAGACCTACACTGGAACCAGAGGATTTCTTATTTAGGTTAAAAACCACTCCACACTGGTATGTGTTGAAGCATAAAGAATTCTTGGACGGCTTTTGAAATTGAAGCAAGATGGTAATTACTAAAATTTAATACCATCAGAATTGCATGGACTTCTCAAAAGTACATCAAGGTGATTGCAGAGAGAGCTCCACAACAACATGGAAGTTAACTCTACAGAGAGAACTTCAGGCCACACAAAACAATAATGGCATTAATGTGTAATCATAACCTTGTCACTCACAAAGTGTCAAGCCATGACCTTAATTATGAAAGCCAATACTCCCCACCAACTTCATCAGCTTTGAAACATGAGTGTGTGTAAGTACATAATAATCTGGTCTAAATTGAAGGAAGACATTTATACAGTAATCTCTTGCATTTTGTTTAAGAATCATTATGATGGCGGCTAGCACTCAAGAGGCATAGCTAATTTACAATGTCCATAACATCCTAATCCAAGCTGCAACAAACTTGTGAGGGATGGATTTGTTTCAGTTTACTTGCTTCTGCACATGCAAGCATCTAAGCCAAAGCCATAGAGAGGCATACGTGGCAGTAGTTGGGACCTCTTGCACCCTGAACATTTTCTTTAATCATACCACTGGTGCCTACTTAGACTGCTGGAAAAAGGACCCAAGTCATCTGAGTGGGTAGTACTTCAATTCTGGTGACCACAGCTGACACTATCCTTCTTTGCAATTGTGTGATGGATTACTAATTGTAGTTAACTGCAATTGCATATCTAAACCTCCTTTTCTAGCAAGGAAAGGAAACTCTTAGGCCTGACATGAGGAAGGTTCTACTGCCAATAAATTGTGATTACCCTTGCTGATTAACACACAGCAGAAGCCCAAGCTTCTATGATTGTGATACGCTGAAAACCATATTCACAGAAGAATCTGAGCACCGTTGAGAAGGAATTATAGGGTTGTATAGAGTGAAATTAGGGTACAGAATTGGGCCTACCATGAGAGCTGCCCAATTGATAAAGCTCCAACTTTGCAATGGCATCCATTAGAAGTTGTCGAATGTCCTCATGCTTTGTAAGGAGCTGGGAGCGACTGAATGTGAGCAATGCTGGCAATGTTGCAGCTTTCCCCAGAACATCACTATCAGCAGCATTGAGGGACAAGTAGCAAAGCAGTCTCAGTGCATGAATCTGCCCATATGGTTCTCCAAAATTAACCAGCTGAACCAGATGGTCAGTTGCCCCTGCTTCAAGTATAGTTCTTGAGTGCTCCATGTGCAAGTAGTTATCGTTGTCAGCAAACTTACAAAGGGCAATAGCACCCTCTGCTGCTACATTGGGCTCCTCACTTCCAAGTGCTATTGTGAGGGCTGTGATTTGAGGTCTGGCTGGTGCTGGAAAGATGTGTGCCAAGCTGCCTAGAGCTTTTGCACATGGTGCCTGCACAGTCAAAGAGACATGAGAAGGCCCTTCGTAGTAGTTGGCAAATGCCCCAAAACCTGTCAAGAGCCCCAAGTCCAATTCCCCTGTGGTAGAACAAAATTTATTAATAGTAAGGTTTGTGGTTGTCTTAAATAAAATGCCACCAGAAAATATGTGTCCATTTGCAACAGTCAGGACTCATCATACCTCAGACATACTCTTTCAGCATTCTCAAGATCCATCCACAACAATCAGGGATCATAAATTCCCCCACATCCTCTCTCCACATTCTAGGCATAAGAATCAACTAGTCCAAAAACTGACAAAATAACACTCTGCAGGATTGTCAAATCCTGATTCATAAGCTCCAGAATTGACACACCTGTAGATCAGGCTTATCTGCCTCCTGTTCAAGTACCCGCAGAAGACACTCCACCACAGCCTTAACTGCTGTCGAGTTTGTCTTAAAGGCTGCTCTTCTCAGCTCTTTGTCTCTCTCTGCTGCTGCTGCAATTTCCATGATGGCCATAATAGAGTTGTACTTCACCATTCCATGATCTGTTTCAATGAGTTTTGCAAAACAGAGGAGTGCCCGGGTGTCTGTAATTTGTTTGCTGTTCTTGATGTTGTTTTTGGCAAGCTTCCACAATGCATGTGCTGCCTCAGCTTTGAGCATGACTTTGATTTTAGGGTCCTCCTTGTCTCTATGATTCTGGTTTCCTTGATGAAGGGCAGATGCTTGTTTAGTAGGATACACTTTCTGACAGTGAGTTGAGTTTGTTGAGCCATCGAGAACAGGCACTTGTTTTTCTCCCATTTTCTTGTTGAAGTCATCCATTTGCTGATCAAGGTCTGTTGTGCTAGCATTCCCCCCCCCAGCTCCACTTCCTACAGTTTTTTTTTGACCAATAGTCTTCACAATGGAGTGAATGCTTGTACTTTTGTTGGCCACCTTCAATGAAGTTTCATCAATAAGATCATGTGCTAACAATGCCACAAGTAATCTGATTGCACCCAGCGAGGCCAACTCTTCTTGTGCTTCATCATCCTGAGAAGCAAACTGTGAAATCGCCCATGCAACTTCACTCTACCAAGGCCCAAACAATGCAACAAAGCTGAGCCCACACACTGAAAGAAAGTAAAAAAATTGTACATCACAGAGTTCCCCACAGAAAAAAAAGGTAGAAACAAAGTTGTGTGCGTGCATTGACTTTGTGCTTTATCAAGTAAGATTGTAGTAACACCAACCTGAACTTTCATGGAGGTAGCATGGTTGCCAAGAATATGTGTAAAAGTAGCACACGCACCCACATCTCTCATTGCTTTTACTTGCTCTTGGTCTCTGGCCAGCTGCCCAAGAGCTCTGGCAGCTGCTTCTTGCCCCGAAACTGTTCCTTCTTTCAGCAACCACAGCAGAGGAAGCACACCACCTTCCTCAATGATAATCTGCACATTACGTTCATTGTCCTTGGCCAAATTTTCAAGATTCACAGCAGCATCAGCTTTCTGGTCTGGAGTTCCAACATGCACGATGGATATTTGCTCCCATACTAGACCAAGAATAGGATCTGTAGCTGCAATGGGTGGCAAGCCTATGTATTCAGGGCGATCCTCTCCACTTGTAGAGATGTTAAGAAGCCATGTGACATCACCAATTGAGCTCTCTAGCAGCAGGTTCACCTTTCTAAAATCTGCAGTGTTTGTGATTGTCATGACCCTCTTGAGAATGCCACTCCTCTTACATTTCTTCACAAGCACCAGCACTCGCTCCAGCGCTTTGGTGACCTCCAGCATGATGCGCTTGGTCGGCCGTTCATAAAGCCCCGCTGAGTAATTGTTCATGTTGTTGCCGCTGGAGAAACGAGCTGCTTGTCGCAGCAACTGCACCAGTCTCTCCACTTTCTTGCTCATATCCGCACACTCCTGTTTGAAAGAGTTGGCTTCTGCAACTCCCATTCTCACGTGTTCCGCTATCTGCAGCGGAAATGCTAGAAGATCCTCTATCCTCAGTTCCATATGCTTCAGCTTGTAAACCTCCATTCTGGCCTCCAGCTCCGAAACCCTAACCATGGCTGCTTACCCTGCCACACACACCTCCTGCTCGTAACAACACAAGGAAACCGAACCTTTTTCAGAACAACGAGTCCAGAGAACGAACTCGCAAAAACAACAAAAAAACACATGCGAAAGATGCTGCTGTTCTGTTTCTCACCACGCAATCGTTGATCCGTGCAGCAGCAAGGCAATCCCTATTCCTTCCCTGCCCCGGCAAGACGCAGTCGCATATCTCAAGCACATCAACTTTGACTGATCAAATCAGAATCTACATTCTTCTGCACGTCTTGTTGAAACCTCTTGGCAATCAAGAACCCGAATCCCAAGCTCTCTTCCTCACTTGAACTCTCTTCAAGCAGCATTTTCTCGTCCAGAAACCTCCCTCCACGATTCATTGCTGCAAAAAAATTGTACTCCAAGCAGATCTTGGACATAGGAAAAGACACAACCAGAAAGGGGGGGGGAAAAAAAAAAGAAGAAGAAGAAGAAAATCAAGCTTCCGAAATATATGTACTCTTTTCCTCCTCGCACATCTTTCAGGAGCAAAAGCTCTACAAAACAACAGAGATTTCCTTGCTTCGTAGCGATGGAGGTGGTGAAGGAAGCTCTTGTGAGCGAGAGCAGACGCAAAGAGAGAGGGGTACAACTGGACTGGACTGGACTGGACTGGACTGGACTGGGTTTGGTAACTGGACTGGTTTGGCAACTGACTGAGTTTCAGACCACTGACTGGTCTTTGGCTACTGCAGTAGGTACCTAGTAACTAGGCTACTACTTTCAGTGCTTGCACGTGTGTACCAGTGTACTGGGGCGGGTATCTGTTTTCTAAGGGTAATAGGCGGGTCCGGTTATTTGAAACGGTTGTACCAGTGTACTGCGGGCGGGTATCTGTCTTCTCAGGGTAATGGGCGGGTCCGGGTATTTGAAAAGGCTGGGCTATGGGTATGGAGATGGAGAAGCTTCCAGAAGCGAAAGCGTTTGCAAGAAGCTCCACAGGAATGGGAAGAGGAAGAAGAAGAAGAAGGCCAGAGTGAAGCAGCACCCACCAGCACACCATGAAGGATGAATGATAAGTGGATGGATGATAAGTGGTCGGGAAATAGTTTTATGTTGGGTTCCAGTTCTTTAGCTAACTATGGTGATTATCTCAGTTGCTTTTTCTTTTTTTTCCTACCTACCTACCTACCTATCTACTAACAACTCACAAGTAGGCTATTAGTAAGTAGGTAGTAAAATCAGCCCTTGACATATGTATAAACCATCTAGCTTACCTAGTAGTTACCTATTTTCCTACCTATCTACCTAGATATGAGAACTAGTTTGTACAAAGTTGGTTACCAAGGTGAAACCAAATTAACTTAGTTGAGTTGTAATAACACAAATGCACAAGGTAAGTACAAATTGGATGAGGTTTTTTTTTTTTTTAGTAGGGTTAAATATCATTCAAAAATGCAACTGCAAGATCATTTTAGTTTTATACGTTTCAAAAGCTTTCTAATGATATAAATAATGTTTGATTTAAACACTATTTATTGTTGTAATTTCTTGTCAAACATTCATGAACTTGCTTTTTTTTAAAGGCAATTTAGTTCCCTTCTTCCTTACTTAGACTTGAAATATCAATCCCAATTTAAAAATTAATACTTGAAATGACAGGGCATGATGATCATGAGGTTGAAATTGATTTGCCACAAGATGTTGTAGAAATTTTGCATTAGGAATAAACATTTAGGCTTTTGTATTTTCTTTTTTTTTTTTCACATAACAAGGATTTCTAAGACATAATCCAAATTATCGAAGGGGAATAAGTAGGCATGATAAGGATTAAACAAGTAAGCAAAATAGTACTAGACATGTAGGTAGGTTGATATTGGGTCCAAGTAAGTAACTTAATAATGTCAAAGACACAAACATTCACAGGAATAAAGGTTAAAGGAAAGGTATAAATCTAATTTTCAAACAAGGAACAAAACAAGATTATATGATTCAGAAAACAAGAACACGAGATGTGCAAAACAAACATGAAAACGAATTTTTATTATGTTAACATATGCAAATATGAATATGAAAAAAAAACATGACAAAGTTATAATGTAATATCGTACTAAGACTATTGTTGAATAAACGGAAGGAAATGAGGGGTCCTACTTCTATTTATACCCCTTTGGGGACCTAATTTAAGGAGGAAACCTCTAAAGAAACTTTTATGTGTGCATTAAATAAAAAACCTTTTAAACTAAAAGTCAACTATGATTTAATTAGGATTAAATTAAAAATTAATTAGAGTTAATTAATATTTAACTAGAAATCAACTAGGAGTTAATTAAAGTTAACTGAAACTTAATTAAGAAATAACTAGGACTTAATTGAGAACTAATTCGAAGTTAATTAGAAGCTAATTCAGACTTAACTAAAATTTAATTGGAAATGAACTAAAAGTGAATTAAAACTAAACTATATGAACATTCAAATGAATGAACTTCATGGCATTAGCATCCATGACAAACAACTTATTCAAATTGAGACATAACAATAGTTTTTGAATTTTTGTTGTTCCAAATGGGGTTTTAGAGGGAAATGGGGCAACATTTTCCCTCCTACCCCTTTTTGGTTCTGTATTGTTTTTTTTTACAAGTTTGGATGTTTTGAAAACACAAAATTTGTGTGGCAAAACAAGTAAGAGTTGAAGTGTAAAAAAAATTTAAAAACTAAAATTTACATAACAACAATTGCCATGATTGTTGGTGAAATTGTTGTTATTAAATTTTTTAATTAGTATTTTACACATCATTTTAATACATGTTTTGTATGTGTTTTTGTATATAATCAGGAATTAAGATTTACCAAATATGCTTTGAAGTTTATTTTTAAAAAATTAATCTTTAAAAAAATATTTTAGATGTTTTTAGAAGATGTAAAATTAATTGATAGAAGTTTTTAAAGATGTAGTTTTAAAAAACTTATTTTAAGAAAATAATTGACAAAATCTTTTTAAAAATGTGTTTGACGAAAAAAATTTAAATGTTATTTAATATAAAATTATTAAAGGTTTAATTAATGGAACTTCTTAAAAAGGTTGATGATCTTTTAAAAGGTTGCATTGAATAATAGGTCCAAAGGGTATCATTTTTCAATTTTGCAAACATAAGTTCTAGTTTTTTTTTTAAATTCATTTCATGCTCAGTTTGCATCTTTTCTCATTCAAACAAAAAAATCATTAGTTCTTATTCATTGTTTGAGAAGGTCATATATTCTTCCTCAATTTGTGTTATTTTTGTCTTTAACAATATGGCTCCACTGATGAAACATGGGAAACATGATGAATTTTCATGGTATTTAAAAGTTTAAATTATCCAAGAATATGACATTGCTTCATGATGCTAAATGGACCAAATTTTCAATAATCCATTTTTTTCAGTTTTACTATTTTGAAGTTCTATCATTAAAACCATACTTGATCTTCAACCTTGAAGCTTAGTTGTTCCTTATAATATTCATTAACATTTTCCTTGGATCACCCTTGTGCCAAATTTCAAAATTAAACATAAAATCATGTTCAAACACTTGCCAAACCACAAGATTTAATTTTTTTGTTGTAAGATTCACAAATCTTGTTCACATTTTGAATATCAAACCTAAGGTGTAAAACATGATTTGCAAAGAAAAAATATTTATTATGTATTACACATGGAACCACAAGAACAAACTTAAAGAGAATTCAATTACACATGAATTAGAACATCAATAATACAATGATCAAACATGAACTATTGTTATGTGTTCAGTTGTGCATGGAATCACACAATTAAGACCATGAGACAATTCATTTGCATATTAATTAGAAGATAACACATTTGTAGTAAAAACAAATTATTGTTTTTATGTATTAAATCACAAAATTAGACATTAAGATAATCTAATTGCACATGAATCATATTAGTGGAACCCCCAAGTTTTAGACACAAATTACAAATCATAAGATGAAAAATTGTTAATTACACACGATACATGAACAAATTGAATGAGGAGACTAAAAACACATACCTTTCTCAAAAGACTAGGAAAAATTCAACATTGCAAACAAAACTTCCATGAGCTAATAATGTGTTCAAAGTTACATCCTCATAATCCGTAATTTAATTTGAATCTACTTAATTGTGTAATTTAAATTGAATATAACATGATGATATATATATATAATATTTACTTGTAAGAAGCTCCCAAACATGAGGCTTTAATCTCTAAAACATTAGCTTTAAATAAATAACCCTTCATACCCTACTTGCAATCAATCAAAGCAAGTTGTAAGATGTTCATGTCATACGTACAAAATTGAATCCTCCATTGGTGTTGTTCTCCTTGTTAATATTAGAAAATTCGCCAATTTTTGAAATATCTCCATTTTAATTTTTAAAAATAAATAAAATTTTTAAAAAAAACTTAATGCAACCCTAACTTTTTTTTTTCCCAGAAAATTAAAAGAATTTGGCTGCATAAATTGTCTCTGTTGAGCAAAACTAGTAAAATTTGGAGAAGAAATTTTCTTTTTCTGAAAAAAAGACAAAAAGTGGATGATTAATCCTTTCGTGTATGTGAGTAAGGGTGATGACAGTGGGATTTGAACCCACGCCCTTTCGGACCAGAACCTTAATCTGGCGCCTTAGACCAACTCGGCCATGTCATCCTGATGACTGCGTCTTCGATTCTCGCATATATATACTGAGGTCTATGTGCTCTTCTATTGGTTTCTTAAAATGGTTGTTATCTGGTGTGGGTATCAAACCATTTGGACGGGTATCAAACTAGCTTTTGAGTGATAATGGAAAAGAGCCTAAAAAAGCCTACCAAAAAAGATCAAGGGACCTTTTGTAACATAATGGGGAGGTTATTAGAAATGGCACCAAATAACCAGCAATTCTCAGGGTAGTGTATATGTACATTTGTACATGTAGAATTTGGGTTCTGAAATTTTCAAAGAACCAATTCTGATATATAACCACAGTTTCTGAAAAACCTAAGAATCAGACAACCACCCAACTAGGGTTTTTTTTTTTTTGGTTTTTTTTGTATGGGTTCAATTTTGTGAGGTAGCAGGTCTGATGATGATCCAAAAGAACACTAAGTAAGAACACTTTTACTTAATACATGTGTAAACCCTAAACCCTAAGTCTTTTTAAAGAAGACTTGAGCTCAGCTCCTTCCACCTACAGAATAATACTGCACTTGATGAATATGATACAAATTCCTCCTTCCACAGTATTGTTCACATGATCCTGTTCAAAACATTTGTCACAAGTATGCCTGAAGTACAATGCATCCGTTGTGGTACCTTCTCCTTTGATTACATGTTCAAAATGTTGTCCGCTGGAACATAATTGATCCACAAAGGTGCTTAGCACTTTTGAGAAACCTTGGTGTGCTACTACCAAATACACTAAGCAATAAAAATCAACCAAACAGGGTATTGTATAAAAGTCCCCTTAGCCACTACATTTGTATTTTCCTGTTGCCAAGGCCTATGTACTACATGAACAAGGAAGGTTGTGTGTGGAGTATGTACAAGGATCATGATGGGCCTTGGCAACAAAATGTAGTTGATCTGGGGAAAGAAGTTGCTATAGTCCTAATCTGCAAAAAATACAGACATGGGTAAGACTACCATGTAGAATCAGGCATCTCTTTCTTGAAACCATTACAAGGCCATATTACACATGTAGTAGCACCCTGTTGCTCTCCAGAGAAAGGGAAACTTCACTTTCTCCTTGGGTATCTATGAAAAAGTCGGTGTCTGTTGCAGGAGTCAAGTGCCACATCAGGATCAACAGAGTGTACTAACATCTGTGAAATTGCAGAAACCTTCCACAACAAAAAAAAGAACGAAGATAGCACAACAAGTGCAGTCATAACCTTATGAGGAATTGCTCACAAAGTGTCAGACAATGAACTTCATCACAAATAGCAGTTGGTGATGAGCTGCCATGACCCACCCACTGACTCCATCAGGTCCTGACATTGGGTGAAGATATAAGTATATGATAATCTGCCCAAAATTTCCAGTGACCCATTACATAAAATCAATGGGGAGACTCAGTGACAATGGACTTAAGGTTTAGGGTTTAAACCCTAAACCCTAGCACTCAGAGACAAAGCATCAAGAAAGTAATAACTAAGTTCTACACCACCAGCACATGTAACACAGGGTCTTAAGCGCTAAATAGAGGATACTTAGAAAAATCCAGATGATATGTTACAATGCCACTGAAGATCAGCTCTGGCAAATACACCTTGGCTCCTGCATATACAAAAAAGGACATCATCGTGAGATTACCAAAATGTTAGCAAGAAAACTTCAAATCAAGAGGTTCTGGAGTAAGCAAGAATCAATGTTTGCATGTAAGGTGTTTCAATAGCTGAAAAATCTTCATAATTAGGAAACCTCCTCCTTGTCTTGGATGATGGATTGTTGTTGTGGATTGACAAAAGCCACCCTAAACCCTAAACCCTGAACACAACATATCTCTCAGTGAAATGAGTGATTACAGTCATGAGACCTTGCTTGCTGTTGCCTTCTGATCAGAGATGATACAGCAGAGCATTAGAAACGAAAATCAAGCTCAGAACAATAAGAGGAAAGCCTCTTAGAAGAGAAGGGAGGGAAGGGAAATGCAGGCACCTTGTTTAACTGCTGGAACACAAATATTGTAATCCTTCTCATCAGATATTACCAGACAGTAGTTCACAGCATTATCCTTGGGAGGAGGGCCCATGTAATTATCAACCACCTGCATAACAAACCCTCTCTAATATAAAAAATCCCAGCAGAACAACTTCTCTGCAATGCACAAAGAGCCCCAGGTTATAGCTCTTCGTGACTGACCACTCACAAAACTTGGCCAAAGCAGCAACAAAAAGGACTGAGACTCCCCCAAGGTCAAAACACACTCCAATCAACAACATTGGCAATAGAACTGTGGATTGCCCACTTCAGTTCTGATTCTAGATACTCCAGAGAGAGAAAAAATTCAAAGATTGGTGAGGAGCAAACATGCCTGGCCACCTGCAGCCTTGACAAAACCTGCAACAACTTCTGGTTTTGGATTTGTTTGGGGAGTGATGAAGACTCGGATGCCTTGCAAGAGAGGCTTGTCTCGTGCTGCAGAAAGGGTGGAAACCATTGAGAACCCCAACTCTTTCTCCTTCTTCTCATCTTCCAGTGTAAATCTCTTCTCCTCCAAAAAGCAGCTAGCTTGTGCACAGCTCTCAAGCCATGTCACAGTCACTACTGGCTTCCCAGCTGCCATGACTGCCAGCATATTCCCAGTTCTCTGAAACTTCTCTGCAACAAAGTGTGTGCAATCTCCTGCAGTTTTTGCTACTTGACCCCCAAGCTTCAAAAGAATCTGGCACCAACAGAATCATCAAACATTAGAAACATTCAGATACCTATATTCCACCCTTGCCCAGCATCTACTGCAAAAACTCAGAGGAAACTAGAAAAATTGAGAAATTGGTAGTCGAGCATTTCTACAGCACCTTGCGCTGCTGCTTGATTGTTTCTTCATCCAAGCCATGGCTAAACAAAACACAAGTCACCTCCCTCTTCCTTCGCTTGGGTTGTTGTCCATTCATTGTTATCGGGCTTGGATTTGAAGATGGCTCAGGGGTGCCACCTGTTCCAAAAGCCAATTCCAGTGGCTCTATTCTTTTGTGTTGCCCTCGTTTTCCTCTCACAGCATTCTCCTTCACCAGATTACTTGGTGTAGGTATCACTGGTGAAGGATGACTAGTAATCTGGATATTGTCTTTTTGCACAGCACCTCGGCCCCTTCTTCCCTTGACAATTGCAGGTGCATTGATGGATTCTGCAACAAAAGTTTCAGTTGTAAAAGCCGGAGGGGTTGACGATGGTGTTGTTAGTTCATCCTCAATACTTCGCAGTTTTCTTGATTTTCCTTGCTTGGTGGTGATACCAGCATCCTCACCTGCTGAGAGATTTTGTACTCTTTCTACAAAGCCTCCTTCTCCAGAGTTTGTTGATCTTAAGACCCTTTTCGCTGCATCTGTAGTATCAAGGCTTGTGGGTGCACTTGAATGTCTTTTTCTCAACTTCCTCACTTTCTCTCCTTCCAAAGTTGTCATCTGTGTAGCACTGGTCAAATGGTCACGCAATTTTCCTGCACTACGAGTAATCACATTTGGACCAGCTACTTTGCGCATGTCTGCAGTTTGGTCCACTACGGTTTTCAAGCAACTGGTTTTTGTAACTGTCCCTGTCACACTAGGAGGCTCCCCTGCATCATCATCAGACTCAAGAAGCCTGGCAATTGTGGCTTTTGATAGCTTTATCTTCTTCTTCTGTTGTCTTTCCACCATGCTAGCTGAGTGATCCTCCTCATTCCCATCATGCTTTGTTGCCTCCTGCTTCCTTTTCCTTCTGCTATCATCACTTCCCACCTGCCCAAGAACAAAACATAGCCTCAAACATCAGAATGATTTCTACACAAAGGAAGCAAAACCCAGCAATCCTGCATTTATTCGGACCCTCCAAACCTGAGCTGCAATCACTTAGGGACTAGACCAGGAAGACCCATTTCTCAAAGAAAATGCAAAAAACTAATTGCCATCACCCTAGAGGAAAACAGCAATGGCTTATGTCTGATTACAATGAACAAAAGACAAGACACAAAGTTATGGAAAACCATGATGAAGTAACCATTGATGATCCTTGTACTCACTGTGGTAGTTTTCAGCAGACTGGCAAGGGTTTCATTGTCACTATCATTTTGGTCTCCCTTGTCTCCTTGATGTGTAGCCTCCTTCTGAGTGTGGAGCACAGAGCAAGGAGTAATCTTCTTTCCTGAAGACTCTGGCCTCCTCCTGTCAACCCCATTGCTCCAGCTCACACTCCTTCCATGTTTGCTTGGCCTCAAGCCCACATCATCTGCAACATGGTCCAAACAACAGTGTTTCAGTTTCAGCAGGTTAACAAATAGTGGTCAGAACCTGAAAAAGAGTAGACTGGCAATCAATAGTTGGGTTGGATTTAGGGTTCAAGGTTTAGTTATGTTGGGTCTGAAGTTGACTCACCTAAGTCTGGTGAATTTCTTGGCATGGCTTTAAGTGCACTCTTCCTGTTTACAAGTGGTGGCACTGACTCAGGAGTTTCCTGGTCACCCATAGCTTCTTGTACTTCCAGGTACTGTAGTGGCCCAGTTTCCTTTTTGTTTGCATCCTCTGATACATGTTCTCTGGACAGTGCACCATTGCACATGCCCTGCAATACAGCACAATTTCAGTTCCTTTCCTATGTACTAACAAGGTAGCAATGCAGAAGAAACCAAAAGAAGTCTGTTTACCTCAAGGGTTTCTACCGCAACTTGGGTGTCAGGACCCACAGGCTGCACAACTTCATCCTCTGGATGTTCATAACCATCTTGATCTCCTTGGTCATACACTGTGTGCTGTCTAATCTCCTGCTTCTGCTCAACATGGGCATTTGCAATTCCATTTGCATGTATCTCTTGCTGATGAGAAGCAAGCTCTGTTTTTTTATTGCTTGCAACTGGGACTTCAACTCGAACTTGCTCCAGCTCAATTTGACCCTTATCCATCTCAATCTTCTGAAGGTCAATTTTCTGACAAGAAGAAGCTTCAGGAGATTTCTCCTCAACTGTTTGGAATCCTGAAGATTGCCGATGCTTAAGCCTCTCCTTATTCAGCAGTTTCTTCACATTCTTACCCTTCCCTTTGCCCAGCACACGATGTTGTTTGTGACCCAGGTTAACTCTACTCTTGTGAACTGCTCTGCTGCTGTGGAGCTGTCTTGCCCTGCCACTAGCAACTTTGGGAACCTTGAAAGCTTTTGATGCACCAACAACAGATGGACCAGCTTCATCATGCTGACTATCCACCCACTCATAAACATGCAGTGGGCTTCTGGGTGCATGCAATCCAGTCATGTGTGCAAGCTCCTGGGGTGGTGGTTTTGCGATTGAACTTCTTCCGTCCAAATCAACCATGTCTGGGCCATTTGCTGCTATGAGTGGTTCATGCAAGATGTCATTGTTGTTCAGCCAAACTAACTTGTCCACCATATTGAGTGCTTGTGCTTGTGACTCTTCACCTGGGTCCTGTGTCAGAGAAGTTCAAAATTTCATTGAGCTAAGCTTTGTAAAACTTGTAACCATGATGATTTCTTATGGTTGAACTTTTTCACTTTATGCAAAATAGTCTGAGATATAGGTGCTTAGATATGAATGCAGACAAGTCAGAGATACTGACATCCCAAGTCAAGGACAAAGGTGAACCTGTGAGCCTAAGTAGCTCGCACTCCCTGCTGGAGAATGCACGCCTGAGTCTATTGAGATTTGCTGTTCCAGCCGATGAGACACTGGATCAAGAAACGACAGTGGCAGGGGGTCTTTCATTCTTGAACCACTAGTTGCAACTGCAGCCATCTTTCTAGATGCAAGCTTCTCCTTTGAAGCCTTTGCAGGTTCTGGAAATAATTTCCGAGCCCTCAGCTCTCTTGATTTTACTTCTACAGCATCCTCCATTGAGTCCCCCACACCTGCCCTCACATTCTGTTGTTGCTTGCTTCTTGCTAAAGGAGAAAGTCGGGAGCTACTTCCAGCTATCAACCTCCGTTCGAACACTCTAATTGGAGACTTCTCTGCCTCTGCAGGTCTTGTTTTCATCCAGTCTGGTTCTGGTGAGTCCTCTGGAAAGATGGTCTGATTACCGATGAAGTTCAACTGCTGATTTGGTGACCCATAATCTGGGGCACTTGCATTCCATAGTTTGTCATCTGGTTGGTCTTTAGAATCATTGCACTTCAAATCCACATTTTCTGGTGGATGCCACTTCAAAGGGCATAGAGCAGCTAATCGCATTGACTCTGCATGGGTTGAGCCAATGCTTCGAAAAGATAAGAGAAGGGGTTTTCCAAGTCCTTCAGTTGAGGTGTTTGCCACTAACCTCTCCTGTTTATGGATCACTTCATCATTTGAATATCCCTTCTCTCTGCTCAACCCTAATTCTGTTTCTACATGAGGCATATCTTTCAAGTTTTTTGCAGGAGACTCATCCAATTCACAAGCAAGCCTTCCGGTGTCTATATCTGTCATGCCTCTGACAGTGGTTTCTTGAACATCTGAAGGGTCTGGAATGAGAGGCTCATGAGGTACTGTTGATGGAGCTCTGAAAGGGCTGTTTTCTTCTGCAAGTTCACCATCTGCAGCACAGGCTCAAACTTCAGCAAAAATGAGGTTCTGCAATCATTCACATCATATAACCCAGAAGATGACAACTGAACTGTCACTCACCTCTCCTGCACATGATGTTTCCTGGCCCTCCTCCATTACTTTTGTCATTGCCATCATCATCTTCTGTGGTGGCATCTGAGTCAACATGACCTACAAGATTCTTGTCAGGCTCACCCTCATCATCCTCTGTCTCTGTCTCAGCATCCGCATTGACTGCAACCCCAGCCCCTCCAATTCCACTCTCAAATTTGCTCATGCCACAAAGAACAAGTTTGACATTTAGTCAGATCAAGTTTCCAGACAACAATAGATGCAGAAAATTGCACATATGGAGTTGAAAGAAATTTGGGTCAGGATTTTTCAGATCTGGGTCAGAATGTATGTATTTCTGAAATCTGGGGATGGATCTGGGAGCTTCACTAGTTTTGTTCGAAGGCCGATTTTCAGATGAGGAAAAAACCCCATCTTGTACATGGGGATTAGAGTTCAAGATCAGTGAATATATTTGTGCATTAGAGCTTTCTCAGTTCAAATTTGCAGCCAGAATTTAATGTTTCAAATTTCTTGACAGCAAAGAAACATGGCATTCCCAGTTTATTTAAGAACATACATGTAAATTGCTGTATCCTCTTTAGTAGTAGGGTACATTGTGTAGGTAGAGACTTCTGTGTGAGCACAAAACTGAACTTTGTGGCAATTTGGTGCTCAAGATCAGAATGATATCTATGTCTGAGAGCTTCACTGTTGCAATTCTGTTTGGGAATTTGTTTTTGGCTGGTAGTCTTCTTTTTACAAAGAGACAGGGAACTCTAATTGAAATGCTGGAGAAATATTCATGTCATGTGTCTGAGATTTAGGTTTTCGACGAAAAAAAACAGGTCTTCTCATATGCCCAAGAATGAAAGCAAAAAACAGTGCATTCAGGGGTTTAGGTCTTTTTTACAAAACGAGAAGCAGCTGAATTTCTCTCACCTGTCAGGATGCCTGCTGCAGTAAGCCTGCCAGTGTCATCATAATCCTCAAGCAGCTGTGTTTCCTCATAGTCCTCCTCCTCCACATCAGGAACTTCATTCTCTTCTTCATGTCCTTCTTTTTCCTCCTCCTTTTCCTTTTCCTCCTCCTCTTCTACATTGCAACGTTCCATGTCTATTTTGTAAGAATCATAGTCACTTAGTAGCTGCGTCGCCTCTTGTTCTATTTCTTCAAGCATTGAAAAACCCCCTGCATGCATGGCACCCAAAAAACATCAAAAAACCAAAAATCCAAAACCCATCACACAAAAAACCATCAACTGAGAATTCCTCAGACACAGCAAAAGTCCTCCTCACATACCAACAACATCATCATCAGCAAATTCAACCAAAACCTTTCCATCAACATAATGCTATGCAAAAAACCCCCACAGTGATGGTTTTTTTTTTTTTT
>Ga0209611_10008367_pt1 | contig 16211 bp, 14 predicted proteins | sample S1TSphgellanicum_3_FD_187693 | JGI IMG/M metagenome (GOLD analysis project Ga0209611, IMG submission 187693) | Host-associated microbial communities from peat moss isolated from Minnesota, USA - S1T2_Fc - Sphagnum magellanicum MG (SPAdes) (version 2) | ecosystem: Host-associated > Plants > Peat...
GCATAGTTATTTCATAAACCTTTATGGACTTTGATATCTTGCAAATAGGTCCCACCATCAAAGAGGGGATCAATGAAGATAAAGTGGGTTTTCCATTTTTTGAAACACCACCACCCCTGAAATAGTGAAGGAAAAAATATGTTAAGTGACATGCCCTCCAATTACACTAAATCTTTTTGGATCAAGTCTTTATGCCTAGGCAAAAGTGAGTGAAAAACATGTTAGGAATTAGAAATTCCTCTAAGCGAATGATGTGATAGAGCAAGTGCCCCAAAGGTCCAGGTCTTTTTTTCATTGGGCCCTGCACCCCACAGGGACATGGACTATGGCATTGGATCCAACTTTTGGAAGTTTTACCTTACTGGTTTCACATTACATGAACCAGTTTTATTGGTGAAAATGTTTAGACTGTTTAAATTGGAACGGATTTTTTCGGTGTTCAGAGTGTGGACATAGTAGGTAGATGTATAACATCTTATCTATTGGTAGGGCCAGCGTGTTTGTGATGCCTTGTTGCCCTAAGCTAATGGATGCACATGTGTAAATTTTGGGTGCATCCATCCAATTGATGGGTTGTTTTGAAGACTACCCATCTACTTGTTGGGTTTTTCTCAAAATATGAATGCTGGGTAACTGATTTAATCATGCCTCTATATCAATTTATTTTTTTGGGTTGTCACTTCACCTTTTTGTATCATAAGGTTTCATATCACTATGAAATATTAAAAAAAATTCATATGACTAATTTTTAAAGTCAAATTTGTTTAATAAAAATACAAATAAATAGCTTCAATTTCTTTAAATCTTATTAAAATGAGATTCTTAAAAAAATGATTTGAAAAATTATGCAAGAATTGATTATAATAAAACACATCAATTTCAAAATAAATTAAAAATTTTAATATATATATATTTTTTGAGATACAAATGTTTTAAATTAATTTGATGCTATTTAAACTTTTTTTTGATAAGGCTTTTATGAAGATTTAACAACAAAAATCATAATGAAACTAACTTTTAATTAATTAAATTAAATTTTTTTTTTGTATTTTTGTTGTTGTTTATGTTATAAAAATTTATTATTGCCCTAGGATAGGAGACATGCATGTATGATTTTAGCTTTTGCCAAGCATGTATGGAACAAACACAACTAGTTCCTTTGGGGAGGGGGATGTCTGGGATTTTTCGGATTTTAACATCCAATGTGTTCACACCACGTACCTAATACATTATTGCACATTCTTGATCACTGGTTAGTTGAATCTCTTTTGTGTCCCATAACTCAAAAGCTTAACACTCTCCCCTGCAATCAGACATACCAGCAAAGAGTATGCAGGTGAATCTCAGCACTCACAAGTTAATAATCTCAAGCACCTAGACTATGAACCATGACTTGTGTGCTCTTCCTGGTTACCTAGTCCAGGCTTATAGGTGGGAATGGGGAAACAAGTGGTACTCTACCTTGGATACCAAAGTCAAAATTTGCAGTTTTGGCTCAGGCTGGTACAAGGCGAAGAAACGCTGTGCACTTGCAGAAAAGAGTGTAATAAATGTGATTTGACTGTTGGCCCAGGTGGTTTGCTACTAGTGTAGTAGTAGTCCCCTACCTTATTTGCTGTCCGAGTTTCAGTTTTAGTTTTATGGGTGGGGTTGCAAAAAATTAAATAACTAAACTTGGATGTGAAAAATAAATTTTTCAACAAAAACACCACTGGAGATGTTCTAATTAATGGAGGTAGGCCTGAGGGCTCAAAACACAATCTGAAATTTCAGAGTGCCATGTGGCATCATTTCAAACACTTTCAAAGTAAAGATTTTTTTTTTCTTGTTGCCTTCCTTTCACAGCACTTGAATTATTTTGTCATAATTATATGGAAAATCCTCAATTACATTGGCAATAAAAATATTAATACATTTCATAGTATTGGGCACTAGGCCTACCTCCACTCCAGGTCCCAAAAGGGATCAACTAGTTGTGCACAAAAGTTAAAAAACCTTAGAGAGGGAGATTGCAAAATACAGTTGCAAAAAGCTCCCTTGACACACTGGATAAGTTAGGGCATAGATGAGGTCCCGACATCATCATCATCATTATCGCTTTCCACGCGCTCCCATATTGGCTCGTGGACTTCAACGAACATGGCATTTCGATTCAGGCAGGACCTTTTTTTCGAGCGCCGTATCAAAACTATTTTTTGACCCTGTCCGACGGAATTCGAGGGCCCGATTCCACTTTCCGTCTCTTGCGGAAGGATATTACTGGCTAGACCTCGTCCGCAAATCAAGAGGATACCTCGATTGGGACCTCGGGGGCAGAGCTCACAGAGCCCAAAAAGTCCAAAGGCACGGCGGAGAGAAGAGGCAGAAGAGGAGAGAAGAGCCACCATTCTCCGACAGTCTCTTCGCTTTCAGCGTTGCAGGGAATTCGAGACGCTACGAATTTCTGGTACGTTTTTCCTTCTCCCTGAAATTATTCTTCTGATTTTGTTTCAGTGTTTGTGCTAGAATTTTTTTTTTTTGGGTTTTTTCAGTCTCATTTTGATGCAGGGAACGGAAGGTGGTGAGGATTGAAGGTTTTTGTCAGCTGTTTTTTTTTTGTTTTGGGTTGTCGGTTTGTTTCTGAATGAAAAGAGGAGGTTTCTTGCATTCAGGGTTTGGAAAAAACGATGCGAGAGTCTTTTCGTTTCTCTTCTCAGTGACTCTTGTAAGTATTGATTGTTTGTTTCTCTTTACCGACAGTTCTGGAATTTGAACATGGAAAGTTTTGTGCAAGTGTTTTTGTTGGTAGTATTGAATTTCCATGTTTCCGCGACGATTTGGTGTGTCGCTTTATGTTTCTGTGAGATGGAATAAGTAGTTTTTTTCGGCGTCATGAGCAGTTTTGTAAGGGAACTGTGTTGTCCTGCTTCTATACATTCATTATTGCATCTTGTTTAGAGCACTTGTGATGACTTTGGTCAGAGGAAGAAGGTGCAGATCAGCGGCTGGGTCAGAGAAAACCTCGAGGAGAAGAAATCGCATGTGTTCTGTTGAGATTTTTTTAGTTTTGCTAATGGCATGAATTAGGGTTGGGAAGTTTCACGCTGTCTAACACAAATTGCTGTACATATCACGCAGCAGAACAGAACAGGCGATCCAAACCCTCACACAACATCATCAGCAACAGATGAATGATCTACAGTCCACGATTCTATTTGTATCAGGCATTTGGCACCCCCAGAACAATGTATTCTATGGCCATTGATGATGTGTGACAAGAGTTTTCTGATTCTTTCTTTGAAAATAAGAGTTCAGTGCAACCAAACAGGAGTTTTCGGGTAACCACAGCTGGCTGCCATCTGCCTATTCATTGTTACTAGCCAGACGGTCGAGGGTTTTGTCTCTGAAGAAAGAAAGAAGAGCTGGTTGTGTATAGAAAGGCACAACATCATGCCGTATGCACGAGATCTGTACAAGACAAAAATGTGCTCCCTCTACATACAACGAGGGTATTGTCCCCGCCAGAGCTGCTCTTTTGCTCATGGAGAATCTGAACTCCGAAAAGTACCCGGTGAGGCTCTTGAGCTTACTTTTCTTTCTTTCTTCCCCCTTTCATCTGCTGGTGATAAGGTCACAAACGGTGACAGGCTGATCCTCCTTTCTGCTGCTATTTCAAATCTGACAGCTAAGCTGGTCTCTACTGCTGGCGAATCCTTGTCTGAAATGCTTTGCACTTATTGAAGGTGGATCTATGCTGCATATGTCTAGTCAATATTGGCTAATCAGAAGCAGGTAGGTGATGGTTCTCAACCGCGTTTTCAAGCTGTATGCTTGTTTGGCTGTTGGTGCACTGCTTTCCTGGAACCGGGTCTTAGTTGATATATGCCAAAATGTGTGAGAATGTTTTCATCCTCCATGAGACTCTGTATGTCTGAATCCTTTGGTTGAACATCAGTTGAGGAAGTTATGTTAAGGGCAATAGAAAACATTTCTGCAACTGGTTCAGTGTCTTATCATTATACATTGTGCGAGTTGATGTCGCAGTCGTTCTTCATTTTACATGCTTGGTAGACATCACCAGGCTTGCTTGGTGATACCTTTGACTATCACCTCTAGAGCCGACTCACAACCATGGCCATTTTTGAGTCCAACTGCATACGGAGCTCATGTTTCCTGAAGACCTTCTTGCAGATATGGTGCTGCATAGAAGTCTTGTATTGTGAAGGGAGCGAGGCTCACCTCTGCTCTGTTTATGTATTTTGGACCATGGGCAGTTTTGTCACAAGTATTGGTTTATTCTGAGTTGTAATTCCAGGCGCATGCAGTTCACGAAAGGTCTTTTGAATTGCTGTCTTATCTTAAGGGAATGATATCAACAATAAGGGCTTTTTTCCTGCGGTAATATCAGTGTTATCGCTTTTCAGCACTTATGATTGATCACCCTGTTGAGTATTGAGATTTAAGGATATGCTTTAGCCTGTGGGCATCGACCTTAAGGGAAAGAGGATGCTCTTTTCTGCACAATTCTAAGGTCGGTCCTGTATCCCGCCATGCTGATGGTAAGCTTATGTGTCTCTCTGCCACTTGTAATTAGGCCTTACCATGTTTGCTTGTTGGAACTTACAAAAGACTCAAGTTCTTATACTGGAGTAACCTGTTGTTCACTGTGTCCTTCCCATTGGTAGGTCGCTTTGATAATGGTGGAGACTTGAGGAATGCAGTGGACCATAGACATTCTCCAAGTTACTGGCGTCGATCTCCGCCCAGGGATGAAAGAGGCCATGAATGGCACACTGAAAATGGATCGCCAAATCATGACAGAGGTAGATAGATATATTTCACCATTGTAACACAAATGCTGTCTTTTGTCACAAGGCCTTTTTTTGTTTGAACATATAGATGGATAAAAATGCAAGCTGCAGGACTTTCTGCCATTGGAATTGTCAAACCAACCTGGACCTTATAATTTGACAACTTCATAGTGGTAATACATTTTTTGGTGCTCATATGAATCTTTACCTCTGTTGGGTCACAAAATAGCAAATCTTTTCTTGAATGCAAGAACAAAAGTTTGTTACTGAAGATGCCAAAAAATATGGAAATTGATGAAGCATTTCCCTTGGTTGGGTATGATGGGAGGGCAGGACATACTCAATCAAAGTCACCAGCAAAGCGTAGGAGGAGTGTTTCTCGTTCACCACAAAAGTCTCCAGAGTACAAGAAGTAAGCCAGTAACAGGGGAATTGATACTGCTGGAAATTCCTGAGTGGTTCAGTTTGATGCAGATTCAGCATGATGATGCAACTTCTCATTTTTGAGCCATTCTGTGGTACTGACTGTTGCTAGTGGCTACTGCTAATGAAAGGATGTGCTTGCCATTGACACAGGAGGGACACCAAGAAACACCAAGACACTACAGAGCCCCATCTCAGTGATGTCTCAGGGCCAATTGATGGGGCAGAGGATGTTGCAGTTGATGAAGCTAATGGCAAGGCTGGGTCACAGAGTATCTCCACCAGTTCTCAAGAGGCTCTTGAGGAGCAGGTCTGTAGCATCATTACCAGGCCCATACTTTCTTTGTTTGATACAGCTACCATACAATAAATAACCAACTAACATCCATTGATGCCTGCAACGAGCTACCTCGCTAGTCTTCAAGTAGCCCTGATCACAGATTTCACAGTGCCGGACTGAACAGATACTGGCTTACTGATTCCTGCTTGCAGCATGTGGGAGAATTGAAGGCAGACTGGGTGTCCTTCTACAGTTTTCAAAATGGATACCTCTTTGTTCCATCCTGGCAGTACCCTGGATGATGTTGACAGGCAATGAGGCTTCTCTTAGTTTCTAGAAGGTGCAACATGTATAGCATCCAGCACACTACACTTATACTTTCATGCTGATTGTGACCTTTTTCTTGTGCAGTTGCAAGAGGTTTCTTCTTTTAACAAGACACTGTTGGCCCAAAAGGTCAAACTTGAGGTATGCTTATTGTTTTTCAAGGATGCAATTTTGTGAGTTTCAAAGCTGCTCACATCAGGGTGTTACACCACTGTTCTCTTATGAGAATTATTAAAGTATTAGAGCATGGCGTCAATATTGAACTCCGGCAAAAGATGTAATGTGTGCTGACATGGTTGAACCTGACCATGAACAGCATATGAAATTCTAAGAATAAGATGAAGTGTGTCCATTTTTTGCAACATGAGAATCTCTTTTGTGTGCTAAGTTTATCATATTAAGAAAATGCTAACTTCTTGTATCACTATGTACTGGTCCATAAAGAGCACAACCCTTATGTAGCTGCTCCCTCTGCTTGGAACCTTTCTTTTGCAGCATTCACTTGAGAAGAAAGTACTGGAAACTACAGAGTTGTCTGAGAAAATTGTACTGCTTGAGACCAAGTTAGACAGCATTAAGGATACTTGTAAAGGGTATGCCTCTTTGCCTTTTTCCATTTGCCTTCTCTTAGAAGGATTTACACTGAAGGATTTTATCATGGTTTTGATGAATACATCTGAAATGACATAGGAAGCAGGGGTCATGTGGTCAATACAATCTGAACCTTACAAATCAAAGAGTACAACTAACTGCAGATGTGATGGAGATGGATGCAGGTTGGCCTCCAGAACAAAGAAGTTTGTGAAAGTCTACAAGGGATTCATTCGTGCTCAAGAAGAACTGAAGAGGTACAGTTGGAATCCTCAATCTCCACCTTGTGTTGGATTTGTTTCTTTGGGTAAGTATGGAGGGGTCTCTTTGACATATTGTTGAATGATTTACTGAGCACTCTACTGGATGTAGGCAAAGTACCATGCCACATTGTGTTCATAGTAACACCCTTTTGGCTTGTCCATACCCTTATCATGTTCAGACTTAACTTGTCCTTTGGAACTGTGATATGCAGGTCACAGGCAAAACTGATGAAGTTGGTGGATGATGTAAGTGGGGATAATGGGCCCATGTTGGACACTGATGTGGAATACTTGGATATCAATACCACAAGCTATGAGGATCCCTTATGTGAAACCCCCACAAATAACCAAGCAAATCACAGATCCACAGCAGCAGGTGATTGATCATCTGCCATAGGTAACAGTTTTTGCTCGTGGACTGCACAGATTTTCATAACTTTCAAGAGTAGAACTTCCATTTCCTTGCTCTTGCACAATTAAAAAATTCCAGGTATGCAGCATAAAGTCTTCATGCTTGTAGTAGACAAACAAAACCCCAAATGACTTTGATAGGTTCATATTGTGACAAAGATGTGTCTAGAATGTGCAGTGAAGGGTAATTCAAGCTGGTGTCTGGATGTTGACACATTGCATGTTCACAGGTTCCCATTTGCAGAGACAAGAGAATGACGCTGAAACTGGCAACCGTCTTTCATCAAGTATTGAGGAACCATTGTTGACAGAAAGTAATCAGCACAAACCTACTGCTGCCCAGCAAGAGAGGAGAAGAGCCTTGGTGCAGAAGGCCTTGAAGCAGGGTAGCTTAAGTTTGAAGACTGGTGACGGAAGAGATGGCACTGCCACTGATCATAAGATGTCTAGTGTTGTTAGCCTGAATGGTGAGCTCAAAGAAGATACAATTCTGTCAGGGGGAACTAAAGTCAATCATGTGGGTACCCCCTGTTCATAAGTGGGCAGTTATGAACTCTAGTGGGCAGTTATGAACTCTATTATGGGAGGGTAGAGTTTCCTATAGCAGGGTAGAGAAGTTTCAATATATCTTCACTTTTTCAGTATTGCATTCTATTTACACGTTTAGTCTCAATGCCAATAGTACATGCCAATAATCTTCAGGACATGTTGAAATTTTGGTGTACAGAAGTCTGCTCTCCTTTGCATAGTTACATAATTGGTGCATTCCATGGGACACTTTCTTTTTCTATTGGAACACATATGACGTAGATGCTTCAATCTTCCAATTCTCCACTCTGATAGGTATTTGTGCTGCACTGCAGTAGGCATTGTCTTCTGGGGGCAGTACAGGCTTTGTGTTAGGTTTCACTGCAGCAGAGGTGAAGACACTACTGCTCTTGGTGATGCTTTTGGCTCAGGAAAATAATAGTAGGAGATACCAGCAATATGAAACAGCCTGAAGGCCCATACTTCCTCTCAATTTCTTTGAGAACAGAACCAATTGCATAGTAACTACTTTGACAGCAGAGGAAGGACTTTCAAGTTGATCCAATCCCACATCTCAAACGCGCAAAAAATGAACATATAGCATAAGGTTGAAAACTTTACATCAGTGGTGATGATTACTTTGCTGCGCTTCTGGAGTTTGTTGCAGGTGGCAAGGAAGAAGGTATGAAAATTGCAAATCTTTCTGGTTGCTCGCTTAACAGAGAGAGGACATTGATTGCAGGAAGGAATTGGAAGAAAGTCTCCGAGAGAATCCAGCACTGAGGACACTGGTGGCTTGTACACTACTGGTGCTTATGCTACTTGCAGAGGAAACTTTTTCCTCTTTAAACCCCTCTTCATCTGCTCCCTCCCCCACACACACACTCTTCCTTCTTCTCTTTCCGACAGTGTTTTCTTGCAGTACTCTTAAGCCAGGGCGAAACCACAAACAAGATCGAAAATCAGTATAACACATATAGCAGTTCTTAATTCGTCACCAGCTCACGTGAAATTACTGCGACGACTCAACGAACTCTGCAAATCTTTCTCTGCCTTCTGGGGTGAACCCTAAAAAACCCCATCGCCCCTCTTTTGGAAGGTCCGAGGCAGGGTGATCACTAGGCATCATCCGAACTCATAGAAAACAAACCAGAAAAGCCTCTCGAAACAAACCGGACAAAAATAGTCTCTCTCACAAAAGAACCAAAACCAAGAAAAGAACCAAAACCTTAGATCCAAACAACTAGAGGCCACGGACCCTAAACCTCCAAGGGTTTCACTAGGAAGCAAACAACAAGACAACGAATAAACAAACCATTGCATGAAAAATGAAAGCAAGAGATCGACAGGGCAAGATTGAGGGGAAGAAGTGACGGCCGCCGTCAAGAGTGCAGAGAGACCACAGACAGGATTTCCTCTGGAGCCCAAATATATAGGGTTAGAAGATGCAGGCACATCTTCTAACCCTAACTGGAGATGTTCGGTTCTATGGCGAATGCGAAGATGCATCTTCTAACCCTAACTGGAGATGTTCGCTTCTATGGCGAATGCGAAGATCCATCTTCCAACCCTAAGTGGAGATGTTCGGTTCTATGGCGAATGCGTGAGCTTGTTCGACGCTCGACTGTCTCCGCACGCATATGGGGGATTAGACGGCCACAGATTGGTACCTCAGTTTTCCCTCCAACGGCTTGTCTATTTGCATTCCAGTTGAGAACTTTGGTTTCTGAAAGGGAGTAGAGCGGAGGAGTTTCTGAGCGGACGTCTTGCCGAGCAGTGCGCGGGGGCGGTGCTGCGACATTTCGGAAGTAAGCTTGTCTTTTTGTTGAGGTTTATTGCCAGAGTCTTGGAGACTTGTCTGCGATGGCGGATCAACCTACACCTCCTGGGGTCACTCCTCTGGTCATGCCTCCTCCTCCTCCTCCTCCTCCTCATCTCATCTCTCCTGCTCCTGTTTTATATGCCCCAGCAGTTCTCACCACAGTCCCCAGAGCACAGGACGAAGTTATGTTCCAAAATGATGATGCACTCGGTGAGGAAGAGGAAGAAGGAGAAGAAGCAGAAGAAGAAGCAGATGGAAGCCTTGGAGGGAGCCCCCGGCAACTTGCAGTTACAGAAACATTAGAATATGAGGAATCGGAAGAGAGTAAAAAAGCTCGAGAGAGGAAGGAGCAGTTGGTGCAACAGCTATTGATGCACAGACGTGCCAGTGCCCTGGCAGTCCCTACTAATGATGCTGCAGTTCGGATACGGCTGCGGAGCTTACAACAACCAATTACCCTATTTGGAGAAAGGGAGATGGAAAGAAGGGATCGGCTTCGGGCAATTATGGCCAAGCTTGATGCTGATGGGGAACTTGAGAAGCTTGTGCAGGCACAAGAAGCTTCTGGGGATGCAGCTGTTGCTGGACAGGAGGATGCTGCAGATCAGGCTGTGGCAGAGGAGGTCCCATTGCTGCAACTCTTCTACACAGAAGGCTCCACTGAGCTTTTTGATGCACGCACTGAGATTCTCAAATTCTCCCTATCACGCGCACAGTCCAGGATTGAGAGCGCAAAACGAAAGCGAGCTGATCCTGATGAGGATGAGGACTTGGAATTTGAAGAGGTTTTGCAAGCCATGGCAAATACTTCCATGGATTGTAGTGAGATTGGTGATGGACGGCCTCTCTCAGCTTGTGCCTTCTCTGCAGATGCATCTCTGTTAGCTACTAGGTAAGACATCATGACACATAGAGCTTGAGGAAGTTCCTGTGATATGGCTAAAGGTATTGGTAGAATGTCCTTGACTGCATTGGTGGTTCTTACTCACTGTTTAAATCTTGCAGCTCATGGACTGGAGTGGCAAAGCTGTGGACTGTACCAGATGTGAAACAAGTGGGCATCTTCAAAGGACAGCATATGGAGCGTGTCACTGATGTTGCATTCCATCCAGAGTCATGCCGAAGCTTGGAGCCATCGGCAGGCAATGTGGCAACAGCCTCAGCTGATTGCAAAGCTATGCTGTGGAGCCTGGATGGCAAACATTTGCAGTCTTATGAAGGACATCTCGACCGCCTTGCCAGACTTGCTTTCCATCCTTCAGGTGCCTATTTGGGAACAGCCAGTTATGACAAAACATGGAGGCTGTGGGATGTCAGCACTGGTATAGAGCTACTGTTGCAGGAGGGACATAGCCGGAGTGTGTATGGAATTGCCTTTCAGAGAGATGGGGCGTTGGCTGCATCATGTGGAATGGATGCATTGACAAGGGTGTGGGATATGCGTACCGGTAAAAGTATCCTGGCACTGGAAGGCCATGTTAAGCCTGTGAGACTCTTTGCCCTCCCTGTCCATGGAGCTTTGCAGTTGTCTTAAACCCTAAACCCTTAATGTTTTGCAGATTTATTTCCTAACTTGTGCTCCATAAAACCTTCTGAAAGATTGGATTTGATGCATGGCAACATTCTGACAGGCACTGGAAGGGCATGTTAAGCCTGTGAGAATCTTTCCCCTCCATGTCCATGGAGCTTGTGGTTGACTTAAACGATAAAACCCAAACCCTTATTATTGTGCAGATTTATTCCCTGACTTGTGCATCGTTACAGGTCTTGGGAGTTGATTTTTCACCAAATGGCTATCACCTAGCCACTGGCAGTGAGGATCATACTTGCCGGGTGTGGGACCTACGCAAGAGACAGTGCCTCTACATTATTCCTGCCCATTCCTCACTGGTTTCACAAGTTAAATATGAGCCGTTTGGAGGCTATTTCTTGGTTACAGCCTCCTTTGATGGCACAGCTCGGGTGTGTTTCTGCACCCTCAAATTTGTTTCTACACTTACAATTTACAAATCCTGAACCCTGATCTTGCAGTTCCACCACATAGTATACAGTATTGCTTTATGCACCATGTGACATAATGTCCATTTGAGTTCCATCCATTTGTAAGCAGAATTGTGTTTGATACTGTTGGTGAGAGTAAACTTTAGATAAGCAACTTGTAAATTGTTATTCAAGGAATTGATGGGAGACATGGGATGAAGACAAGGAAAGGCTGGAGATGTTAGGGTGAATAACTATGGGATCTCTCAATCTAGATCTGGAGAAAATCAACATGGCATGTCTGAGCCACTCTTTTGGAACCAATGCTTGAAGTGTTATGCCAGTTCAACAATATCTTTGTGCTATCTGAAGGTATTTTGGTGGAATCGGCATTTTGCAGGTTTGGTCAGCCCTGGATTTTAAACCGATCAAGACTCTAGCTGGTCATGAAAGTAAGCTTTCGGGTGTGGATGTAGCAGCAGGTGAGTCATTTGCACACACTCAGTGCACCTAGACAATTTAACCTTGCACAAGATCCAACCTTGTGTATTGTTTTGCATTCCCCCTGCTGACTTACATGTCCTTGTGGGGGTTTGGGGGCTGGATGGCAGATGGGACTTACATTGCAACTGTGTCACATGATCGAACAATCAAACTTTGGTCCCACTTCAATGAATGAAACAATCAAGCTCTCTGGTCTCAATTCAAGATAGATTGGGAGCAAAAGATTAAACAATACTTACTGATAGACATGATGGTTCCCTTTCCAGGTATGCTGTAGGAATCTGTACATGGAGATTTGACCTTCTACATACAAAGTGGGGATTTCTTGATTTCACACATCTCCTGCTCACAGTTGTGGTGCCAACAGCTGTTGTTAGGCTTTTAGATGAGATTTTTATCTTCAGGCCAGAGTTTTTCTGGATTTTTGAACGGTTGTCTATTTGTGCTTAGGGCTGTCTTTTATTAGGGTACTAAGAATGCACTGGAAAACACAAACCTACATGTTAGGGTTTGGGCTTCACTGCCCATTGCAGCTACCAATGTCTGTACCTTGTAGAGAAGGCTGTATGTTTTAACCACTAACACACTCTTCAATGAGAATTCTGGAATGTCCAATTCTGATTCAACTCAAAAGGATGTTGGTCATAGTTTCTTGTCTTCGAGCAACAAGCTACATAACCTCAACCAGAGTGTAGCTTTTTGCTTGTGGGAGACATGCCAATGCACTAATGTATTGTTTATGAGAGATTAATCATGAGACTGCATTGAGGGATTGGTATGTGTGCATATATGTTTTGAGTTTGTGTTTGTTGGGCAAATCTGCAATTTTTCACAATTGGGTGTGGGATTTGACTATGGATTTGAAAGGGAATTTTGTTAAAGAAAATTGACATTCCTGAGTTGTGCTATTGACACAGGATCAAAGGAGTCTGTGTCTTGGATTGTTGCACCTGTACTTGCCCACATGGCAGTCCCATGCCACAAGGGGGGGTCATGGAAAGTGCTCTGTGCTAAAATCAATGGTGGACTGATCTGTAGTTAAAATTGTGCCCTAAACCCTAAACCCTAAACCTAGTTTGCTGGGTTAGTATCAATGTTAGGGTGGTTTCTTAGGGTTTTTTTCAAGACCCATCAGGTCTAGGTTTTAAAAGAGTTTACAATACATGCCTTGGTTCTTTAAATTATTTTTCAAGAAATATGGGCATGGTTTCAAAAGTTTGGGAAAAAATCTTTTCACCCCGGTTTCAAAGTGTTGAGTCTCACACACTTCAAAGGCGGTTTCACATATAGATTTTTAAAAAATAATCTCATTTCAAACCATAAATTTTATTTCTTTTAAATTAAGAAAAACAAAAATGTGATTGAAAAATCAACATTTTATACATCGACAATTTCATCATGTTTAAATGAACTTTCAAACTTCTCTAATTCCTTCTCAATTAATTCCACCCAAATTAAATTAGAAGGTGGTTTACAACCATCTCTAAGACCAATTGTTCAATTTTTGCTAACAAAAATTTTGATTTCTAAATTATATGATTATCTTATGACCTAATTTTTTTGTGAATAGATGTGTTTGTTGGCCCTACATATAACAAACCCAAAAAGCAAACTCAAAACAAAATTTTACAAACAAAGAAACATTTTGAAACCAAAACATCTTGAAATTGAATGAAATTTGAAGGAAAACAAAACAAGGAGAGGCATTAACTAACAAGCAAAAACAAAAAAAAAAAAAAAAAAAAAAAAAGAAAGGAATAAAAAAAAAAAAAAAAAAAAAAAAAAAAAAAAAGCCAAAGCAAGAGCAATGCACAAAACCTTTCAAAACACAAGTTAATAATTTAATTTTTACAATAACTAGCTTTGGAGGAAAATTTTATTTATAATTTGTAAGGAAACCATTATCTAATGACACTTCCTAAAACTTAAACCTAATTTTTAATCTTACCTTACATTTAAATAATTGTAGAATGTACTAAAGCATTAGGTAAATTTTAAAACCTTGACCTTGTTATTTTTTAATATCTTAATGAAGTATCAATTCAAAAATAATAATAATAAATACAAGGTTTCAATTGATTGGTTGTTTGTCCAATGAGAACCAATAAACATGTTTCAAACAAGGTATGACCTTAGGTAATACTTGGAAGTAGCAATTTGAAACCCAAGTTAAAATGTTGTTAAGTTTTTAATCATTTTTTTGATACTTAACAAACACTAGTTAATAAAAGTGTTGTGAAAGTATTTGATTTGTAAGGTAAAAATCATGGGTTCAAGGTCAAGGTCTTGTGACCTAGATTCAAATGGACACCATTTTGTTGGAATTGGCACAAGAATTAGATTATGATACTAATCTTTTGCTAGATCTAAAATCAAAATTAAAATTGTGAAAAACTATTCTTGAAAACAAGGTAGTGATATTTATAATTAATAAGTAGGATGAAATTTATAATTAAGTATTAATTTTATTTAGTTGTTGAACTATATACCTACTTAAACCCATGTTTTAATTTGTTGTAAAATTTTGTATTCATATAATGTTTAGCATTTTGGAATATTTAGTGCGTACATGGAATCAAACTTCATTTTTGAACTAAGTCCAAAGGCTATTCAATTTGAAAAAAAATGTGTTAAAACCAAAATCAAAAGGTTCAAAATTTGAAAGAACTAGGTTCAAACCCTCATTTGGTGAACCTCCACATAAATTTTACAATTTTAAAACATGGACTAGAGGTTTTCTTACAAAGAAAGAACTACACAACATTGGTTAATATTATTGGTTTTGAATTAAGCTAGTAAAACTTGTACCAAAACTAGGTTTGATTTTTTGGAATTGCTTTCAAAATGAAACCAAATTACCCATGACCATGTTATTGGCTCTATTTTTTGTGTGAAACCGCAACTAGAAACAAAATTGAATTTTTTTGAAATACATGTATTTTTGAAAAACTAAAAATACATTAATCGAAGGCTAATTAAAAGTTGACCATCAATTTCAATCCAAATTACCCAAAACTAAACCGAAATTAAGTCTAATTTTCAAAACCGGAATTATTATTTTATTTTTTTGAAGAATTAGACCTAAACCTATATTCCATTCATATGTTGGACCAAAACCTTTTAACATCTTTTATGAACATCACAATGCTCAATTGCCCCTTACTTGAATTTCAAATGTAGAATGTGAAAGGTGGCCATACTTTGGCATTGTAAGAAAATGACAAAAGTTATCCTTTTCACCACCATGGAGCCCTAGACAATGCCTTTGTTATGGTGCATACTACCAACCAAAAAATCAATGATCAAAACATTAAAAGACGCATGGTAAGATGTTGCCTCCACCTTGTGTGTTGAATTGGTTTGGAAATTCTCTATTGTGAAAATTATGTTAGCCCTTGGCAAGGTATATACTTGCAATATTGGGTATATGAGGATGTTGGTGTCAAGTTTTTTTTTCCATGTATAACTTTAATCAAGGTAGAATTTTGTGTTGCAAAGAAGACAAAAAATTGTGTTGTGGTTGCATCACTTTGAAATTCAAAACGACTCAATTTGCAAATTATTTTTTTCAGATTCATCATGAATTGTAATGTTAAAAGAGTGATTCGAAAAACAAAAGATGTCAACCCAATTATTTGAATGTTGCCAAAGTGTTGTGTGGATTGTGTGTAGGACATTGCAATCCAAGTTGTGTGGGTGTTGGAGTCGGATGTTTCAAATTTAAGAGTTGTTTGTGAGAATGTTTATGTGTGCGCATGGTTCCTCAACTACATTCGGGGCATGATCTTTCTAAATTTGCGTTCAAATTTCCCTATTTGATATTTTTGTTTAGTCATTGAATTAAGTTTCTTGTTGACGTTTTCATGAGATATTGATGCACCAATTTTTATTATTGAAAATCTAACGATACAAGTTACAAATTAGCTCGAATCTCAATTCAAAAAAAATTGTCAACCAAATTTATAATCATTTCAAGCTATTGCCACCAATGACAAGACAACTAAATGCTCTTTATTGCCATTATTTCAAAAGCCAAAAACCCATACATTGCAAATAATAAGATATTTATGAAAATCAAGTTGACAAACATGCTTTACCAAACATAAATAAAAATTTGGTTGCCCAAATGCCTTTTTTTTTTTTTTTTTGGGTAAGATAAGGTACCTTGAAAGTTCTTTGATGAAATTGATTTTCTTGCAAAATAGATCACACCATTAGCACAAATAATAGCCATTCTAGCATCCTAGGTAGGGTTTTGGAGGGAAAAAAAAAAAAAAAAAACCTTGCCTGAG
>Ga0209611_10008371_pt1 | contig 16203 bp, 16 predicted proteins | sample S1TSphgellanicum_3_FD_187693 | JGI IMG/M metagenome (GOLD analysis project Ga0209611, IMG submission 187693) | Host-associated microbial communities from peat moss isolated from Minnesota, USA - S1T2_Fc - Sphagnum magellanicum MG (SPAdes) (version 2) | ecosystem: Host-associated > Plants > Peat...
TATGCTCTGCTACATCCAAATATCCAAGGGAAACTCACTGTTCAGTGTTTAGGCTCGTGGGTATACCTATTTGGATTAGGATGCCCTTCCATTGAATAAAAGGACCCTATGCTCTTTTGTATTATGGACAATAACCAAGCCACATTAGGGTGAGTTGTGTTCACATGAGGGTGAACTATGTTCTGGACTGTGGTGACATGGTGGTGATGATCCAATATGTGATGGGAAGATGGTCAATAAGCGAAGGGCCCCTATTGCAGGCAGTACGAAAGTGCCACATGCTTCTTTTTCCCCTAGCTGCCCATTTCCCTATCCAAGATTTTGGTGCTGCCCATTATAGACTTTGTGTCATGCTATACACATTTTGGGTAATATTACAGGCCCAAAATGTGCATAACATGACATGACGTCAGTAAAGGCCAGCACCAAAATGTGTTTGGGCAACATCCATATTTTTTTCTCAATCTTTTTTGAGAAAAAGATGGATTTTGTCAAGGGAAAATAAGGAAAGGAAAGACAAAGTAGGCAATACTTTTTTTACCACTTGCAATAAGGACCCTTCTTTTCCTCAAATTTTTTCAAGGAAATGATGGATTGGGTCAAGGGAAAATAAGCAAAGGAAAGATAAATTAGGCAATACTTTTTTACTACCTACAATAAGGACCCTTCTTTTCCTCAATCTTTTTCTTGAAAAAGATGGATTTGGTAAAGGGAAAATAAGGGAAAAAAAAAGACAAAATAGGCAATACTTTTTTTTTCACTTGCAATAAGGACCCTTTTTTTCCCTCAATCTTTTTCAAGAAAAAGATGGATTGGGTCAAGGGAAGGCAAGGGGAAAAAAAAAAGAAAAAATAGGCAATAATTTTTTACCACCTGCAATAAGGACCCTTCTTTTCCTGAATCTTTTTTGAGAAAAAGATGGATTTGGTCATGGGAAAATAAGGAAAGAAAAGATAAATGGGGCAATTTTTTATTTATTGCCTACCCACCATTCCAGATTCCTCTCCCCATGGGCTAATCATCCCCCCTAAAGCCCACCTTTCCCCTAGCCCCATCTCCTCCCCAAGGGACAATCCATAGGCCCACCTTCTCCTTGGCCCCATCTCCTCCTTGGGGAACCATCTTGGGCCCACCTCCTCCCCAACCATTGTCCATCCCCAAGGACACATCTTCTCCATGAGGAACATCTTCTCCTTGGTCCACATCCTTTCCCAAATCTCACTTTCTCCCCATGGAATGTTTTTTTTTCAGCCCCATTTCCCCAAGGACACATCTTCTCCTTAAGAATTGTTAAACACAAAATTAACACATTTTTAACTCTTTGATTTGAGTCACTCCCCCTTACCCCATTGGAGATCATCAAAGGGGGAGTCACAACTTATTACCCAATTTCCACATCCCTTGCTCCTTGTTTTCTTGGTTATATATTTTTCCCCTATCTGCTGCAAACGACTATCCTACCTTTCCTTTTAACAACTTTCTTTCCTTGTTTTCTTGGTTACATCCTTTTCCTTTGTTTGTGTGAACAACTTTTCTATCTCTCCTTCTAACAACTTTCTTTCCTTACTTTCTTGGTTATATCCTTTTCCCATGTTAATTGCAGACATCTATCCCACCTTTTTATACCATTCCCTTCTCCCTACACTTAACCAACTACAACCCTAGACTAAGGCAGCTTCATACAAACATCATTAGATTAGAATTACAAAAACGTTCTACACAAAAAAAAAAAAACAAGTGTCACACCTCTAAGAAGTGGCTACAATGAAATTGTGTTTCAATCCTAAGTCTCCCACTCCTTTCTCCTTACTAAACCCTAACATCATCTCTATACCACTTTCTTCCACTACAATCCTACCTCCCAACTACTTATGTACCTTTAAAACTTTTTACCACACCCCAAAAATAGTTTCATTTCCATTCTACCTCTATTAAACAACCTTCCTCTCAACTCCTTGATCCTCTTATTTTCACAAGAAAGCAGAACCTTACTTTTTGCTCCTAGGTTTCACCCCAACATTATTTAATTCTCTCCTCGTTTCTATTCTTTTCTTTTTGCATCAACCATGTCAAGGTACCTCTTCTTCACTTTTCCCCATTCACCTATAGTCACCATGCTCAAGAAGCACTTCCATTTGAACAACCACCACCCCACCATTTGATGATTTTGCCTCCAATCTCCAAGGTGATTGTTGACTTGACTACCCTTGAAAAACTAACTCCTTCATGATGTTGTAACCTCCTCACCCCTTCACCTCACCCTCTCATGGTGTGACAAAATCCCCTCTCCATCCTTACAACCATCATCATCGTTCTTCTCTCCTCACACCCCTTCAAGCCCCATTGATCACTTAGGAAGAAGAAAAGAAGGTCAACAATTCTTCTCCTCAGCTCCATGGAGGTGCCATTACTATTGTCCCACCTTAACCTTAATTGCTAAAAGTTGTTGGGAAACATTCCCCCCTATTCATACTTCCTTATCAGTAGGCTTAATTAGTCTTGGACAAGGATAAGGTAATTTAACCTTATATTTATCCAATTAACCAACTTCCTCCTTATCCTGATTCAACCAACCTGCTTCCCTTTTTATCTTAACCAGGCCACCCACCCCTCAAGTCCTACTAGGATAAGGTCACATGCCCTAACCTACCCCTTTAAACTTAAGTTAACCCCTAAACTTCCTTAGCCAACCTACCTAGGCTTAACCAAAATTGGGTTAGGCTAATTAGGGCCCAACACGAATGTTTTCTTGTTTGGAAAAAGAAATAGATTAATAGACACATAAGTAAGTCGACATGATTGGAAAGCATGTGTAGACAAGTCGAAATGATGGAATAGGAAAAATGACATGACAAAGTAGACAAATCGGTATGACAATATAGACAAGTCAATATGGCAATATATCATGATGACAACATGATATAGTTGACTTGTGGCAAGTTGATTTGCTAGACAATTAAGCAGTTGTAACCATTTTGCAAGGAGTATAAAAAACATTTTGACTAACTTCAAGGGGGTTCTAAAGATCATTATATGTATGTTTAGCTAATTTACTAGGGAGACATAGCAACCATAAGAGATACGAGGGGAAGAAAAGGGGAAAAACATTGTAGAACTTCTTAGTTTTATGAAATGGAAAAAGATGTTCTTTCTTCAATTTTGTTGTGATCAGCATTGTATGTGGATTTAATTGAATTAATCTTCAAAGTTAAAATGTATTGAATGTTGTCCTATTTACATGTTTACATGTAAATATATGGTATTCATGGTAATGGAATAGGACAAGGACCTAGTAGTGATATACATAATTAAATCATTCATGGATAATAAGATTTGATACTTGCAAAATTATATCACTAACATTTGGTGACCATGTTGGGGATAATCCAATTTGTTGTTGGAGAAATTGGAGGATTCGGGATGTAATTTTTTCAAATTCATGTGAAATCTTTCGACATTACATTTAATTTAATGGAAATTGAAGAAGGGAAGTGGAAATAGATGAGATTGATTTGGAATTTTGCTTAATATATGTTCTTTATATGGTATTATCTTGTGGATATACAAACTCCATTGGTGCTTATAGAATTGAAAGAAAACATAATGGAATGAATAAGATGACTATTTTGGGGCCAAACAAGTATTAGCTTTTCCAAATTTATTCATTTATTATGAACAAGACATGGAAGAATTAGTGTTATTTCTAGATTATTATATAATATGTATGAAGGACATTATGGAAAATGGTAGATTATGTTCTTGTTAAAAGAAAAAATGAATGGATGAAAGAGATTATAACCATAGAAGAAGCTAAACAAAGATTAAGAATAAATTGTAGTTATGGTTGGAATTTTCAAATTTTGTTTACACCAAAGAATGCACCAAAATTAGATGAGTGGGGTAATTTTAAAGAAAAATTGAAAACATTACTTGAAAACATACAAGAATTGATTATTAGAAAATACATGGTGGTACTGAGGTGTGGTGTATACAACATAGATCACTAATTATTTATGCTACAAAATTGACAAAATATAGAAAATGGTTCCCAATAATTGTATGCATAATCACATTAATTCCTATAAAAAAATGTTTTGCCCATCATTAAATTTAGTCCCTTGACATAAAAGATTTTACTAGACCCAATATAAATGCATTAATAGAAAAATGGATGCCAAGTGACATGCTTTGGGCACCTAGGTTTAGGGGTTTTAGACATGTATTGAGAACAAAAGGGAGTGAGGAATACATGTTTGAAATATTTGAATTAGAAGAATTTTGGTCTATAATCATGATTCCAAAATCTATATGAAAATTGAAAATTCAAAGTGGTAGTAGAAATAGTTGTAAAAAATGAACATAAATTTTTGTTTACAACCTATGTCAAATAGAAATAAAGAAAGGGAAGATAACAATAGATTGAAAGATTAAAGAAAAATCAAAATCAAAAGGAAGCTAGGGAGGTTGCTATTGCAACCCAACAATCTACTACCCATAATAGATGGAAAGGTCTTCGTGCAATTGTCAATTCACTAGTAGCATATCAAGTACTTGAACTTGTAGAAGAAGAAGCAGTGATTATAGTTGTTTAAAATGATGTTGAGGAAGTAAACATATCCACAAGTGATGGAACTCAACAATCTATGCAAACAAGCTCATCGAATGTTGATCATGAACATTAAGAACCAATTTTAAAATTAAATACATTGCTACTTAAAAACACCAAAAAATTACTATCAATGTGTTTGGAACAATTGATTTGGTGACAAAAAAAAGGTGGCCTTGAATACCAAAGCGACAACTTGATAGAAAATCAATGAAAATTTTGAACAATGGTGGAAGTAATGACTAACCATTATAAAGCAATTTATTTGGAACAATTTCAGTCCTAATTTGTTCAATACAAAAACTTTGTCAACTCAACAACTGGTAATTGTTACAATGATGATGAACATGAATCCAATTATGGTTGTCATACTTGTTGATGTTTTATGCATTCAACTACTAAAGTATCATGACAATGATGATTTCATTATATACATCCAACAACTAACTAAGCTTTGTGTGACTAATGAAGAAAATATGGATGATCACAAACTTCAATATTTTCTCAATTCTTTTAAAAGGAAAGCTGCTGATTGGTTTTCTAGGTATGAGACCATTCATCCAGTGGCAACATGGAATGAAGTACAATGTGTTTTCATCAATCAATTTAGTGAGATTTGTAGCAAAAGATTAGTAGCTAAAACTTTTTAATATATGCTAAACAAAATAAATATGAATATGTAGAAGATTACTATGACAAATTATTGCAATTCTATGTAGTTATTCCACAACAACCACATGATATGTATTTGAGAAAAGCCTTTAGAGAAGGATTGAGAACCAAGGTCAAGATGGCCATTATAAGTATGCCGCAAATTTTTTTGATGGAAATAATAGAGTCAACAATTATGATAGAAGAAGAAATGCCAATAAAAACTTAAATAATATAATGAAGTATCGCCAAGACTATGACAATGAAAAATTAGAAAATTATAATGAAGAAAAACAATGGAGACCAAAGAAAAAAGAAACAAAATATCGCTTTGAAACTTGTATTAGAGGTGTGTATTGTCAAAATTGCTATAATGAAGGACACCTTACAAAAGAATGCAAGTTATTAAACAAACTCTATCATATTTGTAAACAAAATAATCACAATATTGATCAATGTCGCAACAAAGTAGTCATTGGACAATGCCCCTCCAAAAAAATTGTTCTAATGCATGTGATGCAAGTAGAAACACCAACTATACAAGAATAGAAACAATTACAAGAGTATCATGTATCAAATAATCAATTTGGAAATCAACAATATAATTCAAGACCAAATGGTTAGAATTGGAGAGGCAATACATAGAAGAATCAGAATAACTAGTTTAACCAACGTAGTTATAACCAAAATAACAGATTTCGGCAAAATGGAGTAAGATGTTTTTGTTATCACAAAGGACATGTAAGAGCTAATTGTCTTGTGTGGAAAAGAGTTATGGAAGAAGAAAAGAAGAATTCCAAACTGAAAGTTGGAATTTAATGTTGCCATGGTTGAGTGGGACCAATTAGTTATTGATGTGTGTGTGACCACGCAAGGTCACAAGGCAAGTATGCTAGTATAGGAGCCTCTAGAGAGAGGGTGAAGCATGAAAAAAGGATCCAATTGCACCAAGGTTAAAGTCCTTTCTAAGGATTGCATTTTCCACAGCAATTTTTTATTGCTTTATATTGCATTTTTCACATAATTTTTTAACTAAATATCAAATTTGAGGTTAAATATGACTTATAACATGATAAATACTCAAATTTTTTTGCATCAAACCTTACATTATAGTCAAATCTATAACTTTATTTTGAGCTTGATTACAAATTCAAAACTATAATATTGTAAAAGGACATTCGAGTATCAAAATCTAAAAAGGTATATGTATTTTTAATTTTTGAATGTTTTGAACACATGGATCCTTTCTTGTGGAATGTATTAAAGTTCACCAAAAAATTGAAATGATTTGGTGAACATTTGATAAGGGAAAAAGACTTTTGATACAAAAAACCACCTATCCACATGCTTTTCTTGAGTGCGTTAAACATATAAAAAAGACTCTTGAAACATGATGAATTTTCATGAAAATTTTATGGTTACAACTTTGAAAGTATAATAAATTATTTCATAAATAAAAGAATTTTTTGATATATAGTGTTCCCATGTTGATTTTCAAATTTTCAAAAAATAATTTCTAAAGATTGTCCACACACTGCTTAGCTCCATTTTTCTTGCTTTCATGCAAGAGAGGTTAGTCCTAAAGGGGTCAATGAACCAAATGGGAAAATGAAAAGAAACCCACTTAGATGTAGTTGAAGAACTATAGAAAATTCAAGAGTTTGAAGATAGACCCATTGAAATAGAAGCGTTATTTGCTGACTTGGAGTAGCCAAGTTGTTTACTTAGCTAGGAAGGTTGAATGGAGAAATGCCATTGGGAATGACAAAAGAAGTAAATTTTCCAACTGGTTACAAAATGTTAGCTAAATTGACCTATCGATATGCCAAGCTAGTATGAGCTAGCATACCAACTAGAATGGACACATTGACAAGAAAAGCCAATATGATGGGAAGTAATTATGTTATGAATGGAAGTGACAAGTCGACAAGGAAGGTCAATTTGATGAAAGTAAGTGAATCAAAGGGAGTTGATAATAGGTTGGACAAGGGAAAATCAACTTGTATAAAGAACCAAGATAGAATGGCTATACAAAATGTAATGGCAAACCAAGATGGAATGTTTAAGGATAAGTTAGCTCACACACATAAGGGGTATGGAGTTAATATGGATTCAATAGCAGAAGCTACAAAGGTGATTATGAATGCAAAATTGGAAGTGAAGTTGGGACAATTGATGAAAAAGATTGAAAATTTTGACAAAGTTATGCCAATTGTTCAAGTTCGAATGGGAAAGTTTGAAATAAGGGATGTATTGCTAGATGGTGGCTTCAATGTGAATATTATCTTTTTTGAAAGTTTAAGAAATAAACTTAGATTGAGAAGACTTCAATTGGTTCCATTTGTGGTGCAAATGGTTGACCAACGAAAGGTGCAGCCAATTGGTTTGATTAGGAACTTGAAAATCAACTTAGCAAGTTGTGTTTATAAAATCTCAATCATTGTGTTGAATATGGAGAATGGAGTGGAAGTTTATTCTATGTTATTGGGATGGCCATGGTTGAAATTGGCTAAAGCTCATCATAATTGGGGTGATAATACCTTCATTATTAGTTCAGGAGAGTGAACTGTGATGTTAAGTTCAAAAAATGAATTAATATTAATTCATCATTACAACCAAAGAATTTAGATGATGAATTTGATTAAGAATAAGGAGCAACTTTTAATGCAATATCGGAATTATGGCATGTAAAGGAAGTAGTACTTAAAAAACTATATTTTTAAAAACAGAAATAGATTGTGGTATGTTACAATTGAAAGACAAAGTTGATTACTCAATGTATTTCTATGAACACCGACCAAGGGAAGCTTTAATATTGGATGAAGCTATTGATATCATTGTCAAGGATAAGAAGATTGCTAGTTGTACATGATAGTTGAAGAACAATTGGTTAAATTCAATTTGGGAAACAAAGAAGAACCTAAAGAGGTATTAATTAATGCCATATTGCCAAGTGTATTTCAAGCACAAATTAAAGAGGTGTTAATGGAATACAAAGATGTTTTTACATGGTGCTATAAAAAATGGTCCATGGTCCTAAACCCATGGTTGCAAGAAGAATTCCAAGAGAAGTTTGTGAGCATAAAATTGAACTTATGGTTAATGTTTAACCTATTAAACAAAAAATATATAAAATGAACCCAAATTATGCATTAAGGGTTAAGGAAGACCTTGATAAATTATTAGATGTTGGATTTATTTATCCTATAAAAACCACTCAATGGTTATCCCCTTTAGTAATTGTGCCAAAAAAAAAAAAACAAATTGTGTATATGTGTGGATTATCAAAAATAAAATGCCCAAACCAAAAATGGTCCATTTTTGTTACCTTTTTTAGATTTAGTGGTTGGGCATGAAATGTATTCATTTATGGATGGCTATAGTGGTTATAACCAAGTTAAAATGGTAGAAGAAGACAAGGAAAAGATTACATTCATCTTAGAATGGGGTGCGTATGCATATAATGTTATGTCATTTGGACTATGTAATGCTCCTACCACGTTTCAAAAAGTGGTGACCAAAACTTTTAAAGAATATTTGAATAAGTTTATGCAAGTATTCCTTGACAATGTTGGTGTATATGGGAGTAAAAAAGACCATTTGGGTCAATTACAAAAATGCTTGGAAGAATGTAGAAAAAATGGCATAAATCTTAATCCCAAAAAAATGCACATTTTGTGTTAATTATGGTGGACACAATGTTTGTAGTGATGGTTTATTCATGGATCCCAAAAAGATTACTATAATCATTACAATGCTAGTACTAGCTAATGTGATAGAAATAAAAAAAATTTTGGGAGTAGGTTTCTACCAACGTTAAATCCGAAACTTTGCCGACAAAGCAACACCCATGTGCAATTTTTTAATGCAAAATGAGGAATTCAAATGGACTAAAGCTTGTAATAAATCTTGGGAGTGGATGAGATTATCTATGACATGTTTGCTAGTGTTAATGGTACCAAATTGGAAAATCAAATTTCATGTGCATACTTATGCATCAAACTTTGCTCTTAGGTTTATGTTAGGTCCCAAATAATACCATTGACAGACCAATATACAACAAGTAGACTTATGAATAGTGCAAAAAAGAATTACACAACAATTGAAAATGAAGTTTTGGCAATGATATATGCTATGAAGAAAGTTAGACAATATTTGTTAGGAAATTATTATTATTATTATTATTGGTAGATCATCAAGCATTATCGTATTTGCTGAACAAACCAATAGTGCTAGGTCAAATTTCTAAATGGCTTTTACTGTTACAAGAATTTGATTTTAAAGTTATATATAAATTAAGTAGAGTTCATTTTTTATTAGATCACATGTCCAAAATTAGTCATGGGAACCATCAAAAGGAATAGACAATTAGTTATTTGATGGTCATTTATTTAGTATAGGAGTTGATTAGTATGGTCCAATCGTAAAATATCTAAAGAAAAGATATTTTGGTAACAATGTACCCAAAGAAGAAAGAAATCAAATTGTCATAACATTTAGCCCCTACACATTATATGACAAACAACTATATAAATTGGGACTAGATGGGGTCCTACGACAATGTTTATTTCCAGAAGAAGCATCTAAAATATTGGAAGAATACCTTGAAGGGCAGTTGGTGGGCATTTTAGCATGAACACTACTATTAGAAAAGTATTATCTTCGGGCTATTGGTGGCCCACTATGCATAAAGATGTTGTTGACTTATGTCAAATTGTAACATTTGCCAACACTTGGAGCCCATATGGCAAATTAGTAAAAGGCCATTTAAACTGGTTATGGCATTTGAACCCTTTATGAAATGGGGTTTTGATTTTATGGGACTAATCAAACTTGCAATAAGATATATCAATAATCAATATATCATAATAACAATTGATTATACCACTAAATGGGTAGAAGCAAAAGCACTTCGAAACAATACAACTAAAAGTACTACTAAATTTATTTATGAACAAATTATTACTCAATTTGGTTGCCAACCCATATTGTAAGTCTAGGGCAATCATTTCATTAATAAAACTATTTAAAATACTTATGGAAGAATTTATGATTTCACATCATAAGTCAACTACCTACTATCCTCAAACAAATGAACAAGTCAAGTTGACAGGTAAAATATTAACCAAGCTTGTAAATGCAAACCAAATGGATTAGGATGTAATGTTAGTCATTACTTTATGAGCATATTGAGCGACTTATAAAGTGACAACTCAATATACACCTTTTGAGTTGGTTTATGATACTCAACTTGTTATGCCGGCAAAATTTGCAGTACCAACAAAAATTTGTAAACCATCAAGAGAAATTGTGTTGAGTGGAGGTGCATGTCAAAAGAGGAGGATTTTGAGTTTTCCAAGAAGAAGAGCAAAAAGATTATGACTATGCTTTGGAGACAAGTCTATTGCGAGTTTGGGAGTATATGAATGCAAAGTGAGAATAGAGGTTTGTTCCTTACACTTCCAAGAAACAACAACAATTAAAGAAAGAGGTGATTATTTTAGAACCCGATTATTTCTTCGTCGAGATTTATAGAGAACCTTAAGAATTGCTTTACAAAACCTACATTGTAGTCTATTGGAAGCGAGAGTTCAACTTGTATAAGGAACAAAACTTAGTAGTGGGTAAAACGAAACATGAATTGGAAGAAAATAGTGGGGTCACTGCTACACATCAATGCTGAATCAAGAATTGGAAAAGTTAGCAACTTTAGAAAAGTTGGGGAAAATTAACTTTTTGGGTTCTACACATGGTAGCATTTGGACTTTAATGATAGAAGAAGTAAATTAGGCAAAGAAGGTAGGATTTGCCCAAATCAAGAAGTTAAATTGGATTTTTGTTGATGAGCCTATAATGAAGGAAATGGTCAGTAGTTACAACCGTGCCAACCAATATATCAAACTAAAGGGAAGAAAAATCAATTTAAGAGAATAAGGGGTAGCAATAATTTTTGGGTTGTCCCATGAAGGGGTTCTACCAATTGGAAGAAAAAGCTACAACCCTATTGTTGTAATTTATTTCATTGGAAATGAGCATGAACATTACATACCACATTTAGGAAACTTGATTGCCAAAGTAAATGCCAAGTGGAAGGTGGCCATATTGGAAGCACTAACGAAGATAATGTCCTTCAGGCAAGGAAACAAAATTTCCCCAACTGTTTTGATTTCAATAATGCTAGAAATAGAGAAGGAAAAGGTTAATTAGGCTTTTTGGTTCTTCTAGAAGTTGCAAAACAAAATCATTGCCATTCAACGCATGGCAGGGAAAATTGGTAACATATTGGTTGCACTACATTTTACCATTATTAGTCATTATTTCTTGAAACAGTGGAAGCCATAGAAAGAGGGGTCCATTGGGACCAAGTGTCGCAACCCTAACATTGGGTCTGTGACAAAATGTCAAGTGCAAGGGCCCATGAGGCTGAAAGTGTGTTTAGGTGTGAGACACACTTTCATAAATGGGGGAGAGTGCAAGGGATGAAGCCCAATGACTCCCAAATGCACTCCCACTTTGGGAGTTGCACTTGTGTGGGAGTTGTGAATGCTCAAAGCCTTGGTTGGAAAGGCAAACAAGCATCAAATTGGGCCCCCAAGGTACCATTAGAAAGGTCTTGAAATGTAGATGCTTAAAGCGCCTTTGAATTAGTCATTTAGTCCTAATTTGCATGAGTTATGATCAAAAGAAGGGGTGGGAATCAAATTGGGCTATTTGATTCCCGACCACAAATCCCTTAAAAGCAAAGGTCAAATGAGGTTTAATTGGAGCGTACTATACACCATTGAAAATAAGTTTTCAAGAGCTATACAATAGTGTCCTCTCACTCTCAAAAAAGACTTGATTTGAGAAATATATAAGTGTCCAAAGTTTTGGGACAACAAAAGTCCCAGTTTTGGGACTCCCACTTGGGAATCCTAGGGAAAAGTGACATTTCAATATAGTCCCCGTGGAGAGGCATAAAGTATATTATAGGGAGGGGGTGGTGCTTCCTCCCAAAGGTTGTGGGTTGTGTAACGCTTGTGTTGAAGGTTGTCCCTATTAAGTCCGCTACACCATTTCCATTCGACTTGCACTGACCACCCTCTTTTCTTGGTTGTGCAGGTTGATCTCATCTTGAACTTTCGCTTGTGAGTTTATCCTAGTCCCATCCCGAAGCTTCAGCATGCCCTCCTACCCCTGAAGTGTTGCAAGTTAAGGAACGTGCCCCAATTCTTTTCTTTTTTCATTATTTCACTCTGGGACCCACCTTTGGGTCTCCTGAAGAGTTTGGGGGCGTGTCACTAGGAAGAAAACCCAGAGCAGGAAAGAGAAGATGATTGTAGATGACAATGCAATCCTACTAATAGAAAATAAGGAGAAGAAAAATAAGAAGAACAAGTCAACCATAACCACAAGTAAGGAGATCATAGAGGAATCTCCAACCCAAGAAGGCCTAAGAAGGGAATCTTAGTGATATTGCTAAAACTTCAAGTATTTTGAATGAGATTGAGGGGAAAGGGTGTTGAGAGATCTAATGAGAAAATAACAAAACCTTTAGAACCCATTGTGGAAGAAGTGGAAACGTAATTAATAGAAAAGAAGAGCATGCAAAAATGTTCCAACAAATGTGGATATGGAGAAGGGAAGAGTGTAGGAGGTAGTTAATGATGAGACGATCACTGGAGGAGAGGATGTTAAACCTTAATACTTAGAAGATGATGATGAGGAGATCATTGTAATGTAATAGCCATACCATCAAAAGCTGGAAAGGGAGTTGTTAATGTAGGTACATTCACAGTCTAAAAACCATTTAGTACAAGGCTTAAGTGCTTTGAAAAGACTAGGATTTATTGCATTTAAAACATGGCCTACATATTTTGATTGGGGATTATTGTAAGATGATAGTGTCAACTTCAAAAATTTAATCCATGTATGTTTCCAAAAAAATTGAAATCACGTATAATTTAATGTAATTATTGAGTGATAATTCTATAGATAAATCAAATGTGTGCATTTCAACAAAAGTAAACATCTCAACATTTTATATATATATTTGTGTTTAAAACCCTCAATGATACATTATACATCAAGTTGATCAAGAATGACTTTCTTCAACATCATTCCAAATATAATAGTTTGTATCCACCAAAAAAGAAATAATCCCACATGACACATCCAATCTTCATAAAAATGCACCCTTGCCCTTGCTTACGTGACAAAAAACATTTTGTCTTAGAAAAAGTCTTTCAAGTTATGTAGTTTTAGTGGTCAAAAACACGTTCAAATACTAAAAAAAGACTATAATGGATAACCATATTAAAAGGAATATTCAAACTTTTATCATTACTAGGCCTTCATATTCACTAATGTATGGCCATCAATAAATTTTTAGAATTAATGGTTTAAATTTACATAAGATAAAGGACAAAAATTTTAATTCCCATTTAACATCTGATTGTGCATTGCTTACAACTCATTTTATGAACAATGAAACATCTTATAATTACATTAGAGACATTGAGATGCAAATATAGAAGTATAAAAATATTATGCACTTGATTTCATTATATTCCAACCATTAATACCTTTTCAATGATTTTTTGAAGTTAGGAGGGTGTAAGATTTATTGCATTCAACACAGTCCTTGGCTCCTTGTATCATGACTACACCCATGCAACTTGAAGAAGGTGAACAGATAGAGAAGATTCAACATGGAGAGAGGAAGTGTAACATAGAGAAGAAAAATTGCATGCAAGAGCACTAATGTTGATGGACTAACAATAGCAAAAAGTTACAAATGATATGGCAAAGCAAGTAGTTATTATGGAAAATAGTGCATCCACCAATGGAGACTTGGATGTGATGGTTGAGCAATTGGAGATGTTGGCACAAAAGATCCCAAAAAAAAATGATGAAGTGCTCTAGTTGCAAAAGGAAAATGAAAAGATGGCAAAGCAACTAGAGGAAACATGGAAGCAACTAATAAATCAAGTGGAAAAGACATTTTATGAAGAAAGCCAGAAGACTTCAAGAGAAGAATTGTTTCAGCTGAAGACAAGAGTTACTAATTTAAAGAATGAGAAGAAGGAAATAGGTGAAGCCTTAGTAGAAGTACAAAAGAAAAACTTCCATCTCGAGGCTTAACTCACATAGGACAAGTTGAACCATGAAAGGTTGTTGAAGGAAATAAAAAAGAAGATAAAAAATTACACCAACAACTCATGAAATTGTAGACTCAACAAGACATGATTTTGAAAGAACTAAAGATGGTTAAGGAAGTTGTGGAGATGGAGAAACAGGAAGGATTAAAACATTGTTAGGATATTATCACGAAAGTTGATGCATAAATTGACTTTAGAAACAAGGAGATCAAAACACTTAGAAATCAATAGCTTAACATGTTTGAAGAATTGAAGGGGATGGAGGAGGTTTCGCACCAATGAGAAAAATAATTAAGAATTAAATTGGTAGTTGTGGAGAATGTTCAAGAAATTCATCACAAGGATCGGAGACTTTTAGTGGCAAAGGAGAAAAACTTATGGGGAAAACTACAAGTTGCACAAAGTAAAGTGGAGGTATTTACCTTGCAAACTACCAATGATTGGGAAAGTATGGCTAGTGAAAATAAAACCAAAGCAACGATGTATGATGAACTTGTAGAGTAACTTCCAAAAAAGATGGGCAAACTACTAGAAGAGGCTAGAGTTGAATTCAAGAAATGACATTTCGAGCAAATTGGGAAGTACACCAATGTTCTTGATGCTACATATGAACGTATTAGCACTTGGAAGTGAAGGACAAGGAGGAAGAAGACACAAAGGAGGCTATTAGTGAAAAAATAACTCAAGAATATTTGAATTTGCTACGGATTCTTAAGCAGTGGCATGTTTAGGATTACTTGTATTTTCTTTGGATTTGGTAGTTTTTCTTCCTTAGAACCAATAAAACCCAAGATCATCATGTCACTATACATCGTAAATTCATCCAAAAAAATCTTCATAAAATTGTCCAAATATTTTTGAATGCTTTGGTCATGGCTTTATGATATGTTAGAGGTCCATTTTTAATTCCAAATGGCATCACCTTGCATACAAAAGCCCCCCGATCTATAATAAATGCAGTCTTGTATCTATCCTTTGGAGTTAAAAATATTTGATGATATCATGAATATCCATCTAAGAAGGAATATGCTTCATACCCTGCTATTGTGTTCCGCATTTCATATGTGAAAGGTAATGGATATGGATCCATATTTGTGGTAACATTTAGTTTCTGAAATCTATACAAATTTTTATCTTGCCATTTTTCTTGGGTACTATTATTATGGGTGACAACCATGTAGCTTCATCTATAGATTTAATGAATTTAGCTGCTAACAATTTATCTATATATTGTTTGATTGTTTTAGCATAGTTTAGATTTAATCTGTACTTGGCTTGATGTGCTAGCAATATAGTAGTGTCCAACTCAATTCTATGTTATGTTAGCTTTGGTGGAAACCCTTTCAAATTTTTGTATATCCGCGCAAAAACATCTTTGAATTCATTCAACAAATGTTCCATTTCTAACACCTTGCCTATTTCTAGATGTGCATTAATCTTCACCATCTATGGTTTTGCATCAATTCCCATATTGAGCTTCATCAATTGTTGATCTTTAGTTAATGTCCATCCAACTTTCTATAATCCCTACGCTTTGATGTTTGCTAAAGTTTCATCCACTACAACAGTCCTTGGATTATGTATGTAATACGTTTATGGATACACCTTATCCTCCAAAATTACTTTTGGTTCATATTTGTTACCGGGTATCTTCTTCTCTATGCTCTATACTTTAGATCTATGTTTTGAAATACTCGTCTTCACATCTATATCCATGATCCCCACATTTGTGGTTTTCATAAATTAAACCACAAATGTGGGGATCCGTTTGTGGTTTCAAGTAAATTAATTATTCATATGGAAAAC